>JAEEGL015725091.1_pt1 | contig 18182 bp, 15 predicted proteins | sample 9134231 | NCBI WGS metagenome assembly JAEEGL01 (sample SAMN16246548, study PRJNA631951) | gut metagenome | biome: gut microbiome; feature: rumen; material: fiber-attached | host: Bos | place: Iran: Karaj | collected 2018-10 | reverse complement strand
GGAGGAGCAGTCTGCGCGCTCGGCGAGGGATTCAAGGATCTTTATACCGCGCTCGGGATGAAGCGTGACGACGCAATGCTCATGTGCTCGGTGACGCTCGTGTTCATCGCGGTGCTTCTTACGGGGCTCGGAGTGTTCGACGACGTCGCAAGATTCGCGGGAGCGGGCGTCCTCGTTCCGATAACGGGGTTCGCAAACGCCGTCGCCGCTCCGGCGATCGACGCAAAGACGGAGGGATACGTGCTCGGCGTCGCGTCGAAGATCTTTACTGTCGCGGGGCCGGTGCTCCTTTACGGCGTCACGTCCGGCGCGGTCTACGGCGTGATATATCTGATCGCGACCGCCGTTTTCTGAGAGGTTGAAATGGGTATAATCAAAACTCCTTCATCATATATAATATCCGCGTATTCGGTCGGCGGTACCCTGGAGAAACACGGGCTGATCGGAGATCTGATCGATCGCTGCGACGAGAAGGACGACACCTTCGGCAAGGATACGTGGGAGAAGTCGGAGAGCGAGATGCAGCGCCTTGCGGCGCTCGGTGCGATAGAGTCGGCCGGCCTTGATCCGGGCTCCGTCGACGTCGCGTTTTCCGGCGATCTGCTCAATCAGTGCATAGCTTCGTCGCACGGGCTCATGAGCCTCGGGATCCCCTCCTGCGGCCTTTTCGGAGCGTGTTCTACATGTGCGGAAAGTATGCTCGTGGCGGCAGTATTTTCGTCGTTTGTAAAAAATACCGTTCTCGCCTCCACGTCCTCGCACAACTGCTCTGCGGAGCGCCAGTTCCGCTTTCCCGTGGAGTACGCCGCGCTGAGGACGCCGACGTCTCAGTGGACTGTAACGGGCTCAGCCGCTTTCGTAGTATCTCCGTCGGACAAAGGCGCGCGCGCAAGGATCGTCGAGGGGACGTTCGGAAGGATCGTCGACTCCGGAACCGACGACCTCAACAACATGGGCGCGGCTATGGCGCCGGCGGCGGCTGATACGCTTATACGGTATTTTGCCGGAAGCGGGAAGGGGCCGTCCGATTTTGACAGGATAGTGACGGGAGACCTCGGTATGGAGGGGTCCTCTCTTTTCCGGGAGCTTGTATCGGCGAACGGGTACGACGTTCTCGGGGCGCACAAAGACTGCGGACTTGAGATATACGATATTGAAAGGCAGGACGTTCACTCAGGCGGTTCCGGATGCGGATGCAGCGCCGTCGTCATGGCGGCGAAATATATCGGGATGCTTGAGAGAGGCGAAATAAAAGACATGCTCTTTGTGGGAACGGGAGCGCTGATGAACGCTATGAGCGTGGGGCAGGGAAACACGATCCCTGCGGTAGCGCATCTTGTCAGACTTACGTCTTAACGGGGGAAATATGGAATACTTAAAAGCTTTTGCAGTCGGCGGCGCGCTGTGTGTCGTCGCGCAGATACTGATAGACAGAACGAGACTCAGCTCCGCAAGGATCCTTGTCGGATACGTCGTGGCGGGCGTAATACTCGGAGGCATCGGCGTCTATAAATATATCGTGGATTTTGCTGGCGCGGGAGCGACGGTACCGCTCTCCGGTTTCGGGTATCTGATAGCGGAGGGCGTGAAGCGCGCCGTCGATGAAAAGGGAGCGATAGGGATTCTGACGGGCGAGCTCACAGCCGCCGCGGGAGGTACGGACGCGGCGCTTATCACGGGGTTTCTCGCGTCGCTGATCTTCAAGGATAAGAAACAGAAGTGAGCCCGCTCCGTACGCCTTTCCCGGTATTTGTATATTGACAACGGAACGGCTCGGCGGTATAATATAAGTGAAAATAATATAAAGGAGAGCAGTGCCATGACTAAGCGTATTTTATCGGTGATCCTTATCCTCCTGTTCCTTTCAGTTCCCGTTTACGCGGCGGACGAATGGGAGTCTATGCCCGAAGAAGAATTCTTCAACGACATGGGCTCCACGGAGAGGTATACCGAGGGGCTCGGCATAACCGAGGAGCAGTACGAACAGCTGAAGGATACTGTCTACGGAGCGACGAGGAGCTGCGCGGCGAACTGCAGTATCCAGTCTTTTAACATCAAGTACAATTCCGGTACGATGGAACTGCTCAACTATTTCATAAGAAAAGGGGATCCGGAGACGTTTCACATTGATTCGATACAGGCGACGAGCTACGGATCCGGATCGAACAGAGTTTTTTCACAGCTGAGGTTTACATATCTTTACAGCAAAGAAGTCTATGATTCCATGAGAGACGAGATGATCGCCGAGGCCGACGGACTTCTCGAAGGAGTCGAGGGAAACGACGCGCTCACCGACGTCCAGAAGGCGCTCGTGCTCCACGACAGGCTTGCAGTCCACTGCGAATATGACGTTGAAAATCTGCAAGCGGGGACGACTACAAACGACGACTTTACCATGTACGGCGCTATGGTCAACAGGGTGTGCGTCTGCGAGGCGTATACCAAGGCGTACAGTTATCTTCTCGACAGAGTCGGTATAAGGAACTATTATTGCGAATCTCACACACTCGGTCACATCTGGAACATAATCTATATCGACGGAGAAAAGTACCACGTGGACGTAACGTGGGACGACCCGGTACCGGACATCACGGGATACGTCATGCACGATTATTTCCTGTGCTCGACCGATAAAATGATGTCCGACTCTCTCCACAACGCCGACGACTATGACGTAACTCCCGTATCGACGCTTTACGACGACGCTTTCTGGAGCGGGGTGAAGACCTCGTTCGTCCTGCTCGACGATTCTCTTTACTTTATTGAAAAGAGCGGCGGCGCTTTCAAAAAATGGAACGGCGACACGCAGACGACTCTGGGAACTATCACCGAAAGATGGCGCGCGCCGAGCGGCGGACTGTACTACGGATGCTTTTCCTGCACGGCATCAGACGGAAGATACGTTTATTATTCGCTTCCCAAACGCGTCATGAGATACGACGCATCGACCGGTGCGACGAGCACGCTGTATGAGTATCAGCCTTCGGGAGATCAGGCGAACTTCTGTATATACGGTATCAAGACCGAGGATATGATCCTCACGGTCGACGTCAACAGCACCCCCAATTTCGATTATACGACTAAAGAAGACTACGGGTTTACTGTCCCGTACGTTCATCCGGGCGTCAGGGGCGACTGCAACGGCGACGGAGCCGTCAATCTGCAGGATCTTCCTATACTCAAAAAGTACGTTGCGGGTTCTGACCTGTCCGCCGTATCATATGTTCTTGCAAATATGGACGTAAACGGCGACGAAGCGGTCAACATGCAGGATATCGGAGCTCTGAAGAACGCTGTAGCGGGAAACTGATCAGAGGTTTGACGGAATATCCGGCGCGGTTCATTTTGATCCGCGCCGAAATTTTTTTGTAAATTATAAAAAAGTTATTGCAAATGATGACGATTTTTGATACAATTTAAAATAGTATTTTTTTGCGCACGCGCGCAATACTTGCGAAAGACATTCGCCCCCTGCCGAGCAGACGGCGCCAGTGCAAAACTGCCTGCAGGAGAGCGTGCGGTTGCGGCGTATCCGTCGTATCGTCGCTGCCGCGGGTAGTACCCGAAAGAGTCCAATCCGGCGGGGAACAGGAGCCATTGTTGAACAAAAATTCAAAATTCCTTGCAACTCCATATCTTGTATGGATGGCGATCTTTATCATTGTTCCTCTCGTTCTGATCGCGGTATTTGCCTGCACGACCACTATAACGGTCGACGCCGGGGGCAACCGCCTCGACGAGGAACAGATCGCGGCAATGACCGAAGAATTCTATGAGGAGAACGGAGAGGATGCAGAGATCCCGGAAGATATGTTCACCGAAAAGACTATCTTCACCTGGGACAATCTTCTCTCAGTGAGCACCTATATGCCCACCCTCATCGACTCGATCTGGCTTGCGCTGATCGCAACGCTCATTTGTCTTTTGCTGGGATATCCCGTGGCGTATATCATTTCAAGGATCAACGTTTCCAAACAGAAAATGATGATCTTTCTGATGATCCTGCCCATGTGGATAAACTTCTTACTCAGAACGTATGCCTGGATGACGATCCTCGAAAACAACGGACTTCTCAACAAGTTCTTCGGACTTTTCGGGCTCGGTCCCTTCCAGTTTATCAATACAAAAGGAGCGGTAGTGCTCGGGATGGTATACAACTATCTGCCGTTCATGATACTGCCTCTCTATTCCGTCATGGTTAAGATCGAAAACAAGACGATCGAAGCCGCGCGCGACCTCGGCGCAGGCTCGCCGAGTATTTTCAAGAGAGTGGTCCTTCCTCTCTCTACCCCCGGTATAGTATCCGGTATTTCAATGGTATTCGTTCCCGCCGTAAGTACGTTCATCATTTCAAAGATGCTCGGCGGCGGTACGAACATGCTCATCGGCGACCTTATCGACCTTCAGTTCCTCGGAGCTTCGTACAATCCGCACCTCGGCTCTGCGATCTCGCTCGTACTGATGGTATTTATCCTTGTCTGCATGAGCATCACCAATTCCCTTGACGACGAAGAGATGGAAGGGGTGATCGTATGAAGAAACACGTATCAAGGATCTACATGGCCCTCATTTTCTTCTTCCTGTACTCTCCGATCGCCATAATGGCTCTCTTCTCGTTCAACGCGTCGAAGAGCCGCACCGTGTGGACGGGATTCACTCTCGACTGGTACGCGAAACTCTTCCACAACGAGACGATCATAAACAGCCTCGGCGTTACGATAATCGTCGCAGTCATCGCTTCCGTGATCTCCACGGTGCTCGGCACGGCGGCGGCCATCGGCATCTTCAACATGAAGAAAAGGACCCGCGGCGTCGTTATGTATTTCACGTATCTGCCGCTCCTCAACCCCGAGATCGTAACGGGCGTATCTCTCATGCTCCTTTTCGTTTTCGCGGGTATGGAGATGAGCTTTGTTACACTGACTCTCGCACACATTTCGTTCTGCGTTCCGTACGTTATCCTGAACGTCCTGCCGAAGCTTCGGCAGATGGACATGAGCCTTTGCGAGGCGGCACAGGACCTCGGATGCAGTCAGCGCGGTGTCTTCACAAAGGTAGTGCTCCCCGAGATCATGCCCGGCGTACTGACCGGATTCCTCATGAGCATCACCTACTCCATCGACGACTTCGTCATCAGTTACTTCACGCACGGAGCTAATTCACAGAACCTTTCCGTCACGATCTATTCCATGACGAGAAAGAAGGTAAGCCCCGAGATCAACGCGCTCTCAACGATAATCTTCCTCGTTGTTCTCACGATCCTGCTCGTTATGAATATTTCGGATTCGAGACGTCAGAAGAAACTCAGAGAGGGGGCTGCCGTATGAAAAAATCTATCTGTCTTATCCTCGCTCTGCTCATTCTGCTGACCGCGTTCGGCATATTCCTTTACAGATGGAAGTCCCCCACGCCTCCCGACGAGGAAGTTAATACCGATTCATCGGAAGAGGAAGGCGAAGAAGAGGAAGAAGCGGAGCTCTCGTATTCGGACAGCGTCGACTGGAACAAGTTCAGAGATCAGGGTATAACGATCAACGTATACAACTGGGGCGAATATATCTCCGTCGACGAGGGCGAGGACGAGTTCGACACGAACCGCGAGTTTGAAAAGCTCACCGGCATCAACGTGAATTATTCGACGTTCGCCACGAACGAAGAGCTTTACGCGAAGCTCAAGGGCGGCGGAACAAAATACGACATCATAGTTCCTTCCGACTACATGATCTCCCGTATGATCAGGGAAGGGATGCTCGCAAAGCTCGATCTTTCGAATATTCCCAACGTTGAGTTCATGGATGATACGATCGACTCGTCGTACGACCCGACGGGAGAGTACTCCGTACCTTACATGTGGGGCGTCGTCGGGATCATCTACAATACGACGATGATCGATGAGAACGACGACTTCGGCACCTGGGATATCCTGTGGGATCCCAAGTATACCGGAAGCATACTGATGTTCTCGAGCCCACGCGACGCTTTCGGCATCGCGGAAAAGAAGCTCGGTTTCTCTTACAACACGGAGGATCCCGAAGAGATCGCCGCCGCGGCGGAGGAGCTCAAGCGCCAGAAACCGCTCGTTCAGGCTTACGTTGCCGACGAGGTGTTCGATAAGATGGGCGGCGGAGAAGCGGCGCTCGCCGTATACTACGCCGGAGACGCCATCACGATGATCGAAGACAATCCCGATCTCGAATTCATCGTTCCGAGAGAGGGTACGAACATCTACACGGACGCCATGTGCATTCCGAAGGACGCTCCTAACAAGGAAGCGGCTGAAATGTATATCAACTTCATGTGCGAGACGAAGGTCGCGCTCGCGAACTGCGAGTACACCTGTTACTCCACTCCGCACACGGAAGCGTTCAAGTATCTAGACGAAGAGACTCAGACGTCCGTTTCCTATCCGGACGAAGAAGTGAAGGCGAAAGGCGAGGTGTATCACGCCCTGTCCGACCAGGCGAGCAAGATCCTTGACGAGCATTGGACGGATATCATGTCAAGCGGGAACTCCAATCCGCTTACCGTGATCATTTTCATCGCCGTCTGTGTAGCCGCTATCGTCTTCATAAATATTTACAAGCACAAGAAAAAGAAGAAAATTGAACTCGAAGAAAAACTTCCCGATTGACCTTGGCGCTCCGCAAACCGTTTGCGGAGCGCTCCTTTTGCCCGTGTAAAATTAATCTGTTTATTATTTACAATATATTATTGTAATAACCGATCATTCGTGATAGAATTATAGTAGGATAATATGACCGAAATTCGGAGGATGATAAAATGACTGTTAACAGGACCGCCGACATGACGACAGAAATGAGAACGAAAAGGAATCTCGTCATGTCATTCGTAAGAGAAGTGGAGAAGGTAGTTATCGGCAAACACAACGAGATAATCCTGCTCGTATCCGCCATGCTGTCCGGCGGACACGTACTTATCGAGGACGTGCCCGGAGTGGGAAAAACGACGCTCGCGGCGACTCTTGCAAAATGCGCGGGGCTGAAATTCAGACGCGCGCAGTTCACACCCGACGTGCTCGCGTCCGACATTACGGGATTCAATATTTACAACAGATCGAAAGAGACGTTCGAGTTCAGGGAAGGTCTCGTTATGTGCAACATTTTCCTGGCGGATGAGATAAACCGAGCCTCTCCGAAGACGCAGTCCGCGCTTCTCGAGGCAATGGAGGAGGGGCAGGTAACGGTCGACGGAAAAACGTACGCGATACCGTCCCCGTTTATCGTCATAGCCACTCAGAACCCGGCAGGATACGTTGGCACGTATCCTCTTCCCGAAGCGCAGATGGACCGTTTCTCGCTCCGACTGTCCATGGGTTATCCTTCTGAGGACGAGGAGCTGAACATCATTCTGAACCGTAAGAACTCCAATCCGATAGACACGGTCGAGCCCGTTATCGGCATTGACGACATCAGAGAAGTGTCGTCTCTCATATCAGAGATCGAGCTTCCCGCGGAAGTTTCAAGATATATCGTAAAACTTGTCGCAGCCACCAGAAACAGCAGCCTTATCTCGCTCGGCGCCAGCCCGCGCGCGTCTCTTGCGCTCATGAAGATATCGAAGGCGTACGCTTTCCTCCGCGGCAAGGATTATGTAACTCCCGAGGACGTTTTCGCGGTATTCAGACCGGTGGTCTCGCACAGAGTGATACTCAGCCAGGAGGCAAGGCTCGCCGGACTCGGCGTCGCGGAAGTCCTTGACAAGGTCTCGCGCGAGATCGAAGTTCCTTACAGAAACGGACGCAAATAAGAACACTTCCATACGGCGCGGACGATCCGCCCGATGCGAGGAAATAATATGAGACGCAATAAAAACAGCAAAAAAAGATTCAAATTATTGCCCGGCAGTATTCTGTATTTCGCGCTTCTCATCTTTTCTCTTATATTCACACAGCTTTTGAGAAACGCCGCGTCCGGCGCGCTGTTCATATTCGTTCTGCTCCTGCCCGTCATCTCGTTCGTTCATTGTATGATCGGACGCTCCGTCATCCAGGTATACGTTATGTCGGACGTGCAGAAGGCCGAGAAAAGGCAGCCGCTGGAATACGAGATAAGGATAATGAACAACTCGTTCCTGTCGTTTCCGTTCGTGGAAGCGGTGATAAGCGAGCCGGGAACGAACGCGCTGAAATGCACCAAAAAGGATATCGTACTGTCCCTTGTACCATACGGATTTTATTCGGTCAAAAACACGGTGGATTTCAAGTACAGAGGGCTCTATGAGATAGGAGTCGACAGCCTTTATATCAGCGATCTGTTCAGATTTTTCGCCTTAAGGGCGGACATGGAAAACTATACGGCGGTATCGGTCTATCCGAGAAGGATGGCACTCGCAGGCGCGAACGTGAGATTCACAACGGACGTTCCGTCGCCGAAGCTCAGGCGCGACGTATCTTTGGAGCAGATAGAGCTCTCGGATATTCGCGACTACGTTCCGGGAGATCCGGTAAGAAGCATCCACTGGAAACTGTCGTCTAAGACCCAGGACATCAAGATCCGTCAGTACAGCAGCGCGGAAAACCGGCACGTCTATGTTTTCTGCGATTTGGCGAAGGCCGCCGAGCCACCGAAGAAAAAAGACGCCGACGATATATATAAGAGTCTTCGCAAAACGATAGAGGAGGAGAGCCGAAAAGACAAGAACGATAAGCTTCGCCGCGCCATTACCGTAAACGCCGAACAGATCGAGGCGATCGCACAGGCGGATCCGGAGGGCAAGGATTCGAAAAAGGCGCTCCGCTCCGAAAAGCGGAGGAACGCAAAGTATAAAAAGAACATAAAGTCCGGCATGAACGAAAAAGACGCCGAGACGATAAGATCGATCGACGAGCTTATCAGCTCGACTTCAAAGAAAAAGAAGAAGAAAAAAGAGGAGCCGCCGGTGCCGCCCGCCGAACAGACGGGGCGAACCGAGCCCGATGGGTCATCGGGAACGGTCAGCGATCTTAAGAGGATACTCGAGCTGTCCGGTATTCCCGAGACAGACGACGATACCGCCGCAAAGCTCTTCGGCGGCAGAGTCAGAGATGACGCGAAAGAGGATTACAACGAAGCCTGTGCCGACGCGGTCGTGGAAATGACCCTTGCGCTGGCGGAGTCGGAGATAAAGAGCGGCAATATATGCACGGTCTGCTGGTATGACCGCCGCGCCGACGGCGGCATCTGCTCCGTTGCGCTTTCCGGAGAGGCTGAATTTGAGAACGTTTTCACGAAGCTCGCGACCGCCGCAAACGTCCCGGAGGATTCGTACGTGACGGGACTCTCGTCGGTCATATCCGAGAGTTCTGACGTCAAAATAAAGATCGTAACGTCAAATATAGATCCGCACAGTACGTCGGAGATCAAAGCGCTTCCGTCGAAGTTCGGCGGAGCGGGAACGGGATGCAGCACGGAGCTTCTGGTCTATTCCCCGTCCGAAAGATATGAGGATCCGACGGAGAGAGAGGCGTATGCCGCCGGTATATGCTCTGATCTTGTCAGGGGAGGCATAGCCGCGCACCGCTGGGAGGAGAGCACGGATATCTCCGGCAGTCCGGTATTTGTTTTTACCGAATAAGAACGGAATAATCAAAATTCATGAAAGGAGGATGTGCGATAATGTCCGTTTCAGGCGGGAAGTCCGACGGAGTTTTCTATAAGCCGAAAAATGACGATCCGTCCGACTCGTCGTTACTCAGGGTGTATTACGCGCCGGGCAGAGAAATGGGAAAGAAGACCGAGATCTTCGGTATCATATTTCGCGGAACGGTCGTGTTTTGCGCGATATTCGGTCTGATCCGGCTGCTTTATCAGGCGGTCGGTATCTATACCGGAAGCACCGATTCGAGATTTTACTCGCTCTCCTCCTGGTATATCGCGCTGATAAGTATTCTGTTCTCCGCCGCATGCGTCGCGGCGTCGTACAACAGGATAACAAAGATTGCCGTTCCCGTCGGGACGCTTCTTGTGATGACGGGAGCCGCGTTTGCCGCGGGGAACCCCGTACTGCTCGCGGAGAATTCCGTAAGACGTCTTTACAACGGGATCGTCGAAGGGCTCGCGTCGTCGCGCTACACCGAGGCGGCGAACTATGCGGCAAGCGCAAAGTATTCGTTCAATGAGAAGACCCTTGTGGAATGGAGCATAGTTTTTGTCGCGGCGCTGCTTGCCGTCCTGTTCTATTTTTCGGTCGTAAGACGGACGAACTCGTGGCTTTTTGCGCTGACGCTCGCCGCAGTCGTCGTTCCCGTGTTCACTTTCAACATTTCAAAGGGAACTCTCGGATTCGCGTTCATAGTCGCCGCTATCGCCGGATTCATTTCCATGAGGATCGTCGACCGAAGATACGGCGGCGCGACGGAAAAGAAGATACGGCGAGGCATGGAAAGACGGCGCCGCCGGGAAGAGCGCGCCGAGAGAGCGGGCAGAAAAAAGCTGGAAAAGCTGAGGCTGAAGGCCGCGGCTGACAGAGTATACGCTACCGCCATAAATGCTGAGATGGGGACCAGACGGGCAAGAATGGCAAAACGTTCACTGCTCAAAAGGTCGAAACTTGAAGCGAAGAATGAAAAGAGGCTCGCCGCTGAAGCGAAGAAAGACGCTCGCAGAGCGGCAAAGCTTGAGAAGAAAGAGAATAAACGCAGACGGACGGCTGAAAAGCTTGCCAGACGCGAAGAGATAAAGAGAGAAAGATCGCTCCCCGAGAAGGAGCGCGCGGCGCAAAGAGACGCGAGGCTGTCGCGCGAATCCGAGAAGAGCGCGGCTGCCCGTCGTGAAAAGAGGCTCGCGAAGCAAAAAGCGCGCGAGGAAAAGGACGAAGCCGACAGTGGCGCGAGACGGAACAGAGCAGCGTCGGGGTACGCGGCGATCGCCGCGGTGCTCATAGCGCTCATAACCGCGCTGATCCCGTTTGCGATCTCAAAAAAGCCTTTTAAGAAGATAGGTTTTATCGACGACAGGCTCAAAGCCGTCAGAGAGTACGTAACGGACGTGCTCATGGGAGACGCTGTCGACCTCACGAAGGACCCGTACGGAGAATTCGAATATTTCAACTATGAGACGCTGAGCTTTGACGAGAGAGTTTATGACGGAGTCCAGATCTATCGTGTTGAGGCGCCGTATAAGCTTCCGGTGTTTCTCAAGAGCAGAACGGCTCTGGATTTCGACGTTAAAAAAGACAAGTGGAATTACGCGGACAATGAGACCGTTCTTCAGATGAATGAAGAGTTCGGAGGCGGCTTTACCCCCGATTCCATAACCGAAAATACATATTCGTATCTGTATCCGGTCTCCTCGAACTATCCCGAGCGCGGAAAGACGATCTCTCTGTCGAGATACGGTTTCTCGGTCGAGCAGGTACACGCGGTAAGGATAAACGGCAAGAGCGGGATACTGCTCGTGCCGAGCGTCATGAATCCCGATATCGGGATCCTTGAATATGATTCCATGGAGAAGACGTCGTCGAGATACAGCGCTTTCTACGACGGCATTTACACGTCGAGACATTTTCTCAAGCTTCCCGAGGACAACTCGACAAAATACGGATACAGTTCGATATCGTATGTCTACGATTTCAGACGGAACGATATATCCGACGTGCTTGAATCCGAGAACGCTGTGATGGAACTGACGTATTCTCTCGCAGAGCGCCACCTGAACGGCGAAAGGGAAGAATCGCTTTCCGAAGAGTATATCGCGACCGCTAAGGACTTCGCCGTCTACAATAACGTCGGAGAGAGATACTTCGGCAAGATGTCAGACTCGGAAAGATCCGATTTCCGGGAGGCTGTCGAGCTTGAGCACAAATACAGAGAATACGCCGAAAAGACTTACACGACGCCGAGCGGAAGCGACAGGATCGCAGAACTTTCAGCCGAGATAATCGCAGGTGCGGAAGATGTGAAAGGATCGGAGCTGACCAGATACGAGAAGGTCATGGCGGTGATCGATTACCTCTCGGATTACGAGTATACGCTCGCGCCGACAGCGCCGGCGGATCAATCGCAGAGCGTCGCCGAGGCGTTTCTGTTCGACGTGAAGGAAGGATATTGCTCGCACTTTGCGACGAGCGCGACGCTCCTTCTGCGCGAGGCGGGGATACCCGCGAGATACGCCGAAGGCTACAGGGCGGACGATTGGTATACGGCGGGCGGATACGGCGTGACCGACAGATATCGCTGCGACGTCCTGGACGGGAATTCGCACACTTGGGTCGAAGTCTACTTTGACTCCGTCGGCTGGATACCGTTCGAGGTAACGGTAAGCTTTACCGAGGGCCTCTACGGCGAGCAGGGAACTCCGGAGGATCCCGGAGAGTCGGAACAGCAGCAGGATGCGGAGGTCCCGGAGACCGAAAGACCGACCGTTAAGCCGGAGAGCGAAGAGGAGCCCGTATCCGCACGAGCGACCGGCGCGGAGTATCTCTGGATCGTTTTCAAAAAATACGTCAAGATCGTACTCGCCGCCGCCGCGGGGATCGCGGCTGTGTGGCTCGTCATAAGGCTTATCAAAAGGAGAGCCGATGAGAAGGTCAGAAAGCGCCACGACAGGATAACGGCGGCTAAGAACGAGGACCATTACGGCGCCGCCGGAACAGATAACCGCTCGGAGGCAAAATATCTGATCGATTCTCTGTTTGCTATCTTCGAAGCTGTGGGGATAGGTCCTGAAAAGGGAGAGCAGCTCTCCGAATTCGGAAAGAGATTAAAAGAGGATTACCGCGGTCTTTCCTCCGAGGATCCGGAGGAGGTCATGAGGTGTATTCTCAAGGAAGAGTACGGACACGGTCTGAACTATACCGAGCTCTCGACCCTTGCGTCTTACCTCGAAGACGTGATAAGATCTGTATACGTGGGTCTTACGAGGACGGAAAAGCTGAAACTCAGATACGTAAAGCACATTGTCTGACGGGAGTCTGATATGGCAAAAGATTATTCATCAAACGATTACGCATACATCGGAGACGCGGTGATAGAATTGCTTGTAAGGCGCGACATTGTTAACGGAGAGCACCCGTCAAAGCACCCTTCCGACGAGGCGGTGAAGTACGTCAGCGCTGCGGCGCAGTCCGACGCTCTTGCAAGGATCGAGGACGTTCTCACCGAGGAAGAGCGCGACGTTTTCAGACGGGCGAGAAACAATTATCACACGTCGAACGTGCCGAAGAGCGCGACTGCTCTTCAGTACAGAAGATCGACCGGCTTTGAAGCCGTGTTCGGATATCTGTATCTCAAGGGCGATACAAAAAGGATAGAAGAACTGTTTAAAACAGCCTACGGGCAGGAAATAAAGGATTGAAAGGAAAACTATGACAAACATAGCAATACTCGGTTTCGGAGTAGTCGGAAGCGGCATAGCGGAGGTCATCGGGAGGAATGAGTTGCCGATAAGGAGGATGACTTCCGATACGATCAACGTCAAATATATTCTCGACAAGAGGGATTTTCCCGATTCGCCGTTCGGAGACAGAGTGGTGAAGGATCTCACTCAGATAGTCTCCGATCCGGAGGTTTCCGTCGTATGTGAAGCTATGGGCGGAGTTCACCCCGCTTATGAATTTACTATGGCATGCTTCATGGCGGGAAAGAGTGTCGTAACGTCAAACAAGGAGCTTGTGGCAACGTGCGGCGCCGACCTTATCAACGCGGCAAAGAAGCACGGCGTTCACTATCTGTTCGAGGCGTCCGTCGGCGGCGGCATCCCCGAGATCAGATCAATGAGAACGAGCCTTGCGATGGACACCGTGCTGAAGATAGACGGTATCATGAACGGGACGACGAACTACATCCTGACAAGGATGAAAAACGACGGCATTTCCTTCGAAGACGCTCTTCGCGAGGCGCAGAGCCTCGGATACGCGGAAGCGAATCCCACTGCGGACGTCGACGGCTTCGACGCGCAGAGAAAGATAATCATCCTCTCAGCGGTCGCTACCGATATGCTCGCGTCCGAGGAACAGGTCTATACCGAGACCATGAGAAAAGTTTCCGTTTTGGATATGGACGCCGCGTCGCGCTGGGGCGGTACCGTGAAGCTCATCGGAAGCTTCAGAAATCTCGGAGAAAAAATGAGCCTTTACGTCTGCCCGAGATTCGTTAAATACAGCGATCCCATCTCGAATATCGACGACGTCTATAACGGTATCAAGATCACGCTTGAGATGACGAGCGACGTTATGTATTACGGACGCGGAGCGGGCAGTTACCCCACCGCGAGCGCAATGGTTTCCGACGTCGTCTCGATCATGACCGGCGCCGTGAAAGCGGAGCTGCACATGAAGTGGCACAAAGCGGACGAAGGTTTCGTAGTGCCGTTCGAGGATCTTTCCTTCGGATATTACGTGAGGACGGAATGCGAGAGCCGCCACGACGCAATAGAGAACGCAAGACTCGTGATAGGCGACGTGAGAGAGCTTTCCGGTTCCCCGAAGGGATATGCCGAGTTTGTTACCGGCGAGGTAAAGGAATCAAAAATGAGGGAATACATAGCGTCAGGCGCCCTCGGCAAAGTCGAGTCCGCAATAAGAATACTCGACTGACTGTCGAATAACCAAGACCCGCGTACAAAACGTACGCGGGTCTTGTATTTTATGCATCTCTTCGGCATAAGTATTTACCGGAGGGAACTGTTATGGAACGATTCGTACAAGGTATTTCATACGGAAGAAAAAAGAAGATCGCCGCATGCGGGATAAAGCGGAACAGAAGGCGTCCGTTCCCGGAATCGGCGCTGTTCACGCTCGGGCTTGCGTTTGTCGTCGTTTATTTTGCGGGACTTCTGGCGACGTCAGGGACTTCTCTTAAGTATGAGGACTCCGGCGCCGTCGCGGTGATGGCTGAAACGGACGATGCGGAAGCTCGGGATGCTGATCTCTGGGATCTTCTCGACGAATGTCTGAGGGACGTTTTCACAAAGGAGGAGAAGACGGATTGAACGTAAAAACGATAGTAAAGCTTGCCGCTTTTGCGACCGTTTTCGTCCTTGCGGCGAGCGCGGTAAAAGGTGCAGAGTATCTTTTTATCGCCGCGTCTGCTGTCCTCATCCACGAGCTCGGGCACGTCGTTGCCGCAAAGCTGCTTCACGTCCCTCTTGTCAAAGGAAAGTCGTCTCTTTTCGGTCTGTCGCTGCAGTTTGACTTTTCCGCCGTTTCTTACTACCGCGAGGCGGCGGTGTCAATGGCGGGTGCCGCGGCAAACGTGGCGGCTTTCGCAACGGTACTGATCATTGTAAAAGAACACGGAACGTATTCCGTTTTCTTTCTGTTCTCAAACCTGTCCCTCGCGCTGTTCAATCTTCTGCCGATATCGCCGCTCGACGGATCGGGGATACTTAAGGCGCTGATCTCATCGGTCACAGCACCCGAGCGGGCGGAGAAGATATGCGCGTGGACGTCCGCCGTACTCAGCCTTGCCTTTTTCGTTTTCTGCGTGTACGTCCAGCTTCGCATAGGCGCGAATCTGTCGCTTATGTTCATGTCGATATTCCTGCTGTATTACGCCGCAAAAAGTCTCGGGTACGTACGGAGCAGAAGCGAATAAATAATTAAAGCGGCGGACGTTATTCGTCCGCCGCTTGTTTATGATCACTGTTTTTCGGGCATATACCAGTAACTGCGGTTTTTGCTCATATAACACAGCGAGCCTTTCGGCATCTGCGTTAGAGCGTTAAACACATTCGTATAGTCTCCTGCCCCGGCACCTATGCTTATTGCTCCCCAATAACCGAGCCATATTTGTGAGGGAAATATCAGAAAAAGGATAAAAGGAACGAAGCCTAAAACCAGGTTAGGCAGCATGCTCATAAAAATGAAGCGAGCTTTTGTCATAGATTCCGTGCCGACCACAAACATCAGACCCGAGCGCAGGTAAGTGTAAAACTCCACTTCTTCGCGGAAGCACATTGCATGCAGAAGCTCGTGAACGGGCATAGTCAAAAGAGAGATAACGCATGCAATCATCATCATTAATAAATTTTTTATTGATGAGAAATCTTTGAATACTCCGGAAATGATAATTACAACTGCTAATAAAGCGACCGTGATTATCAAGGAGATTATATTTGCAATTATACTGAATTTCTTAAATGATTCAGGCTCTTTGAACAAAACTGAGCCCTCTACCTCGCGCGACGGAAGCTTTTCCAGATCGCCGTCAAATCCTTTTTTAAACTTCAGTTTCATTTTAACATATTTCCTAATAATAACAAAAACTTTTGTCAGTTCGCTTTCTTGCGCCTTGCCTCGTCCTTAAGTCTCAGCTCCGTGTCAAGTATCCTCTTGCGGAGCCTCAGGTGGTGAGGAGTGACTTCCATGAGCTCGTCCTCCGCGATAAACTCGATCGCCTGCTCGAGACTGAATATCTTCGGCGGAACGAGACGCAGAGCCTCGTCGGCTCCTGCGGAACGGATCGATGTGAGGTGTTTCTTTTTGCACACGTTCAGAGCGATATCGCCTATCTTCGGATTCTCGCCGACGATCATGCCCTCGTAGACCTCAGTCTGTACGCCGATGAACATAACGCCTCTGTCCTGCGCGTTGAAAAGGCCGTAGGAGGTGGATTCTCCCGCTTCGGAAGCGACAAGGGAACCGGTGTATCTGAGCGTTATGTCGCCCTTGTAAGGCTGGTATCCGTCGAATACGGAGTTTATGATGCCCTCGCCTCTCGTGTCTGTCAGAAATTCGCTTCTGTACCCGAACAGACAGCGCGCGGGGATCGAATACTCTATTTTCATTCTCGAACCGGACGGGTTCATCTCGAGGAGGTCGCCCTTTCTCGCGGAAAGCTTCTGTATGACCGTTCCCTGATATTCCTCGGGAACGTCTATGTAGACTCTCTCCATCGGCTCGCACTTTCTGCCGTCTATCGTCTTGTAGAGAACGTGAGGAGTCGAGCAGCAGAGCTCGTAACCCTCGCGGCGCATCGTCTCGATCAGTATCGAAAGGTGCATCTCGCCTCTGCCGGAGACCTTGAAGCAGTCGGTCGTCTCGCCGTCCTCGACGCGCAAAGATACGTCGCGCAGAGTCTCTTTGTATAGGCGTTCCCTTATCTGACGGGAGGTGACGAATTTGCCGTCGCGTCCCGCAAGAGGTGAATCGTTGACGGAGAAGGTCATCTCCATCGTCGGCTCGCTGACCTTTACGAATTCAAGCGCTTCGGGCGTGTCGGGAGCCGTTATCGTGTCGCCTATGGTGATGTCGGCGGCGCCCGAGAAGCATACTATGTCGCCCACGGTCGCGGATTCGACGTTGTTCTTTCCGAGCCCGTTGAACTGATAGAGCGAAACTATCTTCGTCTTCTTTATGACGGAGGGGTCGTGGTAGTTCACGATCGCCGCCTCCATGCCTACCTTCACCGTACCGCGCTCGATGCGACCGATACCGATCCTGCCTACGTAGTCGTTGTAGTCGATCGACGATACGAGAAGCTGGAGCGGATCGTCCGGCTCTCCCTCGGGACAGGGTATATATTCGAGAATGGTGTCGAAGAGCGGCTTGAGGTTCTTACCCGTCTCTTCGGGCGAGATCGACGCCGTGCCCGCTCTGCCGGAGCAGAAGAGCATGGGGGAGTCGAGCTGATCGTCCGTTGCGTCGAGATCGATCAGGAGCTCAAGCACCTCGTCAATAACTTCGTGTATTCTTGCGTCGGGACGGTCTATCTTGTTTACGACGACTATGACCCGGTGTCCCATTTCCATAGCCTTTCCGAGAACGAATCTTGTCTGAGGCATGGGTCCTTCTGCCGCGTCGACAAGAAGGATGACGCCGTTGACCATCTTGAGGATTCTCTCAACTTCGCCGCCGAAATCCGCGTGTCCGGGCGTGTCGACTATATTGATCTTGACCCCGTTGTACTCAACCGACGTGTTCTTCGCAAGGATCGTGATTCCGCGTTCGCGCTCAAGATCTCCCGAATCCATTACACGCTCGGTGATCGCCTGATTCTCGTGATACTCTCCGCACTGCTTGAGCATCTCGTCGACAAGTGTCGTCTTGCCATGGTCGACGTGCGCGATGATAGCTACGTTTCTTAAATCTGTTCTGACCAAAACCGTATCTCCCGTATTCTACTCATAGTTTCAATAACTCAATAAGTATACCACATTATTTTAAAAAAATAAATAGAGACGGCTAAAAAAATATCTGATTGGAAATAAAAGTTATTTGTAATTGTGTAAAATTGCATATTGAAT
>JAEEGL015447967.1_pt1 | contig 18182 bp, 15 predicted proteins | sample 9134231 | NCBI WGS metagenome assembly JAEEGL01 (sample SAMN16246548, study PRJNA631951) | gut metagenome | biome: gut microbiome; feature: rumen; material: fiber-attached | host: Bos | place: Iran: Karaj | collected 2018-10 | reverse complement strand
TTACATTGCCGACAAGAGTCTCTGTGTCATAAGAGAACTTGGATTTTCTCTTATCCCAGAGATAGTCGTTCTGCATGTCTATGACCACCAGAGCTTTTTTATCATTCATTCTGATCACCCTCAGTAAAAAAACTTCTGCGTATGTAGATATTATAGAACAAATGATGTTATAATAACAGTACTATTTCCCCGGAGGGTTTATTATGGCAATCAAAAAAACAAGAAGCAGTTTCCCGTCAACTGCCGGAAACGGCATTGACGTCTCCTACATGATCTGGGAGGACGACTCAGTCAAAAAGCCTAAGGCCGTCATCCAGCTGACGCACGGCTGGGCAGAGTACGGCGAGCGCTACGACGAGTTCGCGACCTTCCTTGCCGAAAACGGCTTCGTGGTCGCCGCACAGGATCATCTCGGCCATGGCCGTACCTGCGGTTTCCGCCGCCTGGGCCTCTACCCGCCCAAGGCCGGAAAATACATGGTTGAGGACATGCATGTCCTCTACGAGATCATGCGTAAAAAGTATAAGAAAATACCGTACATGCTTTACGGTCACAGCCTGGGCTCAATGATGGCCAGGACATACATTCAGAAATACAGCAAAGACCTCGCCGCTGCCGCCATAAGCGGCACAATCTACTGCCCCTGGTGCGGTTTCCTGCTCAATCCCATACTCTACCGCGTAGGCTCCCTGCTCTCCCCGTCCTACAAGAAATCAGGCGAGAAATACGACAAGAGAAACGAAAAGAAGACTGAGGAGTTCGGAACACACAAGCCCAACATTGCGGAGAGGCTCATAAACAGCTGGCTCTCATACGACCAGGACAACATTTACAACTACGTAAACGACCCTTATATAGGCATATCCGTTACCCCTACCATGCTGTACCTTCTGCCGGCATTCATGAACGCCGGCAAGCTCGGCGCCGTTCGCCGTGTCTCAAAGGATCTGCCGATATTCGTATTCTCCGGCGCCGACGACATGGCCGGCTTCTTCGGATTTGCGGCGAAGAACCTGCACAAACAATATGTTAAAAAGGGCCGCAAATCGACCCTCAAGGTATACGGTCACGGCAAGCATGAGATTCACAACGAAGCGCATCTCAAAGATGAAGTCTTTAGTGACCTTCTCGATTTTTTCAACGGAGCATTATAAAAAACAGGCCTGCGGAAATCCCGCAGGCCTTTCTCTTTAAAGACTGTTTAAGTTGCACTCGGCGAAGCCCTCGCCGAAAATGTCATCCGCCTTGCAGATTATTACGAAAGCGGATTTATCGATATTGATAATGGTGGATTTCAGCTCGGAAATCTTGCTCGGCTTAAACGCGCAGATCAGCATATCCTTTCCGGTATTGCTGTAACCGCCCACCGCCTTGATTTCAGTGACTCCGAGGTCAAGTTCTATGAGTTTTTTCTTCATGGCCTCCCCGTCGTCACAGACAATACAGGCGACCTTTGAAGTGTTCCTGCCGTAGACCACGAGGTCAATTGCGAGGGTGCTGATATACATCGCCACTATTGCGTAAAGGATACTGTCAACACGCTTTGATACGACTATATAGGCAACGATTATGAAGATGTCTATTGCAAGGCACAGACGGCCTATTGAAATGTGGCGGTACTTGTATTTTAAAAGCCGCGCGGCGAGTTCGGTGCCGCCGGTTGTCGCGCCCACGAGCAGGAGCATACCGAGGCCTATGCCTACGAGCACGCCGCCGAAAACGCTGACGAGGAACTTGTCCTTTATCGGATGAAAAGTTATGAAGAGCGGTATGATATCGATAAACAGAGAGCTTATCACCATAGCCGCAATCGAAGTTATAAGTATGCGCCTTCCCTGCAGTTTCACTCCTATGATAAACAGCGGAATATTGAGGATGATTACCAGCACGCCGACGGGAATCTGCGGAAGGAAATGCGTGATAATCTGGGAGATACCGGTCAGGCCTCCCATTGATATGTTATTGGGGATATAGAGCCAGTCAAAAGCAAATGCGTAGATAAAGCTTCCTATGGTTATGAGCCCCAGGTACTTCAAAGTATTCAAATACTTCCTTTTCATTTGTTATCCTCTTTATAAATTTTTAGATTTCAGTATAATTAGAATGTATCCTAAATTCCGGAGGTTTGCAATGATTGAAAATATAAAAAAGCGAATTAAAGACAGAGTAATCAATGAGGGCGTTGCATTTGCAGTAGCAAAATTCACGACAATGAATTTCCAGAACGTGCCACGTCCCCTTGTCGCAAAACTCAAGGCAACTCCCGCGGCACGCTTAATAGTAAAGCGCTATAAAGTCGACGTTCACACCGTCGAATCCTTTGACGGAATAAAGCTCAACGTCACACGTTTTCGCAATGTCAAAGGCTGCGAATGGGGCGGCAAAAAGCACGTAGTTCTGCTTGTTCACGGCTTCCAGGTTCAGCAGGCCATGATGTGGATGAACCTGCCCTTCTTCCTTCCTCACGGCTATGACTGCGTAACGGTCGACCTGCGCACGGCGGGTCTCTCCGAGGGCAAAGGAATTAATACCATGGGCGCAAACGAGTCAAGGGATGTAGCTGCAGTCTGCAAATGGATCCGCAAAGAATACGGTGACGATGTCGTCCTCGGTCTCTACGGCCAGTCGATGGGCTCAGCCACGATAATGCAGTACTCATCAAACGACCCGAACCTCGGTTTCATAATCGAGGACTGCGGTTATGCGGACCTCGAAGAGACAATTCATGAAATTCAGCAGAGACTCCTGAAATTCATCGACTGGGAAAAATTCCGCCCCCGCGTTTTAAGATACGCAAGGGTCGGCGATGTAACCTATACGGATGTAAAGCCCATAGAATCAGTAAAAAAGCTTGATCCCGACATACCGATGATGATTCTTCACAGTACGCCGGATGCCTACATCGTAATTGATAACGCAGATAAAATCTACGAAGCAAAGCGCGGAAAGAAAGAGATTCACAAATACTCTCTCGCCCCGCACTCGGCATCATTTATGCTGCACCCCGTAAAGTACTACAGGGATATCAGTTCATTCCTCAGAAGCAACGGACTTACGCGGTAGAATCTTCTTTGCCTTCTGAGCGGCACTCTTTACTTTCTCTGTTTCCTTTTCTACCTTTTTCTCAACTTCTTTGGCCTTTTTCTTAGACTCGGCCTTTGCCATTACTTCGGCCTTTTTCTTGGCCTCTTTTATAAGTCGGGCGTTTTCCTTGGCGGATATGCGCGCCTTCCTTACCGCCTCCGCGGCCGCTTCCTTTTCTCTCTGGATTGCGTCGCGCTTGGCTTCGGCCTCTTTTCTGCGGCGCTCTACTTCCTCGGCCTTCTCAGTCTCTTCAATAGCCTCGAAGTAGCGCCTGCCGGCCTCCTTGGAAACCTCCGCGCGTACATTGTCAATCTCGTCATAGTGAGATACGAGAATCTCAACGAGATATTCCGAGATTTCACCGCGCTCGGCATTTTCTTTCATAATCTTTATTACTTTATCCTTCGGCATGCCTTTACGGTAAGGACGAACCTCCGTTATCGCGGAGAAAATGTCCGCCACCGTCATAATGCGCGTGCCGAGGGGTATTTCTTCTTCAGAGAGACCGAACGGGTATCCGTTGCCGTTAAGCTTCTCGTGATGGAAACCCGCCCACTCGGCTATCTCATCAAAGCCCTTGGCCTCCCTGAGTATCTGATATGTGTAAAAGACGTGTTCTTTTATGACGTCAAATTCTTCATCGGTCAGTTTTCCGTTCTTTTCGAGAATCGCGGTCGGAACCTTAAGTTTTCCCAGATCATGAAGGTTTCCCGCTATACGCATCTTCTTCTGTTCAGTCTCATTCATACCCGCATACCTGGCAAGTTCAACAGCGGATGCCGCGACTCCCGCGGAATGCATGGCAGTAAAGGGAGAACGGAAGTCGATAAGGAAAGAGATGGCTTCCGTCATTCTGATGGTGTCATCAAGCGAAACCGAAACATTGTGTTTTATTACCTCACCGAAAAGGTCCTTACCGTAGAAGAGGTTCATCCAGGCATAGTCCTTTGTGCGCATTATTTCAAGCGCATTTATAACTTCTCCGGGATACTTGTTTTCAGGGGTGAAATTCTTCGCGAACTCAAGCGGAGCGACATTATCATCCATAGCCGTAACTATTTCTTCGGCGAGATCTATCATCTTATCCGCCGTGCCTGCCCTCAGCACCTTCTGATCAGCATCGGGATCAGGCACGAGTTTGAAAAGAGTTGTACCCATTCCCTGGAAATTTCTGGCACTGAGACGCATGTCATGGAAAGAGTAGTCCGCATCTTTAAGAAGGGAAAGCACACTCTTGTAGAGCAGACGGCTTATGAGCTCACTCAGCTGCGCATCTACATAGCCGGCCTGGGCGGCAAGTTCACAGGATGCGTAGGTGATACGCTGATAATACTCCCTCGACTCCGGACTCGTAAGGTCCATCGCCGAACCGAGACAGTTTATGAGACTCTTTATGTCGGTAAATTGTTCAACATTGGTATTCATACTTTTTCTCCTTAACAAATTCCTCTCTCATAGTACCATAATTCGCTCGGTAATGATATAATAATCTGGTAATCCTAATTTATGAGGTGTAGTTATGACTGACAGATCGAAGATTATTTTCGGCAATGTTATCTCAGGCAAAGACTATAAGAAAGCTCTCAAATCAAAGGCAAAATTCATCAGGAAGTTCGGTGATGACAGCGACAAGCCGCATCCCGCCATTCTGGTTGAAAACCCGACAATAGGTCCCTTGCTCGGTGTAAACGATATCCGCATTGAGGACGGAAAATCCGCAGCTGAATTTGACACCGAAAAAGGCATCATTGTGGGAAATATACGCATGGGATTCGGCCACTACAGGATCTCCATGGCAATGGCCTCGGCCGCAAACGCCCTCGGCTACAAGCCCTACTGGATGGATTTAAACTCCTATCCCGACACTACCTGCACAAAGGTAATAGGATCACAGAACGACCTCTATTCCATGGGATCACGCATCTCACAGAAGAGCAAGCTCTTCAACAAGTTCTTCTGGGAACCCATGAACTATGAAGGCTTCAGAAAACTCTCATACAACTCTTCCGACCAGAAGAATGCCGAGCTCATGGCTCCGGTATTCCAGAATGTTCCGAAGGATATCCCCGTAATCGGAACACATGTCTGGCCGGCACAGGCGGCCATTCACGCGGGTATGAAGTATGTTGTAAACGCCATACCCGACAACTGGCCGATGGCCCTTCATCTCGCTGAAGGCAGCATTCACACCATCCAGACCCACTACGCCTACCAGGGCTACCGCATCTTAAACGGCATGCGCGGCGAAGAAACTTTAAACCCCATGCCGGAGGACAGCCTCGTTTACACGGGCCACTATATTGACGATGAAATCGTAAAGAATATTGAGGCCGATTGTGCTGCCCGCATGGCGCGCAAGGAAAGCGGCAAGCCCATGCGCTTCCTGCTTACAATCGGCGGCGCAGGCGCTCAGAAAGAGATCTTCGCCGCAATCATAAAGCACCTTCTCCCTCTCATCAAGGAGAACAAAGCTGCCCTCTACGTAAACGTAGGCGACTACAAAGGCGTATGGGAAGACCTCATAAAGGAAATCAAGGGTCTGAAGGATATTTCAACGGAGCACTTTGAGAACTGGGATGACACCCTGAAGTTCACGGAAGATGCGCTGACCGGCGATGTTACAGGTGTCCACGCCTTCTACCACAGCAATATCTTCCAGGCAGTCTATGCCACAAACCTTCTCATGAGAAGCTGCGATGTATTGGTAACCAAGCCTTCAGAACTCGCCTTCTACCCCGTACCGAAGCTCTTCATAAAGCGCATCGGCGGACATGAGCAGTGGGGTGCCGTACACTCAGCTGAAATCGGTGACGGCACGCTCGAGTGCAGGGATATCCCTCACACTCTCCAGATGATAGACCTCTTTATGAATGACAACGTCACCTTAAAAGACATGTGTGACAACATCATAAAGAACAAATCCATGGGCATTTACGACGGCGCATACGAAGTCGTAAAACTCGCCATGGGCATGAAGAAGTAACAACCCCTGTCCCCCCCTGAAGGAGGAAACCAAAATGGCAAAATTCTGCGCGGAATGCGGCAGCCCCATTGAAGAGGGAGCAAAATTTTGTTTAAACTGCGGCGCGGCAACTGACGCTGCACCCAAGGAAGCAAAAAAGCCGGAAACAGAGAAGAAAGAAGAGGCACAGTCCGGAAAGAGCAAAAAAATACTCATTCCGGTTATCGCTGCAGTCTTAGCCCTTACCATAGCCATAACAGGCTTTGCGTGGCCGGGCTGGCTCAAATCGGGCAAGAGCAAGCGACCCACACCTAAGAAGAATGAAAAACCCTGCGCCGACATGAATGTCGGTGACCTTGAAAAAGACGGTTTCTCACTCTTCGTCGAAAAAGGCACGTTCGGTGAATTTGCAAATCTCAGCGCAGAACCTACCGATGCAAAGGAACAGCCTGACAAATACAAAGTGGTCGGCAACGCCATTGACCTCTCTTGTGACGAGTATGACGGCCTGTTTTTCGGAACAGAGGTCAGACTGACTCTCCCCATACCGGAGGACTGTGATATCAGCCGCTATGTTTTCATAACAGTTGATGAGAAGACAGGAGAAACAAGATACCTGTTCCCGGAGAGTTTTGATACCGAAGCGGGCACAATGGACATTCTTCTTCCCCACTTCTCACCCTGGTTCGGCGGCGAAATGACCGAAAAGGAACAGATTGATACTTTCCTTGATAATTACTGCACCAAGCAGGCTATAGATAAGAGCAACAAGAAGCAGGCCGCAAGCGAACTGGAGCCCTATGTACGAGCAAAGGCCGAGGCTCTCGGACTTACAAAAAAAGCTACTGAGGATCTGGTACAGAGTACCGTAAACTACCTCGGCGGACAGACAACAGGCAAATACAAAGACGCGACCGAGACCGCCACAAAGGCCATGACTTCAATAGTCCGCGGCTATTATGACGATGACGCGAGCGCTGCTCAGAGCGGCCTTGAAGATGCCGTAAACGGCGCAATCTCCCACTGCTGGGATGACCTTAAATTCTCCGAGCGCATAGACAAAGTTCTGGACAGCGAGGTCGCCGGAACCGCCGCAGGCAAAGCCGTCGGCAATGCCAAAGGCATAGGAGCCATGGCGGGCTATCTTGCCGAAGGCGACACCAAAGGCGCCATGGAGGAGCTCGGCAACATTCTTCAGAACATCCATCCCGCTGCCGAACTCGGAACCAAAGGCGTAGCATTCATTGCAAGCGGCGCCAACATGGCTTTCACCGAATGGAAGTCAAACCAGGTAGAGGAACTTTATAAAATTTATCGTGACGGCTTCGAAAGGGACGTCTGGGGCAACGAAGTCATAGCCCGGGACCGTAACTCCTTCCTCACATACTTAAACTGTGCTTCCGGATTCACCGTAGCCAAAGGCGTAAACCGTTTTTACAACCTCGACAAGATCGACGAAGTCTGTGAACGCTACGGATGGGACTTCAAGGATTACAGTGAGTTGCCCGAAAAGTACCGCAACGAATTCCAGAAACGAGCCGAAGACAGCCTTATGCAGTACTTCGAGACACGCCTGAAGCAGGAAAAGGAAGCCGAAAAGCTTAAGGAACAGGAACGCATCAACATCGAAACGATGCTTTCAAGTTATGGCGCTCTCACCGCAGGCAACTATCTTGACTTCTTCCACGAAGAGTCGAAAGACGATTACAACATCACCAATCGTCTTGAGCGTCTTATAAACGTCCGTAACTTCCTCACCCAGTATGTAGATGAGAAGGCCTTAAACCAGAGCATGAAAGACGGCTCTTTCAACTGGGGCGACATTATCAACTGGTGGGTCAGCTATGCTGACAAGAATCCCAAAGATGCCGCTATAGACATGCTCATTAAGGACCTTGAAGAATACGAGCTCTTAAACCCCGACTTCAAGATAGATCCTCTTCAGGAAAAGATGAAACTCTTTGAAGGCATATGGAACATACAGGTTTCATCTGCAAAAGTAGGCGCATTCCATCTCGGATTCACCATAACAGGCACAGCAACCATGAAGGACAATGCGACCGAACGCACATGGACATGCAAATATGACGAGAAAACCGATACTTTTACATTGACAACGAACTATGTCATGCTTGACAGAGACGGAAAATGGGTACCCGAAGACAAAACCTACACCATGGTAATCACGAGCCTGGACAAGTCAAGTTTCTCAGGCACGGACAATGATGGTACCATAAGCGGCACCCGATAACAACAAAAAAAGAGAGGCGCGAGCCTCTCTTTTTTTTAAGCATCCTTCTTTCATTTATGTAAAGTGATAGTTACATCGCCGTTTCCGAGAAGTACAGACAGTTCCTCACCGGACTTGTCGGTGATTCTTCCGAGCTTGGTATAGGCCCATGAATTTGAGCCATAGAATATTACAATCTGATTGCCAGAATAGAGCACGATATCTCCGGCCTGTGTTGTCGTCTGCTCATCGTTTTTCGGCAGGCTTTTTCCGAGTGAACCTACCTGCTCAAAACCTCCGTACATAGAAAGCTGAACAGACAGCTGTTCTGAACCGACAAGTTCGGATAGCGCCTCAACGGATTCGTTATTCTCCCACTCCACTGATACTTCAGTACCGTCTATCGAAAGCTGCAAAGTCCTCACCTCTTTTGTGGTATCCTCAACCGTCTCAGTCTCAGGCATCTGTTCGGGAGCGCAGCCCGCACAAAAAAGCATAATCAATACTGAGACAACAATACAGATAATTCTTTTCATAAAGAACACCTCTTAAACCAAATATGTTTTGAAAAACTCCTCAATTTGAAACTCTACTAACACTGTGGATACAATCAGCAATTTTTATAATATAATTAATCGTGAATAAAGGAGGGATAATTATGAATCAAGAAGAAATAGGAAAATTTATTGCTGAAGTAAGAAAAGAAAAAAATATGACTCAGCAAGAATTAGCTGAGAAACTAAATATTACTGACAGGGCTATATCACATTGGGAAAATGGAAGATCTATGCCTGATGCCGGAATTATGTTAGAATTATGTAAGTTACTTGATATTAATGTCAATGAACTATTATCAGCAAAAAAAATTATAAAAGAATCTTATGATGAACAAGCAGAAGAAAATCTTTTAGAGATGAGGCGCGAAATAGAAAGTCAAAACAAGAAAATTCTCACTTTAAATAGAATTATAACATTTCTGGGTGTTCTTATATATGTATTGATAGTTCTTGCGGCAATATTTATTGAAATTCCTATGGTAATCAGAAATATAATTATTGCACTTGCTTTAGTAATGTTGCTTTTATTTGGAGTTTTTAATCTTAATACCCTACAAAAAACCGGATATTACGAATGCCAAGAATGTAAGCACCAATATATTCCTACTTTTAATCAAATGTTTTTTGGTATGAGTGGGATAACTAAAGGTGGAATATGGCGAATGAAATGTCCGAATTGTAACAAAAAATGTTGGCATAAGAAAGTGTTAACAAAAAATAATGAAAAATAAACAAAAAGCGGAGAGAAGGAAACTTCTCTCCGCTTTTTTGTCTATTGGGTACGTAAAAGATGTATTTGCGTTTTTGACAGATTGATTCGAACTCTCGTAGGAATTGAATTACCATCTGATTCCTATTTCAGAAATAGAACAGCTCTTCAAACTTCTTATCCAGCGCGATGCAGATGATCAGCGCCAGTTTTGCCGTGGGATTGAACTGTCCGGTTTCAATAGAACTGATGGTGTTTCTGGAAACGCCTACCAGCTTGGCAAGCTCTGTCTGGGACAGCCCTTTCTCTTTTCTTGCAAGCGCAAGATTGTTGTGCAGAACAAGCCGCTCATCCATCAGAGCACCCCCGTTAACTGCAGAATCCATACGGCCAGCATGGAGAGTGCCAACACACCCCAAATGATTGTCATAATCAGCTCATGCTTCTTCCGCAGTCTGCGATACTTCATCAAAAACATCACAAATGCCATGGAAAACAACGCAAAGTCTGCGCCTCGGTTCACATAGTGCAGCACGAAACCGTTTACGGTATCCACCAGGATCAGCAGTACAACTCCGAGGATATATGCAGCCCACGCACCGCTCCGCTGTGCCTCGCGATCCGGCAGATCCTTTTCCCGTCCTTCACTCTGCGCTTTTGTCAGTATTTCTTCTCGATTCATTTCTGAACACCTCCTTGATGCTAAGTAAACTTGGCAGTGTCAGTATATCATTGCCAAGTTTACTTGTCAATAGGCTTTGCAAAGTTTTCTTTGCATTTTTTCGTCGGTCCAGATCATGAAATCGAGATGCGTCCGATTTCGCAAGCATTATTCATTTTTCAGTCTTAAGTCTTCCCTATTCATTTCGAAAATCCTGTCGCCGGGTAATGAATAATGAATACTGAAAACTGAAGAATGAAGAATACAAAGCAAAAATCCCGCCGACTTCGTCGACAGGATTTTCGCTCTGGCAGGGGCAGAAGGACTCGAACCCTCGGCACGCGGTTTTGGAGACCGCTGCTCTACCAACTGAGCTATACCCCTAAAAATGGTGGACCATCAGGGACTCGAACCCCGGACCCACCGGTTATGAGCCGGTTGCTCTAACCAACTGAGCTAATGGTCCACACATGCGGCCGATTTTGGCCGCTTGAATATTATATATTTGCGTATTTTAAAAGTCAAGGTTAAAGTTCGGTGGGTCCGTCCCCTATCTCAACTACATAGAAATCGGCCTTGTAGCCTATGGTCGCTTCGTAGATGCGGCCTACCATTTCAATGAAACTGTCAACACAGTCATCTTTGACTATACTTACGGTACAGCCGCCGAATCCGGCACCGGTCATTCTGGAGCCTATTACTCCCTCCTGCTTCCAGGCGGTTTCGACGAGAGTGTCGAGTTCCTTACCGGTGACTTCGTAGTCATCGCGGAGGGACCTGTGGGACTCGTTCATGAGCTTGCCGAAATACTCTATGTCACCGTTTTCGAGAGCGGCTTTTGCCTTGATTGTTCTCTGGTTCTCATAGACGGCATGGGCAGCTCTCTTCCTGCAAACTTCGCGTTTAATGTAAGGTTTCAGCTGGTCAAACTCAAAGGTGTTGAGATCACAGATATGATTGATATGCTTTATGTGGCTGAGGTCGGCAACCGCCTCTTCACATTCCATTCTGCGCATATTGTATTTCGAGTCGGCAAGGCCGCGCTTCTTGTTGCTGCAGGCTATGACAAGTTTCGCTCCCTTTAAGTCAACGGGGACATATTTGAAGTCGAGCGTTGCAGTGTCGAGGAAGGTCGCGTGACCTTTTTTGCCCATGGCTATGATGAACTGGTCCATTATGCCGCAGCTGACTCCTATAAAGTCGTTCTCGGCCTCCTGTCCGACCAGGGCTATATCCTGATTTGAGATATCGAGGTCAAAAAGGACTTTGAGGAAATAGCCCGTGAGGACCTCAACGCTGGCCGAGGACGAGAGTCCGCTGCTGTTCGGGATGTTGCCGAGATATGCAATGTCGAGGCCTTTGTCGATGTTGTATCCCCTGAATTTCAGGGTGTAGATTACGCCCAGAGGATAGTTTGTAAAGCCCTTGGTTTCGTCATTTTCGGTGTCGTTTATATCGCGCTCGACTACACCGGTCTCGGGGAAGTTTGCCGAATAGAAGCGGCATTTTGTGTCATCCCTTTTCCTGACTGCGGCATAGGTGCCGATGGTCAGGGCGCACGGAAAGACGTGACCGCCGTTGTAGTCGGTGTGCTCACCTATCAGGTTTACGCGGCCGGGCGCAAAGAATACCCGAGCGCCGTCCGTATCACCGTATGCGGTTTTAAAGGCCTCAAGGACCTGCTGTTTCATTGTTTCATGTTGTGTCATCTTATTTTACCGTGAATTCGATTATTTGTTTTCCGGTGCGGGCGGACTCTACCGTGAGTTTTGCCTCACCCTTCTCACCGGTTGTTTTAACATATGTGCCCGCCATTCCGCCGCGCAGCGGAACGCAACTCGGGCCTATGAGTTCTATGGGACCCTCTGTCGTGAAGGACACGGGTTCGTCATAGTAGTTTAAGAGGTTGCCGTATTCGGAGACGGCACGGATGTTTATTGTCGCGACGTCGTATGTCGTCTTCTCTTTGAGGTCGGTATGATCCGCCTTTATTTCAAGAACGGGTTTTGTCATGGGAGCCTTCGTTATGCTCTTTACGACCTCTCCGTCCTTTACGGCATCGAAGCGGTAGATTGTAACTCCGTCGCCCCATCCGGCGGCGTATCTGTACGCAATCTCGAGACCGCGCTTTGGACTTATTTTATCGCGAACTATGGCCGCACCGAGTCCCGCTATGGTCTTCGGTCTTGCCACGCTCTTGTAGCCGTCCTCAGAGAAGGCTCGGATAGCCTGCTTTATACTCTCAGCGGACTTCTCGGAGATGCCCTCCTTGTTCATCATCGTGCATCCGATGAGGTCATCAACCTTTATCGGCGGATGAGGAAGGTTCGGGAAACGCTCACGGTCGGGTATGAAGTTCTTTATGAACTCATCATTCTTGTAGAGATTTATGCTGTCTGCATTTGTGAAGACATATACATCGCCAAGTGCTCCCGCGGGATGCTCGCCTATGTCCATTGAGGACGAGATTTCCATTACGGGATGTTCGTCGCTCTGGCTCGCATAGACGGCCGCGGCGAGTTTTTCATTGCGGAACATGTCAAGCACACCGTGATAGCAGATGCGGTCGCCGGAGCCGAAGTCCCTGTGCGTGTTGTAGTCTGCAAAGCACCAACCGAAACAGCCCGAAACACCGTTGTCCTCCTCGTACATTGAGGACAGGACGGTCGCGTGACGGAGAGCATGGCTGAGCCTGTGAGCCTCATCGTCAAAGGCTTTTGTCGGATACATGTGTCCGTTGTACTCAGAGACGAGGTACGGGTTTGAAGTCTTCGGCGTCACCATGATCTTCTTCAGAAGACCGCCGTTTGTGCCGTTGTGAGAGAAGTCGTTGAAGGCATAGACATCCTCCAGGAACTGACTCTTCTGAAGATAGCGGACACCTGAGGTCTGACGCGTGTCGTCGAGACTGCGGGCAATCTCATTTGCCCTGGTGTAAAGCCACTCGTCATCCTGTGACTCATTTATTCTGACGCCCCAGAGAACGATACTCGGATGATTCCTGTACTGAAGTACCATCTCTTTCACATTCTCAAGGTGCTGTTCCTTCCATTCCTGATTGCCGATGTGCTGCCAGCCGGGGCACTCGGTAAATACGAGAAGGCCCTCCCTGTCGCATGCATCAAGGAAGTATTTTGACTGGGTGTAATGGCTGGTTCGCACGGCATTGAGTCCGAGTTCATGTCTGAGGATATCGACCTCGTGCTCCTGGACCGACTGAGGCATTGCGTAGCCGATGTAGGGGTAGCTCTGATGGCGGTTGAGTCCGCGGATTTTGAGTTTCTTACCATTCAGGTAGAAACCGTCCGCCTTAAACTCGGCGGAGCGAACGCCGAAGGAGGTCTCGAAACTGTCCTTGGACTTGTCGCTTTTCAGCGTAACTACGGCTTTGTAGACCTTGGGCGATGCAACGTCCCAGAGTTCAAGAGCGTCTGATTCAAGCCTTAAGGAGAGGTCTCTCAGAGCATGCTCCTCCCTTGTCGTCGCAACGAGTCTTCTGCCGTCAAAGACCTGAACTTCAACAGTAGAGTCTTTCAGGTTCTCTCCCTTGAGTTTAAGGTCAAACTGAAGCACCTTTTTTGCGCTTTCGCAATCGATTGTTTTGACAAAGACGTCTTCAATATAGGTACTGTCCTTGACGTCGAGATAAACCTCACGGTAGAGTCCGCCGTATGTCATGTAGTCGATGACATAGCCAAACGGCGGAATGTTGAGGTTTTCTCTTGAATCAAGTATTACCTTTACCTTGCACTTCTTACCCGGAGTGACATATTCTGAAATCTCCGCGGAGAAAGCCGTATAGCCGTTTTTATGCGTGGCGACGAGATTGTCACCGACGTACACTTTAGCCTCGTGCGCCGCACCTTCAAAGGTTAAAAACAGCAGTTTCCCCGCATAACTTTTCTTTATGTCGAGTTCGCGTTCATAGACGCTCACGAACTGATAAAGAGCGTCGTCGAAGCTGTTGAACGGTGTGACGACATTCGTATGCGGAAGCCGCACCGTCTGCTTCGCCTCCGGCTCATCCTGATTGTAAAATGTCCAGTTGTCATTAAGATAAACTCTGCTCATTGCCTTCTCCTGAAAGACCTCCCTGTTTTGCAGGGAGGTCCTTTACAAATCTATTCGGATTATTCGATTACGGGAAGATTGTTGATTCTCGTAATCATCTCTTTGAAGAACTGATTGTAGCCTTCATCCGTCTCTCCTATACCCATATAGGATACATGGTCTTTCCACTCCTGAGGCATTACGTTCCAGATGCCCGGCTTGATGTCAGCATCACTTGCGAGTGTTGAGTACTCAACGAAGGGCTGTCCGATGGGATGGTGGGCAGCGGCAACATTTACGAGGCCGTCATTTGCCTGCCACTCCTCACCCTTGTGGGTCTCATCACTGTAGAGACACTCAAAGATACTAAAGAGAGTGAACGGAAGCCACATGTCCCTCGTGGGAAGTTCAAATGAACCATGACGGCGCGTTCTGCGTCCATAGTATGAGAAATAGTAGATATTGTCATAAACCGTTGTCTTTGCGAGCTGTTCCGAACCGCCCTTTGTGGAGAGTTCGTAATAAATGTTGTCCTCTTCATGAGCGAGGAGGTTGCGGATTTTATCCTTACCCTCTTTAAGTGAGATATGATTGTCTCTTGAGGTGAATCCGTAGTGCTCAAGTCCGAAGTCATAGAACTTAGCAAACCATGTGCCGGATGTTGCATTTCCTATCTTATAAAGGAACGTCGCAAGAGGGTTGACGAGCGGACGGGCAGCATCGGGAAGTGTTACGCCGTTGTGTGTCGCTGCAAGTGTGACCGCCGCATGTACCCACTTCTGCTTTCCGCCTTTGAAGAGGTCGGAGAGTTCAGAGGGGTCAGTGCCTGCAACTTCGTCCGGATCACCTTCTGCGAGAAGATGAAGAAGTGTGCGGACTGTAGGACCGCCGAAGCTGTGTCCGACAAGAATTATCTTCTTGATTTTGCCGGCCTCATCGAGTTCGCCCCAGTCGGGAACATAACCCGGATAAGTCGCACCATAGCGCGGATGGCCCATCTTTTCAGAGTGAACCTTGCCGAAATCAACCGTTCCGCCCTTAATCATCGCATAAAGGATGCAGGCGCGGTCTCTCATAGCCGTAAAGGGGCCTACATGAGGTGTGTAAACTCTGTTTCCGAGCTCATTGATGGCATAACGGGCATTACCGTGCCACATACCGAAAAGCGGTACGAACTGGTTAAGTTTAGCCTCTGTACCCCAGCAAAGAAAGCCATGAATCAGAATTACAGGATAATTCGTAGCTTTGTTCATTTCAATACCTCCAGTATTTGTTTTCAACATTATCATTTTAACACATCCTAAAGAGGCATTAAAAATAGAAATTGCAAATAAAATATTGTACATAGTGCTAAATTTCGTTAAAGAAATATCATATATATTCTAATTGCTTTAACATACTTCATTTGGTACAATATTATATGTATTTTTCTATATGTGGGAGTATGTTCATATGCACAATCCCTTGAGTGCCGCTGCCCGCGCAAACCGCGCAATGATTGAGCAGTACGGCAGATCAGACCTAACATTTTATCCTTACCTGATTATGAGAATCGTTTCCTGGGTTCTCCTGGTTTACATGCTCATAAAGGGTGAGTTCTCACACGCGGGACAAGCAGCGGCAGCGCTTGTTTTGTTCTGTGTGCCTCCGTTTTTCGAGCGCAAGGCACAGGCGGACCTGCCGAAGGTTTTCCTTTTCATAATTCTCTGCTTCATCTTCTCCTTCCTTATCCTCGGAGAGATATTCGAGTTTATGAGCAGAATCTTCTGGTGGGACACAATGCTCCATACGAGCTACGGTTTCATCTTTGCCGCGTTCTCCTTCTCCCTGCTTGAGGTGTTCAACAAAGACACTGAGCTCAAGTTCAGGTGCTCGAAGGTTTATGTAATCCTTACAACCATGAGCATTACCATGTTCTTCGGAACACTCTGGGAATTTGCCGAGTACGCAGCAGATCAGCTGCTCGGTTTCGATATGCAGAAAGACAGGCTCGTCGACCACTTCCAGTCAACCTTCCTCGACGAGACACATATGAATGTGCCGATTCCCGTAAAGGATATCGAATCCACCGTCATAAACCTTGCCGACGGCAGCAAAATCGTTCTTGACGGTTATCTCGATATCGGCATATGGGACACCATGAAGGACCACTTCGTGGCCTTTGCCGGCGCGGCCGTATTCTGTATTTTCCTTGTTGCCTACTTAAAGACAAAAGGCAACAACAAACTGGCGGCGACGCTTGTGCCCGTCCGCCACGACTGGACGGCTGAGCCTCCCGTGGTCCGCGCCGCCCTCGCAAAAAAGCTTTTGAGAACCGAAAAAACTACTGAAGATAAAGAGGCTTGAAGATGCTGGACAAAACCATTGTCATTATTCCTTCCCTTGACCCCGACGAGCACCTCGTGCAGACCGTCGAGGGCCTTAAAGCCGCAGGCTTTAATCGCTTCGTACTCGTCGATGACGGTTCGGACGAGGAGCACAAAAAGAACTTCCCGGAGCCCTCGGACTCCGTAGCCGTTCTTCACCATGAGAAGAACAAAGGCAAGGGCGCGGCCCTGAAGACCGCGTTCTCATACATTGCCGAAAACCTTCCCGACGCGAAGTACATGGTCACCGTGGACGGTGACGGCCAGCACGCGCCGCCGGACGCAAAGAAATGCATCGAGGCTCTCGGCGACAACGAGAACCTCTGTATTCTCGGCGCGCGCTCATTCAAGGAGGACAACGTCCCCCTGCGCAGCAAGATGGGAAACACAATCACACTGTTTGTCTTCCACAAACTCTGCGGCATCAAGATTTCTGACACACAGACGGGTCTTCGCGCCTTCTCAACGGCCCTCATCCCCGCCCTTTTGAAAATTGAAGGTGAACGTTTCGAGTATGAGACGAACATGCTTCTCAAGTTCAAGCAGAACGGTGTGGAGATCGGCGAAGTCCCCATCGAGACAGTCTACATTGAAGAGAACCATGCCTCTCACTTCCGTACGGTTCAGGATTCCTTCCTTGTCTACAAGTTCATCCTGTCCTACCTGCTGAGTTCGGTAATCTCCTTCATAGTCGATATCTCACTCTTCGCAATCCTGCTGAAGATTTTCACAAAGAGCGGTCTGACAGGCCCTGCCTTCGCCCTCTTCGGCAAAGAGATGACCCTGGTGCAGTTCTTCGCCACGGCAATCGCCCGCGCGGTTTCGTCGATAGTCAACTACACCATCAACAAGAAAAAGGTCTTCACTTATGAGAAGGCTGACGAGCAGAAGAAAGACAATACAATCTTCAAGTACTACGCGCTCGCAATTCCCCAGATGTTTGTCTCGGCCTTCTCGGTCACACTTCTGGTCCGTCTCCTGCACATACCTGCGGAGGCAACATTCATCACAACGCTTCTTAAGGTCTGCGTTGACGTCATCATCTTCCTCGTAAACTACCGTGTCCAGAGGAGCTGGGTGTTCGCCAACAGGCCTTCCGATAACAAAGAGATAGGTGGAAAAAACAATGAATGATTTAGAATATCTCGCTTCGAAGTACCTCGTCGATGACGACGGTGCCGAAGAGCCGGCCCCGAAATCGGCCCCGGCTCCGAAAGCCGCGCCCGCAGACATTCCCATGTCCGCGAAAAAGCCTGTAAAAAGAGAGGCAATTCCCCTGTCAGCGCAGGAGGAACAGCCGAAGGCTTCGCAGAGGCGCGAGCAGCCGCGCAAGGCGACTCAGCGCGCGCCGCAGCAAAAGCGCACTTCTCAGCAGCGTACTCAGCAGCGCGCCGTACGGAATGTCCCGCAGCGCGAGCCCGACTATCCTGACTACGAGCCTCAGCCGAGAGCGAGAGCAAAGAAGAAGCCGAACTATGTCGGAAGATTCTTCCTCTGCTTCTTCACTCTCATTCTGATGATAATAATTACCGTATTCTCCGCCTGCCTCGTTATCTCCTACGG
>JAEEGL010715083.1_pt1 | contig 18182 bp, 15 predicted proteins | sample 9134231 | NCBI WGS metagenome assembly JAEEGL01 (sample SAMN16246548, study PRJNA631951) | gut metagenome | biome: gut microbiome; feature: rumen; material: fiber-attached | host: Bos | place: Iran: Karaj | collected 2018-10 | reverse complement strand
TGAAGCTTCAGCCCGCCGGTTCACACCATACCCGGCTCTCTGCGGGGCCTCCTGCTGTTCCGTCTTCGTCACAGCCTTGTATGAAATTGCACGCATTGTAGCACGCGCGGTCAAGGCTTGTCAAGCCGTTTGAGAATAATTCTGCGATCGCTGTTACCAAAATGCCAAGGCATTTTGACAGCTGTAGCATGGCAGTTGTTAACAAAATCATAGATTTTGACAACTGCGCAACAATTCATAATTCATAATTCATAATTGTATTTTCTCTGTCTGTATGGGATCCTTTCAAACAACTTTTGTCCCTCTGAATCAGGAAAATGGATACTGTTATCACAGCCGGAATATGTTAGAATTCAAGGGCAGGAGGGGAAAGCATGGAGAAACGGAAGGAACTCATCCGGGATCTTACAACGGGCAGCGTTCCACGGACGCTGATCACTTTTTCGCTGCCGCTTTTCCTTTCAGGCCTGCTCCAGATGGTCTACAACATGGTGGACATGATCGTCGTCGGCAACTTTGTCGGCACGGAAGGCCTGTCCGCCGTATCCATCGGCGGCGAGGTGCTGATGCTGATCACCTTTGTCGCGATGGGCTTTTCCAACGCCGGACAGATCCTGATCTCCCGCTACGTCGGCGCGAAACGCACGGACCTGGTGGGCGAGATGGTCGGCACCCTGTTCACCCTGCTGGAAAGCCTGGCCGTAGTCATCATGGTCATTTTCCTGTTCACCTACCAGGGGATCATCGCCTGGCTGAACACGCCGGACGAGATCTGGGAATACACCCGGCAGTACTGCATCACCTGCATCTGGGGCGTGGTGTTCATCTACGGCTATAACCTGGTGAGCGCGATCCTGCGCGGTATGGGAGACTCGAAGCACCCCTTCATGTTCATCGCGATCGCCTCGATCATCAACGTAGTGCTGGACATCCTGTTCGTCGGCCCGCTGCACATGGGACCCCGCGGCGCCGCGCTGGCCACAGTCATCGGCCAGGCGGTAAGCTTCTTCTTCGCGCTGCGGCTCCTGTACAAAAACCGCGAACAGATCCATTTTGATTTCAAACCCCGGCATTTCCGCATCGGCAAAAACGTGATCCGCAACCTGATGAGCCTGGGCATCCCCATGGTCATCCAGAGCGCGGCGATCACGTTCTCCATGCTGTTTGTCAATTCCTATATTAATACCTACGGCACGGTAGCCGTCGCCGTCACCGGCGTCGCCCGGAAACTGGAGAGCATGATCTCTGTCGTCAGCCAGGCCATTTCCTCCGCCGGCGGCGCAATGGTCTCCCAGGCCCTGGGCGCCCGGAAGACAGAACGCGTGCCGAAGATTGTCGGCCACGCGATGTGGATCGTCGCGATCCCGGCCGCCGGCTTCGCCATCATCACGCTGATTAAGCCTGAATGGCTCTTCGGCCTGTTCTCGCAGGATCCCGCCGTCATGGCCATGGCCATCACCTACATCCCGATCGCCATGATCCAGTACCTGGGCTGCGTACTGCGGCCGCCGAACTTTGCCCTGATCAACGGATCCGGCAACTCGAAGCTGAACCTCGCAGTGGCGCTGCTGGACGGCATCTTCACCCGCATCGGCCTGAGCCTGCTGCTGGGTGTGGTGCTGGGCCTGGGTATCCGCGGATTCTGGTACGGCAACGCCCTGTCCGGCCTGGTGCCCTTCCTGATCGGTACGGCATACCTGTTCAGCGGGCGCTGGAAAACCTTCAAAGGCAAAAACCAGGTGGTCCTGGAAGAAAAAGAAGACCTGGCGGACTGACCACCAGCCGGATTGTTCAGGCTTTTTCCCCGGATCATGTAACCGGATTGAAATGTTAGACTTTTTTAACATTTCCGGCAACCGAGCGAAAGTGCTGTTTTTGTCCCCGATAATCCGAGGTTTTCCACTTTATCTTGTATGTTTTTATTTCATGTCATACTACATACAGAAATAATAAATGTACGTACCAGGACGTACATTTTTTGTATGATCTGGTCTGATATCTTGACAAATCGTTCTAAAATCAATATAATTTGTTACGAAACGGGAAGACTCCCAAAGCAGCGAATCATCCTAAATATCCATAATTTCGGATCGACGTCCAACGTGGCGCGACCATCAGCCGGGAGACTCTCCAAGTACCTTTATACGAAACAGGATAAAGCAGTGAAAGGGGTGGGAACTTTGGATTCGCCATTTCAACGGGGTCGCCTGCAATGCATTCATTGTAATCGCAAAACCAGGGTTGACGAGATAACGGCCCGCCCAGGCGCCACGCTTTCCCGCTTACATCAGTCTTTCGTATAGTCGCCTGCTGCATAAACCGGTATCCTTGTTTCGAACGGTGTCCATCAATTCATAAACCGGCACGGCGGTTGCAGAAGCAGAAGATCAGTCAATGCAACCGGCTACGACACGAAATGCGCTGATGCCCGGAAAGCCTGGCTAATTCTGACAGAAAGGCCAGGTGAGACTTGTGAAAAAAGACCGCCGCTCTCCCAAAGCCATCACCGAGTACGTCATTGACGTTCTGGATGAAAGGCTCGAAGACAATCCCCGCTACAGAGCCATCCGCGACAAGATCGACGACATGCTGGATCGTCTTCGCCAGGACATGGATGACAAGGAGTTCAACGACGTTAATGAACTGAAAGACGAGATCGGTACTCTCGTCTGTGTCATCCTTGAACTGGTCTCTCCCCTTGTTGATGTCAATCCCCCTCTGAGCACGGAACTCAGATGAGCCCGGAAGGCCCGTGACTGACAGGCAGTTACGGGCTTTCCTTTTTCTTATTCCTCCCGGCGCAGAAATCAGCGTATGCCGTTACATTGTCCAGGATTTGTGCCAGATCATCCGCTGTCAGTATCCTTGAGGTGATTGTCTGGGCAAAAGCCGTGATGGCGTTCTCCTGGTCCTGTGACTTAACCGCCGGAAATGCCTTGCTTACAGCGGTCCCGCTGTCCTTATACGTCATGCCGCATAAGCGCAGATACGTATCTATCGGTACATCCAGGATTTCGCAGAACCGGATCAGTGTTTCAATGGAGTCCAATAACCGATAGCCGTTTTCCATCCGATTCAGATGCGTCGCGCTGAGACCCAGCAAATCAGCCATTTCCCTTATTGTGTACCTTGCGTTTTTCCTGTCCTTGCGCATGGCATCGCCAATAATCCTGGCCCGCTCAGTCACTACCTCTTCTCTTCGGTCCTCATTCTCATTCGTATTCAGTTCTTTTTCCATGTTGTGCTCCTTATGCAGGTCGGAAAGGAGTAATGGGACTTGTCCCGGGGAAATGTGATCACGTAGGTGAATTTTATCACATCTTGTTTCGCGTGTCAAATATAATTTTGTATTTGTTTCGGCATGTACTTCTGTTTGTTTCGTTCTGTGTATATTATTTGTTTTTTGTTTCGTTTCATATTGACATCGCAGACCTGAAACTGGTATACTTCCTTACACAGAGACCAGATCGGGACCAATTCAAACTCCCTTTCTTCTCTGAATAAGCGCCCGGAATCTTTACGCAAAACGCGTCCTGAAAGCCGGGTGCATGCAAAGGGATGGTGCAACGGCTATGTTCACCTTCTAGCCAGGCCTTCTGCGGGATCAAAAAGAAGCTCTTTACGCGGCGTCTATCCTGCTCCAAGGTCTGCGAAACACATCGGCAGCATCGAAAGCAAGAGCGACAATGCGAAAGGAGCACAGCAGCGTATGAAAACGATCCTCAAAAGGTTTTCCAACATCAGCGTGTGGATTTCCCTGGCAAGCTTCACTTCCCTGATCCTGGACCTTTGCGGTACACCCAGGTCCCAGGCGCTCAAAATCTCCTGGACGATCATTGCCGGCGGCCTCTTCATGATCGCCCTGATGACGGAAAACGGCAACTTCTCTCCGCCCCGTTTCGGGGCGAAGAAAGCCAGGCCGGTCCAGCGCGATTCCACGCCGGTCCAGCCGCCTGAGACTGACCGTGGCCCGCAGCCCGGGCCGGAGCCTGATCCGGAACCCGAATCCTATCCGCCTTCCCGACCCGCGGCAGTTCCCCAGCAGAACGCCGGACCCAAGACCGCGCCGGGGAAACAGCGCGCACGGAAGCAGGTCAAGCGGCACGGTCGGCCCCGGCAGGGAAAGAAGCACAAGCGTTAATATCTCCGGAATGGATCATCCGTTCCCCACAAACAACCGGTCCGGCGTTGATGTCCGGACCGGTTCGTGTTATAATCCTGTCAGTCTTTGGAAGAGGAGAAAGTGTTATGGAAACCGGAACGATCGTTGCGATCAGCGTAGTACTCGTGGTGGCGGTGCTCGCCGTCCTGATCTGTATCTTCTCCGCGGTCAGCACCGTGAGCGGCATCAAGCACACCAACGACGAGGATACAGACGCCTGAGGTCAGGCGTAACGGATCTCGTCCAGGCTGTAGCGGACCGTTTCACCGATGGAGTCGTCTTCCTGTACGGGCAGATCCACCCATGGATGAGATGACTCCCGCGGCTCGCTCATCACCGGCGCAGTCTTCGTCGTCTCTTCTTCACGCATGGCAGTATCAACCCTCCGTAAACATCGGTTTATCCATATATGGCACACATCTGGAAGAAAGTCTACCGCATCTTGTGAAAAAAGACAAGTACCCCGGCTGTATTCAGCCGGTATTTTTCATGTAACTGTTTTGATCCCCGCTGTCCCTTCGGGACACAACCGCAAGCGGACTCACTCAAACCACACAGGCTCCCAGAGCAAGGGATCCGCCTGATCCGGATCCGTAACATCTTTCTTTTTCAGGCGGGTCAGGACCTGGTCCCGGGTTCCTTCCCAGAAGGTGTCGATATGGTCCATATAGGAATAAAACTCAGCGCTGTAGCGTTCCGCTTTTCCTTCAGTATCAAAGTATACCCGGAAGTCCAGCTTCGCGCCACTGAAGGTCATGTACCAGCCGGCTGATACGGGATTCATATCCTTGTCATACTCAAAGAAGCGATAGCGGGAATGATAACCGGGATAATTGGTCTTGTCTGCAACAATATACCGCCGTGCAGCCCGGAACAGCTCTCCGTTCTCATCGTAATCCATGACCAGCCATTGCGAAGTGCTTTTCTGAATAAACGGAAACTTCGGATCCGTCCAGACCTGGACACGGAATTTCGAGGGTCGGAAGAGGTTCATGACCATCTCTTTCTTTCCTTTTTCATCGGTGTAACCAGGGTTGGAAGCATATTTGAAGCTTGCGTCATTCAGGCGGTTGATACTGATTCTTGATGCCTGCGGGATTTTTACCGTAACATGCTTTGGCTCAACGGTTATGACCGGCTCAACGAACTGCGGCGTTTTCTCCGGGAAGCCATAGTCCTCCACGGATGATGGCAGGTACTTCAGCGCGATGGGGAGCACGGACAGGGGCTTGTCCGCTTTCTCCACCTGCTGGGCCAGGCGGTCAAAAGCATTACCGAAAAAGCATTCATCCTCGGTTGTGTCCAGCAGGGCTTCATGATCCTTTTTCATCTTTTCCGACGTCCAGCAGAAACGGCCCCAGGTCACATCCGTACAGGACCATTCACCGTCCAGCCGGCTGATATTCCAGCAATGGCTCTCATAGGAGGGAAGAATCATACCGTTGACGGTATAATCCATCAGTCCTGCCTGATGCATCAGCAGGTCATAGGTTGCGGAATAGCCTCCGCAGACAAGCTTGCCGTTAATCAGTCCGCCAATCGGATCCCATGAGGTCTGGATATCCCGCTCGCTGACCTTGGCTTTGGCCGGGTCCTTTGTCCAGTCCCAGGCGGGATAATTATATTTGACCTTGCTCCGGATCCACTGAAACAGTTGTTTCGCGGTTTCCTTCTCCGTAGCGGCTTTCCTCGCTTTTGCAACCGCCGCTTCCATTTCCGTTACCATGGCTGCCGGCTCGGCCTGGTCCGGGCTGATCAGGTAGAAGTTGACAGGATAATAACCATCTGTAAAGGTGTAGCAGCCGGGATCATGGATCTCCACCGTGAAAGCGGACCAGTCTTCCGCTGCTTCCACAATGCTGAGATGGTTTTCCTTCAGCACATGGTCCGGATCCCCGACCAGCTCGCCTGAAAGGGTTTTATAGATATCGTAGTACCAGTGGTTTTCAGCATCCCAGGGCTTATATGAAATATGTTCCCAGGCAAAATCATCGGCGCTTTTCCCCCTGTATTCTTCTGTTCCGTTGCCGAAGAAACGGATTGTGACCGTCGCGGTGTCGCCTATGATCCAGGAAGGGCCGTCCATGACCGGATAGCAGTAGTTGACATAACCTTCCCGGTAGGGAATGGAAAAGATGTCAAAGGAACCGCCTGCCATCGCGTCAAACATTGCCCCGTGGATCATGGTGTTCAGGAAAGCCTGGTCTTCCGTGCACAGCGTATGATCCTTCGCGAAGGCTTTTTCATCCCGGAGCAGATGCTTCATTCCTTTTTTATCGTTCAGGTCGTCCATGGCGGTGTCGGTCCAGCACCAGGTTCCATCAGGCCGGCACAGAATCCAGTCAGCTGACTCTTCACCTGCAGTACCCGAAAGGATCATGCAGCGAATACCTGCTGCGCTAAGCAGGAGACGGTTCAGCCCGGCATACGCTTCCCGGCACGCATAGCCTGTGATGATAGCGTTCATTGGATCTGTACAGGCAGCGGAAAGGCGCGCAGCATCCTCCTCCGGGAAAACCGGACTGACCCGGTTGCAGATCCAGTCATGCAGCGCTTTGGCGGTTTCCTTTTCTGTCTTCTTTGCGCTCCGGACCACTGCGCCGTCCAGTTCCCTGCGAAGTGAAACCTGGCCGGCTTCCTCCCGGTCAAGCAAATAATAGGCCGTCCCGGAGAAGAGATATTTCCCGGGTTCCTTCAGGTGAACAGTATAGTTTTGCTTTGTATCAGAGAGGGATCTGATTTCCACCCGGTCCCCGGCCGGTTCTCCGCTACCGGTGGTATATAAGCCCGTGACCTTGTCAAAGGGACAGAAACGGATTCCTTCCGCAATGTCGTCCTGCGTTTTATGTTTTTGCGCAGGATCGTTCGTCGCGACAAGTAACACCAGGGTCGTATTGTATCCGTAAGCGGCGCCCGGCAGCCAGGTCCTGCTGTATATTACCGGCTCCGCGGCAGCTTCCGCCTGCACGCATACCGGAGCGGCAAGCAGAATCAGGGCAAGCAGGACCGCCAGCAGTTTTTTCATCATGAACAGCAACCATCCTTCCGGACAGATTGAGTTTTGGCTTGAGGATGCGGACGCGCCGGCTTGCCGGCTGAGGGGATCAGGCCGTCACTCATCTGTGCTGAGATGGTTCGCCACGATGTCCGTCCAGGTGTCGTTGATCTCTTCGCGGCTGCGGTAGACGTTTTCCCAGTTGACGTCCATGGTCTTTCTGATCAGCTCGTTCGTGTCAATGGAGCCGACCGGGACCTGTTCCATGGTCCTGAAAACGGAATGCATGAACCCCTCCAGGACCAGCTTCTGGGCTTTTTCACTCAGGAGCCACCGTTCCACCGCCTTGCAGGCCTCCGCGTTTTTGTTCGCGCTGTGTTCGTCACGGACGGTCATCACAGTGGAGGGGATCAGGATGACCCCGTCCTCCGGATAGATGCAGGCCAGGTTCATGACGGAATCCCCGCTGTCCTCCGCGTCCCGGAGCGCCTTGAGCACGGATTCCTCCAGGATCATGGCGGCGGCGATCTCCCCGGAGCGGAGCTTTTTGATGGACTCGGAACCGGAGATGATCTGGATCCTGTTTTCCGCCAGGCCCTTCAGGTACTGCCGGCCGTAATGGTTGCTCTGGGTCAGGGAAGCGATGGCCGCGAAGGTGGTGCCGCTGCTCATCGGATCGCCCATGGCGATAAAGCCCTTCAGGCTGCGGTCCATGGCAAAGTCCTTAAAAGTCTTCGGGATCGTGACGCCCTGTGCCGCCCACTGCGCTTCCATCTCCGGATTATACGCAAGGACCATGTTGCAGACGCGTACCGGATACCAGTATCCCTCTTCGTCATAGGAGAAACGGAGCAGATCCGCCGCGCCGGGCACATCCACCGGTTCCAGGTAATCCGCTTCCTTCAGTTCCAGGCTCAGTGCGGGCTCCGCCACCAGCAGCATATCACACTCCAGGACGCCTTCCTCCATCTCCCCGTAAAGGCGGTTGATGAGCCGGGAGGTGCCGCCGTAGATAAAATAGCTGTCGCCGTTGCCGGGTTTAAGGTTCGGGAATTCCGCGCGGATGGCGTCGTCCAGCATGTCCAGCACAAACTGGTACATGGAGGAATAGATCACCAGCGTTCCCTCAACGGATTCATCCGCGGCCAGCGCGTTTCCGGCAGCGGAAAAGAGCAGGCAGAGCGCGAGCAGCAGGACGGCGAACTTTTTCACGGCGATCCCTCCAAATTCATATTCATAATTCACAATTCATAATTCATAATGAATATGCTGAATCCTGAACGACTGACCGGTCAGTATAGATTGTATCAGACCGGGATATTATACCACAAGGGTTATGGTTCGGCAACGGAATACGTCTGCTTGTCACGTATCCATAAAAAGTGTATAATAGGTTAAACTGAGAAGTGTGACCACAAAATACGGGGGTGAGACCGGATGGGCAAAGAGCGGATGCTGATCACCGGCGGGCATGCGCTGGAAGGACAGGTCAGGGTCAGCGGCGGCAAGAATACCGCGGTGGCCGTGATCCCTGCCACACTGCTGAGCGACGAGCCCTGTACGATCGAGAATCTTCCCGATATCGAAGACGTCCACGCCCTGGCGGATATCCTGGTCGAACTGGGCGCCAAAGTGGACTATGAACCCGGCAAGTGCATGCATGTGGATCCCCGGCCCGCGGAAGGCACGGAGATCTCCTACCGCAACGCGCAGCGCCTGCGCGCCAGCTATTACCTGCTGGGCGCCCTGCTGGGCCGCTGCGGCAGCGCCCGCGTGCCCACCCCCGGCGGTTGCGAAATCGGGTCCCGCCCGGTGGACCAGCACCTGAAAGGTTTCCGTTCCATCGGGGCGGAAGCGGAGGAACTGGGCGGCATGCTGATCGCCAAAGGCCCGCTGACCGGCGGCGACGTATTCTTTGATATGGTGACGGTCGGCGCGACGGTGAACGTCATGCTGGCCGCCGTAAAAGCCAAGGGCCAGACCTATATCTACAACGCGGCAAAAGAGCCGCACATCGTTGACCTTGCCAACTTCCTGAACAGTATGGGCGCGAAGATCAAGGGCGCCGGTACAGATATCATCCGTATCCGCGGGGTACAGCGCCTGCACGGCAGCACCTACGCGGTCATCCCGGACCAGATTGAGACCGGCACGCTGATGATCGCTGCGGCCGCCACCGGCGGGGACGTGATCATCGACGGCTGCATCCCCACCCATATGGATGCGCTGAGCGCAAAGCTGCTGGAAATGGGCGTGAAGGTGACAGACGGCGACGACGCGATCCGCGTGCACGTGGTCGGCCCCCGGCGGGCGATCAATGTCAAAACCCAGGTGTATCCCGGCTTCCCCACCGACCTGCAGCAGCCGATGAGCGCGCTGCTGACCACGGCCAAGGGCACCAGCCTGGTGACGGAAACCATCTTTGAGCAGCGCTTCCGCCACCTGGATGAGATCCGGCGCATGGGCGCGCATGTGCGTGTGATGGACCGGACCGCCATTATTGAAGGCGTACCGGAGCTTTACGGCGCGCCGATGACTGCCTCCGACCTGCGGGCCGGCGCCGCCCTGATCGTGGCCGCCCTGATGGCCCGGGGCACTTCCGAAATCTATGAACCCGGTTATATCGACCGCGGATATGAACACATCGAAGAAAAACTCCGCTCCCTCGGCGCGGAGATCCGGCGCGAAACCATCGAGTGACCTGAGAGGTGCCAGTGAATGAACAATCCCTTTGAGGTCCTGGGCCTGAAAGGCATGGCAACGCCGGAGGAGATCCGAACCGCCTACCGGGCGCTGGCAAGGCAGTGCCATCCGGACATGATCCAGGACCCGTCAGAGAAGGAAGCCGCCCAGACGCGCATGGTCGCGCTGAACCTGGCGTATGAGGAAGCCCTGCGGCTCGCTTCTCCCCGGGCAAACAATCCGGTGACGCCGGTGCTGTCCAGCGCGGAAGCCGTGCTGATGGCCCAACGTGCCATGGCCCGGGATAATCCCGAAGGCGCCCTGCGGAGCCTGATCCGCTGTGAGGAACGGGACGGCGACTGGTACTATATGCAGGGAAAAGTGCTCATGGCCCTGGAGGAGTTCGACAGCGCCCACCAGTCTTTCCGCAAAGCGGTCCGCATGGATCCTGAGAACAATGTATACCGGGCCGGCGCGCTGGCCGCCGCCGTTGCGCAGCAGAAAGCGCAGAAACTGCCGGGACGGGTGAAAAAGGTTTTCAAGGGACTGGTAAAGAGGTAATTCATAATTCATAATAATTTAATTACAGACTGCAGGAGACCGACCGACATATTGAATCGTGACTGCGGGAGGAGATCCTTCGACTCCGCCTTCGGCTGCGCTCAGAATGACAAGTGGAGAACACACGTTGAAAAACATACATTTTGGCAAGTTCAAAGGTTGGATCGCCGCGGTGGTATTCATCGCGGCGGTACTTTGCTGCGCACTTGCCGGGGCGGAGACCGCGCAGGATATTACGTCCAGATGCAAATTCAACGCCGGTTCCGGACGGAAAACCTTTGCCAGGTGTAAGGACCGGGATTACAAGACCTACTGGCGGACCGACAACGGCGCCAAATGTTATGTGGAAGTGACCGTGCCCGCCGGGCAGACAGCTTCCGGCGTGATGGTCCAGTTCTATGAACATCCCCATGCCTGGGGCGTACAGGTGAAGGACGCGGATGGAAAGTGGACGGACGCCGGCCATACGGAAGGCGAATACCTGGCGGAATACCTGCCGCTGCCGGAGGGGACAAGCCTGTTCCGGGTGGCCAACGCGCCCGGGGTAACCCTCCATTTCAGCATGGCGGAGCTGCGAATCTACGGGGAGGGCGAGACGCCCCCGGAGGTTCAGCAGTGGCAGCCCTGCGCGGGCAAGGCGGACCTGATGCTGGTGGTCGCGCACCAGGACGATGAAGTGCTGTGGTTTGGCGGCGCGCTGCCCCGCTACGCCGGCGAAGAGGGCAAGACCTGCCAGGTCTGCATGGTGGTTCCCTCCATGCCCTACCGACGCCTGGAACTGCTGGACTGCCTGTGGACCTGCGGCGTGAGGAACTATCCCGCCTACAGCAATTTCAAGGATGCGTTCTCCTATTCGCTGACAAAGCAGTATAAACACTGGAACAAGAACCGGCTGTACGGCGTCGTGACCGAATGGATCCGGCGCTTCCAGCCGGACGTGCTGCTGACCCACGACCTGCAGGGCGAATACGGCCACGGTGCGCACCGGGCCTGTGCGGATTCGGTGATGCACTGTGTGGAATATGCCGCGAACGCAGAAAAATATCCCACGTCCGCGAAAAAGTACGGAACCTGGGACACACCGAAAACCTATATCCACCTGTGGAAGGAAAACGTGATCGACATGGACTGGCGGCAGCCGCTGGAAGCCTTCGGCGGAAAGACCGGTTTTGAGGTCGCTGAGGAAGGATTCCGCTGCCATGTCAGCCAGCAGAAGACCGACTATCATGTGGAAGACTGGGGTCCGTGGGACAACAGCCTCTTCGGCCTGTACCGGACGACGGTCGGACCGGATGAAAACAAAGACGATTTCTTTGAGAACCTGAACTGAAACGTCAGCCCGCGGCGTCGGACAGGGCGCTCTCCAGCGTCAGGCAGTCGAGCATTACAACGCAGTGATAGCCTTCGATATCGATCTCGGCATAGTTGTAGTCTTCCAGGATATCGAAGACCGTGACGGGCGTTCCGGGCCGGAAAAACACCGAACCCGTTTCGCTTTTCACAATCGCCATCGTATCGGGATCGCGGACCTGGACCTTGCCCGTACCCGTGGTCTTCCCCTTCAGGGAAAGCCAGCCGCCCTCAAACTCCGTATGGTCGTTGGCGTAAAAGTCCAGTGCGTCTGTGAGGATATAGCCGCAGTCACCGCAGTGATCCACAAAGGTCCAGTTTTTCCCTGTAGCCAGTACGCGGACGACCGAGTCCCGGAAGATCAGCTTGATGCCCAGCGCCTTTCTGTCGGCGCTTTTATGCAGGTAAACCTGGCGGGAAGCAACCACCGCGAGGGCCTTGTTTTCCGGTGCCTTGGTGTTCCAGGTCAGGTCGACGGTATTCACCAGTCGTTTTTCCCCGTTCAGCACGACCATGGAGCGGCCGATGCCCATATAGACGACCTGTACCTGACTGGAGAAGCCGGACACCGGATCCTTCCAGACCGCGGGCGTATCCTTTCCGTTTTTGGCGGCCGCGGCATCCAGCGCCGCCTGCCATTCCTCCGGCGTCATCGGCGCAGCGGTGGGCCTGATCTCGATATCCACGCCGCCCGTACCGGACTCGATCTCAATGCTGCCGTCCGAATTCTTTTTCATGCCGGCCGTGGGATCCGTCTCCCCGGTGTCGATGACCATGGGGCTGTCGCCTGAGGAGGACGCGCCGTCCCCGGCGCTTTCAATCTGGTGCTGTTTGCCGGTGGGATCCGTATAGACACCCTTGTTGTAGTCCCAGGTGCCGCCATCCTCATCCGTCTCGATGCCGGAAGCCGCGGCACAGGCGCAAAGAAGGCACAAGCACACAAGCAGCAGCGCCGGGACAAGGAACTTCCTGTTTTTCATTGCCTGTACCCCCCCTGATTTAAATTTATAATGCATAATTAATAATGCATAATTATGAAGTGTGATTATCCCGGAAATTGGTTCCTGCAGCGGAAATCACCACAACATGTTGATGATAGCGGAAAAATGATGTTATGTCAAGAAAGTGAAATGATTCTGTAATATATCGGAAAGGACGGTGGCCCCATGAAAATCTCCCGGAAAGACGCCCTGACCTGGTTCCGTTTTTTTGCGGAACTGCCTGCGGAGGAACCCCTCGGCTGCCGGCAGCAGGAGATCGCGCTGTCCGTGTTCAGCCAGATCGAAACAGCCGTGGAAGCGCGCAGGAAAGCAGCGCTGCGTGAGATTCCCGGACTGAAGGCCGTCGTTCCGGGGACGGAATACGCCTTCCCCTGGTCGCCGGACACGCCGGCCTGCACGCTGTTTGTCGGGCCGGAGGTACGTTTCCCCGGCGGCTGCCGCAGCTGCCTGCTGGGCACGGGGCTGAGCGCGGTGCGCAAAACAAACCGCTGCAACCTCGCCTGTCCTTTCTGCTACGACTACGGCCAGCTGGACTGCATTGAACCCATCGGGGAGGACCTGTGGGAGATCGGCGGCAGCCGGTACCGGGAAGAGGACCTTCCCCTGCTGTTCGCCCTGCAGAAGAAACCCACGGGCATCTCCTATGTCTACCTGGAACCCTTTATGGAGATTGAAAAGTATTACGGGATCATCCGCCGCTTTCACCAGGCGGGGATCCATCAGCACATGTATACCAACGGCGTGAACGCGAACGCGGAAAACCTGCAGGCACTGGCCGAAGCCGGCCTGGACGAGCTGCGGTTCAACCTGGGCGCCAGCGGCGCCTCCGACAGGGTGATCGCCGCGATGGCCACGGCGAAACAGTACATCCCGCGCGTCGGCATTGAAACACCGATGACCCGGGAATTCCATGACACGCTGATGAAGAAAAAAGAAAAGATCCTCGCCACGGGGATCGACTTCATGAACTGCGCGGAACTGCACCTGAACGACAACAACCTGGGCAACTATGCCGGCGAACCGATGTATTACTGCCGGATGGGCTACCTGAGCCCGATCATCAGCCGGGACCTGACCATCCGGGTGATGAAGACCGCGGCAGAAGAAGGCTGGCCCATCGTGGTGCACGACTGCAGCAACAAAACAAAATTCGCCCGCGACCTGAACCTTGCCGCCCGGGAAGGCGGCTGGTTCGGCCGGAGCGATTACGGACGTGAAACGGAAACCATCCCCTACGCGGCATTCCTGCCGACGCTGGAGGATGAGACCCTTGTCTTCGCGGAAGAAGAGGAACTGCCTCCGGGTTACCGCCCGGGAGAGATCGTGCTGTAAGCCGGATCAATATCCAGCGTAGCGAAATAGTCCGCCGCCGTTTCTGCGCGGCGGATCATTTTATATCCGCCGTCCGCGGTGTAGAGCACCTCGGCCCCGCGCAGGCGACCGTTGTAGTTGTAACCCATGGCGGAGCCGTGGGCGCCTGTGTCGTGGATCAGCAGGAGGTCGCCGATTTTAATCTCCGGAAGGGGCCGTTCCCAGGCAAACTTGTCGTTGTTCTCACAAAGGCTGCCGGTGATATCATAGACGTGGTCCGCAGGCCAGTCCCGCTTGCCGCAGACGGACACATGGTGATAGGCCCCGTACATGGCCGGGCGCATCAGGTTGACCGCGCAGGCGTCCACGCCGATATAATCCCGGTAGATCTTTTTTTCATGCACGGCATGGGTCACCAGCCACCCGCAGGGGCCAGTCATCCAGCGGCCGAGTTCCGTCTTGATGGCGACGCCGCCCTCCGGGAAGAGCTTCTCGTAAACCTTCCGCACGCCTTCGCCGACGGCCGCGATATCCATCTCCTGATCCTCCGGCCGGTAAGGAATACTGATGCCGCCGGACAGGTCCACAAAGGCGAACTTCATGCCGGTTTCTTCCTGCAGGTCACGTCCCAGGGTCATGAGCACTTCGGACAGGCCCGGGTAATAAGCCGGATCGATCGTGTTGGAGGCCAGGAACGCGTGCAGGCCGAAGGCCGTGACGCCTTCCCGCTTCAGGACCGCGAGGGCCTCCTTCAGCTGGGGCAGGGTCATGCCGTATTTCGCCTCGCCCGGGTTGCCCATGATCGTGTTGCCGATGGAGAAGCTTCCGCCGGGATTGTAACGCAAGCAGACCGTGGACGGAAAACCGCCGTGCTCCCGCAGCAGGTCGATGTCCGACAGGTCGTCCAGGTTGATGAACGCGCCGAGGGCACGGGCCTGGTCAAACTCTTCCGGCGGCATGGCGTTGGCGGAAAGGATGATTTCGTCCCCGCTGAAGCCGCAGGCTTCGGCCAGCGCCAGCTCCGTGGCGGACGAGCAGTCCAGCCCGCAGCCTTCCTCCTTCATGATCCGCAGGATGGCAGGGTTCGGCAGCGCCTTGACCGCGAAATACTCCCGGAAATCCGCGCACCAGGAAAAGGCCGCCTTCAGCCGGCGCGCCCGGTCACGAATACCCTGCTCGTCATACAGGTGGAAGGGCGTCGGAAACTGTTCCGCGGCCCGGACAAAGACATCGTCGTTCAGTGAAAAATTCGGCATGCGTCTGACTCCTTTATTTTTTCAGTTCAAAGGTGAAGGCGTCGGCCAGTTCGCCTTCGATATAATAGGCGACTTCATAGACGCCCTTCGGATAACCGTACCGGTCCAGTCTTTCGGTCAGTTCCATATCCTTCAGCGGGATATACCAGATGTCCGCCTCCATGTACTCCGGCCCGTAGACCCAAGAGCTCTCATAGCGGTAGTTGTTACCTTTCGGGTCGGTCAGGGTGACCAGCAGGGACAACCCCGATTTCGTTTCCGTGACCTCGTAGGAAGTGTGGGAATAGAAGCAGGCCCGGCCGCTGCGCATCATTTCCTCGGTCACCTCCGTGACCGGCACAGGCATTTCCCCTGCCTTCAGGCCTGTCTCCGGAATCTCCGCAATGGCGGTCAGCACCGGCGTAAAATGATAATCCGTCACCTTTTCCGCTTTCGGAATAAACACCGACACAAAATCAGTCGGCGCCGCGTCCGGCATACCGGATGAAACAACCGGACCGGCGATATAGAACCGGCCGGGGGTGAGCAGCATGGTTTCCTTCCGTGCTCCCTTTTCCGCCGCGAACCAGGTCAGATAATCGTTCGCCGTGTCCAGGACAACCATGTAAACCTGTTCACCGTCCGCCTTCTCCGGCAGGGCCATTTTCGACCAGTCAATCGTAACCTTATTCTTCTCCGCGGTCAGGACCAGGCCCTGCGGCGGCTCGCTCCAGTCCGGCAGCCCGGCCAGCAGCCCGGTCATACTGTACACGGACGCGGCAATGCCGTCCGCCGGCAGGGCGACGACCCGGTTTCCGCCTTCCGCCCACTGGGCGATCACGATCCCGGCCAGCTGGCCGTCCGTCGTCAGCAGCGGGCTGCCCACAGGTGCCGGATCCGTCAGGGTGAGCAGGAAGCAGCACTGTCCCCGGTTCACGATCTGCTCCGCTTCCACCACGCCGCGGATAATGCGGGAACCCATCCTGTCACCGAAAACGACCGTGCAGTCGTAATCGTGCCGGATCTCTCCCAAGCTCAGCAGCGGCCAACAGCCCAGGGTTGAATGTACGGTGCCCGGATTATACAGGACCGCGGCAAACCGGTCGAGCTGGTCCGGGATGACCGCAGCCGCTTCCCAGGCGTTTTCGCCGTCCGATATGATCAGCTGGCTCACCGGGATCTCTTTGACGGAGAGCGGCGCAAGAAGAACGCCCTCTGACGTGGGGATTGCGTTCGCGACCCAGGACAGGCTCTCGCCGTTATCATTCCACAGGTCGAACAGATCCGCGGGCAGCTCCTGCGCGGGCTCCGCCGCCGTGTTTTCCGCCAGGGCAAAGACACATACGCACAGAAGCAGTACAGTCATGATCAACCCAGCAACCTTTTTCATGATGCCTCCGTTCCCACAATTCCGAATTCTGAATTATGAATTAATCATTATAGTCCTGCAGGGACACGGATACCATCCGGCTGACGCCCTGCTCCTCCATGGCTACGCCGTAGAGGCCGTTCGCCCGCTCCATGGTCCCCTTACGGTGGGTGATGACCACAAACTGGGTCGACTTTGAAAACTCCTCCAGGTAATCCGCGAAATACCCGATGTTCGCGTCGTCCAGCGCCGCCTCGATCTCGTCAAGGATGCAGAAGGGCGTGGGCTTGAGCATGAGGGTCGCGAAAAGAATCGCGATCGCGGTAAGCGTCCGCTCGCCGCCGGAAAGGAGCGACAGCAGCTGCAGCTTCTTGCCCGGGGGCTGGGCATTGATCTCGATGCCGCAGTTCAGCGGATCATTCGGATCCATGAGGATCAGTTCCGCGTGGCCTCCGCCGAAGAGGCGGACAAACGTCTCGGAGAAGAAACCCTGCAGGAGGGTGAACTGCTCCACAAAGGTTTCCTTCATACTGGCAAGCAGGCGGGTAATCAGGTCTTTCAGGTCCTTTTCCGCCTTCTCCAGGTCCTCCCGCTGCGCGGTGATCTCATCCACACGGGCTTTGGTGTCCGCGTATTCCTCCACTGCCCGGACGTTGACCGGACCCAGGGCGCGGATCTCCGCGGAAAGCTGTGCCGCCTCGCGGTCCGCTTCGGTCAGGCTGAAGCCTTCCTTCATGCGGAATTCCTCCGCGCCGGCGTAAGTGATCTCGTAGGTGTTCCAGATGCGGTCCCGCAGGGCCTTGAGGTCGCCTTCCGTTCGGGTACGGCTGAGCTCCAGGCGGTGCATCCGGTCGGTATCCCGCTGGCGGGACTGATGCAGGCCCTCGATATCCGCGAGGAGACCGGCAAGGCGCTCCTGCTTTCCGGCACGGTCTTCTTCCAGCGCGTGGGCAACCTGCTCCCGCCGGGCCTGTTCGAGCCGGTGCTGCTCCAGGTCCTTTTCCGCCCCGGCGGCAGTCTCCTGGTCGGCAGCCTCCGCGGTTTCCATCTCCGCGAGCTGCCTGCGTCGGCGCTCCTGATCGGCAGCCATGCGCTTCCGGTCCTGCTCGTAGCGCGCGCGGTCCCGCTGCAGGGTCTCCAGCTCGTGCTTCAGGTCGTTGACCTCCAGGGTCAGGCGCAGGGTCTCCCCCGCCTTTTCCTCAGTCCGCTTCCGGGCTTCGGTCAGCGCCTGCTGCAGCACGGCCGCCTGCGCTTCCATCTCCTCCCGGCTCCTGTCGGTCGCCTCGGTGCTGTCCGTCGCCATGGACAGCTGCTCCCGGATCTGCATCATGGATTCCATGAGCTGCTCCCGGGCCGCTTCGGACTCGTGCAGCCGCAGGCTGTGGGTATTTGCGTCCGATTCCGCGTTCTGCACGCGCTCGGTCTCCCGGGCAACGGCAATCTCCTGCTGGTGCAGTTCTTCCAGCGCGCCGGCGGATCGTTCCTTGAGATCGTCCTTGCGCTGCTGGCCGTCCCG
>JAEEGL013087643.1_pt1 | contig 18183 bp, 16 predicted proteins | sample 9134231 | NCBI WGS metagenome assembly JAEEGL01 (sample SAMN16246548, study PRJNA631951) | gut metagenome | biome: gut microbiome; feature: rumen; material: fiber-attached | host: Bos | place: Iran: Karaj | collected 2018-10 | reverse complement strand
CCATCCCTTCTTGCTCCGGAACAGTTCTCGGATCTTGTCAGAGGGATCCGAAATTTTTTCCCGTTCAGGGATCCTGTTGAATTTTCCGTTGAAGCAAATCCGGGAACAGTATCGGAGAGATTTCTTCGTGCTGCTGTTTCTGCCGGTGTAAACCGTATATCCCTTGGCATGCAGGCATATCAGACGCCGATTCTTCAGTTTCTCGGACGGATCCATACCTTTGAGGATGTAAAGAGATCTGTCGGACTGATTCGTTCATCCGGAATCCGTAATATAAATCTTGATCTGATTTTCGGGATTCCGGGACAGACGCTCTCCGAATGGAAGGAAACCCTGGATGCCGCCATTTCCCTGTCACCGGATCATATCAGCGCTTACGGACTGATTCCTGAAGAAGGCACACCGCTGTTCCGCAGGCTGGAAAGTAAAGACGCCGAACTGCCCGATCCGGAACTGGAGCGGCAGATGTATGACCTTGCGATCCGGATACTCCGTACAGCGGGTCTGGAACAGTATGAAATATCGAATTTCGCAAGAAAGGGTTTTGAATGCAGGCATAATATAGGCTACTGGAATCAGGCACAGTATATCGGCCTCGGACTCTCGGCATCTTCCATGCTGATCCTGAATCACCATTCGGACGGACTGACCTGCCTGAGAAAAACAAATCCGTCGGATCCGGTCGTTTACGAAGAAATGATCCGGTCCGGAGATTTCTCTGCCGTTGAGAGAGAAACAGTCCTGCCCGCTGAGGCCAGGTTTGAAACGATGATGCTCTCCCTCAGGATGAACCGTGGAATCAGTGAATCGCGGTTCCTGGAGCTGCACGGGGTGACCATTGAGTCATGCTACGGGGACAAACTGGAGCGGCTTCTGCGGGAGGGTCTTCTGCGGCATGATAACGGTACGTGGTCCCTTACGCGCCGCGGAATGGATATCCAGAACAGTATCCTGGTCGAATTAATGGAAGAACCATAAAACACAGTTTTTTCATATGAGTTTCTCTGCAATTCAGTTCAGGGCTGCCACATGACCGCTTTCCGAAAAATAAGACGTGGCATATTGATTTAATGCTTCCAATGTGGCAGATTCGGAAGGATTGTTTCTCAACTCTTTCACAGCAGCCGATACTTCTTCGAGCAGGCGGGAATCACCGTCAAAGAGAAATGCCGTACTTCCCTCTCCGCTCTGCCGGGTACCCATCAGATCTCCGGGGCCTCTGAGTTCAAGGTCTTTCTGGCTGATCACAAAACCGTCGTTAGTCCTGCACAGAATGTCCAGCTTGTCGGAATGCTCGGAAAGCAGGAAGCACCAGCTGTCTTCGCTTCCTCTTCCGACGCGGCCCCGAAGCTGGTGCAGCTGGCTCAGGCCAAAACGTTCGGCATTTTCGATGACCATTACCGTCGCGTTCGGATTGTTGATCCCGACTTCGATAACTGTGGTGGATACCAGAAGATCATACAGACCGTTCCGGTAATCCCGCAGGATGCTGTCCTTTTCCGCACTTTTCTGTCCGCCCCATGTCAGACCGATCCGCATTTCCCTGAGGCAGGTTTCCTTCAGTGTCTTGTATACTGTTTTTGCGCTGCGGAGCTCATCCGTGGTTTCTGAGTCCTCGACAGCGGGACAGACAATGTAAGCCTGCCTTCCTTTGGAGATTTCATCCTTCAGAAATCCATACATGGCTTCACGCTTTGTTTCGGGGACGATGCGTGTTTTGACAGCCGTTCTTCCCTTTGGCAGTTCATTGATTACGGAAATATCGAGATCCCCGTACAGAATAAGGGCAAGACTGCGCGGGATCGGAGTTGCGCTCATGACCAGAACGTGCGGACAGGTTTCTCCCGTATCGCCTTTATCCTGCAGTGCGGTCCGCTGGCTTACACCGAAACGGTGTTGTTCATCCGTAATCACAAGTCCAAGACGTTTGTAGATGACATCTTTACTGATCAAAGCATGCGTCCCGAATATAGCGTCGCATGTTCCGTCAGCGAGCTCTTTCAGGATCTCCCTTCGCTCCTTTGCCTTTGTGCTTCCTGTCAGCAGCCTGCAGCGAAGCCCGAGCGGACCAAGAATGGCGCAGGCATTCTCATAATGCTGAGATGCCAGGATCTCTGTGGGCGCCATCATGGAAGCCTGAAAACCAGCCTCATGGGCTATGCACATGGCACCGAAGGAAACCGCGGTTTTTCCCGAACCCACATCCCCCTGCACAAGTCTGGCCATAGCTTGTGCTTTGCCGAGATCTTCCGATACTTCCGCGAGCACTTTCCGTTGTGCCGAAGTCGGCTCAAAGGGCAGTGAGTTCCAGTATCTGTCTGCACAGTCAGTGGAAAACCGCATGGGTACGGCTTTGTTACGGACTTTACCATTTATGGAAACATTCAGCAGATAGAGCAGGATTCGCTCAAAAGACAGACGACGTCTTGCGATTCCAAGATTCATCATGGAGGATGGGAAATGCGCTTCGCGCAAAGCAAAATTCAGTTCACACAGGTGGTTGCGCATCCGGAAGTCCCGCGGGAGCGTTTCCGGACAGCAATCGTCAAGATGCAGCAGTGCTTCTTCTATCATTTTCCGGAAACTCTTCGCAGGAAATCCTTTCATAGCGCGGTAGACAGGAATCCATCCGTCTTCAGTAACTATTTTGGGATTCTGGAGGATTCTTCTGCCGCTTTTTATGTTCAGCCGCCCGTAAAGCCGGATGGTTATTCCGGGTTGGATCTGTTTTGCCATCCAGGGTTCATTGAACCAGCAGACTGACAGCTTTCCGCTTTCATCCGCAATCGTTCCGGTTACACGTGACAGACCGTGAAAATAAGAACTTTTCAGGCTTTCAGAAAACGAGCCGCTCACGAGAATGATCCCAGGAGTTTTCACAGAGCACGGGAAAACCGTGTGATGATCTTCATAGCGCAGCGGAAGCGTAAACAACAAATCGCGCAATGAGATGATTCCCACTGCGCGTAATGATTCAAGCCGTACCGGACCTATCCCGTCAAGATCAGACAGTTTCATCGTTTACTCCACGGAGATCAGGTAATAGTAAAGAGGCTGGCCTCCGCAATGACATTCCACATCGCAGAAATCATAATCCTTCTCAATGTCTGCAGCCACAGCTTCAGCGTCTGATTCCTTGACATCTGCGCCGAAGTATACGGTAATCAGCTCGTCTTCATCTGTGACGATATTTTTCATCATATCCATCACTACATCGTGGATGGAACTGCCGGAATATTCTATCTGTCCGTTATGCAGGCCGATAATGTCGCCCTGTTTGATCCGGATGCCGTTATACTCACTGTCCCGGATCGCATAGGTCACCATAGCGGTCTTTACATGCTGGGCAGCTTCGTTCATTCTGGCAGCATTTTCATCAGGTTCAAGTTCATTCTGGAATGCGATGGCCGCTGCAATGCCCATGGCGACATTCTTTGTCGGAATCACACGGACTTCCTTTTTGCTCAGTTCCGCTGCCTGATTTGCTGCAAATATCACATTCCCGTTGTTGGGAAGGATAAAGACGCATTCGGCGGGTACCTGGTTTACTGCGTTCAGCAGGTCATCCACGGACGGGTTCATGGTCTGTCCGCCTTCCACGATCCTGTCGACATTAAGATCCTGGAAGAACTGGGAAAAGCCGGAACCGAGAGAGACTGCAACAAAACCGTAGCGCTTTTCTGCTGCGGCAGGTTCGTCGGATTTTGTTTCTTCAGGTTTGGGATCAGGCTGCGGATTGTTCTCCGCTTCCCACTGACGCTTCATTTCAAGCAGATTGTCAATCCGGATTTCAGAGATTTCAGCCAGTTCAATACCGTACTCCAGGGCAGAACCGGGATTGTCTGTATGGATATGAATCTCAGCCTTGTCGAGGTCACCTTTGACGCTTACGTTATCACCGATGCGGTTCAGCCTGCGGCGGAAGGAATCCAGATCATGTTCATCGCAGTCTTCGCGGAAACGGCTCAGCGTGAAATTGACACAATAGGCATAGGTCAGATCCCTGCTCATATCGTGGCAGTCCTCTGAACCGGCGGTGAAGTCGCTTTCCATACCGGTATCGGCAGCATTGATATCTTCGCCGCGAAGCACTGCCGCATATCCCTGGTATATCAGCATCAGTCCGCGGCCGCCGCTGTCAACAACACCTGCCTGCTTCAGTGCCGGAAGCATTTCAGGCGTCTTCTTCAGAATGGCTTCCCCGCTCTTCAGGATGACACTGAAAAGCTTGTCATAGTCATCAGGATCCTTTGCGGCCTGTTTGACAGCATCTTCCGCGACAACCCGTGCAACCGTCAGGATCGTACCTTCCTTTGGCTTCATCACGGCTTTGTAGGCCATTTCCGAGCCCTTTGCGAGCGCCTGTGCAAACTGTACAGGTGTGATTTTTTCCACGCCGTTCAGTGCCTTTGCAAAGCCGCGCAGAAGCTGGCTGGTGATTACGCCGGAATTTCCCCGCGCTCCTTTAAGAGCGCCTTTGGAAAGGGCGTTGGCTGCTTCATCGGCACGCAAAAACTCTTTGCTGTTTACTTCGCGGGTTGCGCTCTGCATTGTAAGGGACATATTTGTTCCGGTATCTCCGTCCGGCACAGGGAAAACGTTCAGGGCGTCCACAGCTTCCCTGTTCTTTTCGAGGAGGGCTGTACCGGCAACAATCATATCCCTCAGCAGAAGACCGTCAATCGTTTTGAACTGTATCAAAGGAATTTTCCTCCGTTATTCATAATCTCGGTCTGAAAGGGATCAGGTACGGATTCCTTCCACAGAAATGCCAACTTTGCGCACTTTGACGCCGGTCATGCTTTCCAGCTTGTAACGTACGGTTTCAACGATTGTCTTGCATACTTCTGATATTGAAATACCGTATTCAACGATGATATACAGATCCACATCCAGCATATCTCCCACATTGCGGATCTGAACACCCTTTGAAAGATTCTCTCTTCCGAGCCATTCCACAAGGCCGTCTGTTGCCTTCTTTCCGCTCATGGCAACAATCCCGTAGCATTCAAGCGCGGCATATCCCACAACTTTCATCATGACATCTTCCGCAATATAGATGGTACCGAGATCGTTCTTAATCTTGCATTCCATCAAATCACTCCTCCTGCGTATACGGATAAAAAGATTCATCCGTCAGATGAAAAAGGATTCAAATAATTATACAGGAAGATAAGTTGTTTATCAAGCTGAAAATAGCTTGACATCCCTTCACGTTTTGCACATAATACCCTTATCAGCATTGAAGGGAATTGGTTTCAGCCGCGGTTTTCCTTCCGGAGACACCGCGGATTTATTGTACAGGAGGGATCATCCTTTATGTCTCAGTCTCAGTTTACTTTTGCGCATCGATTTGATCAGGTTTCCGGCAGTGCGATCCGTGAGATCTTCAAAGTTATCGCTCAGCCCGGGATGATTTCTTTTGCCGGCGGCAATCCCTCTCCTGCCGCCCTTCCGGATGAGACTGTCCGCCTTCTTTCGGATGAAGTACTCCGGGAAAACGGGAAAGTTCTGCTCCAGTACGGAGCGACCGAAGGATATCCTCCATTTGTCGAAAGCCTTCTTCAGTATGTGCGCGATATGCTGAAGTGTGATATCCCCGCTGTTCTTCCGGTGACCGGATCCACACAGGCGATGGATCTGCTCTGTAAATCGCTGATTGATCCGGGTGACAATATTCTTGTTGAGAATCCGTCCTTTCTCGGAAATATGCAGTGCATGAAGCTTTACCAGGCCAATCTGGTTCCGGTTGACAGCGATGATGACGGTATGATCATGGAAGATCTCGAAAAAAAGATCCTGAAGTATAAGCCCAAAATGCTCTATACAATTCCCACCTTCCAGAATCCGACCGGCAGGACCCTTCCGGAGGAACGCCGCCGTAAAGTCGCGGAGCTGGCCAGCAGATATCACATGGTTGTTGCGGAGGATGACCCATACCGGGACCTCCGTTATGAAGGGAAAGCGGTCGCTTCGATCAAGAGCTTTGATACGGAAGGCTGGGTAGTTTTCCTTGGTTCCTTCAGCAAGATTATCTCTCCCGGGCTGCGGGTCGGTTATATCGCCGGACATCCGGACCTGATCCGTAAATGCACGGTAGGCAAACAATCGACGGATGTGCATACCGCGAACCTGAACCAGGCGGTCGTCGACCGTTTTATCCGCCGTCGTCTCCTGCCGGATCATATCCGCACGATCTGTGCTGACTACGGAACCAAAATGAAATTTATGCTCTCGAAGCTTTCCGAGTTTCCGGGGAATGTCCGATATACGAAGCCCCAGGGGGGGCTCTTCATCTGGGCGGAGTTGCCGGATCATCTGAACGCGAAAGCGCTTCTGGACAAGGCTGTAGAAAAAAAGGTCGCATATGTTCCCGGAACGCATTTCTGCGTGAACGGCGGCCATGAGAACACGATCCGCCTGAACTTTTCAAACAGTACCATGGAACAGATTGAAACCGGCATGAACATCCTGAAAAATCTGGTTGCCGAAAACATCTGAGATAACAGGAGGAAAGACTGATGGAACATATCCTGGACATCCTGAAAGAACGCGGATTTATCGCGCAGGTAACATTTGAAGAGGAACTTTACGAACAGCTGAAGAATCCGACCACATTTTATGTGGGTTTTGATCCGACCGCGGATTCCCTTCATATCGGTCATTATATTCCGATCATGGCCATGGCGCATATGCAGCGTGCCGGCCATAAACCGATCGCGCTGATGGGCGGCGGAACCGCGATGATCGGCGATCCTTCCGGAAAAACAGATATGCGGAAGATGATGACCACCGAGACCATTGATCAGAATGTTGAATGCATTAAGAAACAAATGTCACGCTTTCTTGATTTTTCAGAGGGAAATGCGATCATCGTCAACAACGGCGACTGGCTGCGCAATCTGAACTTTATCGAATTCATGCGTGATATCGGCTCCATGTTTTCTGTCAATAAAATGCTTACTGCCGAATGCTACAAAGCCCGTATGGCAACTGAAAACGGTCTCAGCTTTCTCGAGTTTACATATATGCTCATGCAGAGTTACGATTTCCTTGAGCTGTTCCACCGCTACGGCTGCCGGCTGGAAATGGGCGGCAATGACCAGTGGAGCAATATGCTCGGAGGCGCTGATCTCGTCCGTCGGAAAGAAAAGGAAAAGGCCTTTGCCTGTACTTTCCAGCTCCTGCTTACCCATGACGGCCGCAAAATGGGCAAGACCGAAGCCGGTGCTCTCTGGCTTGATGCCAATAAGACTTCACCCTATAATTTCTATCAGTACTGGCGTAATGTGGATGATAAAGATGTTGAAAAGTGCCTTGCTCTGCTTACATTCCTGCCGATGGATGAAGTACGCCGTTTGGGTGCGCTGCAAGGCGCTGAGCTGAACGAAGCGAAAAAAGTTCTGGCTTTTGAAGTAACAAAGCTTGTTCACGGTGAAGAAGCAGCAGTTCAGGCAGAGGCCGCTGCAAAGGCTCTTTTTACCGGAGGACCTGCCGGCGGCGATATTCCGACACTGACCTTAACCGAAGCTGAGCTTTCTGCAGATGGCCGTGTTTCCACAATGCTTGTGCGTTCGGGCCTTTGCAAAAGCCAGAGCGATGCGCGTACTCAGATCGCGCAGAATGCTGTTTCCATCGGAAATGATAAGGTAACGGACCCCGCTGCGGTTCTGACCGCTGATCAGCTTTCCGGTGACGGCATTCTGATCAGGAAAGGAAAAAAGGGCTTCTGCCGAGTGATTCTTGGATGACGGAAAAAGAAAAACCGTCTGTGGATTCGTATATCACAGTCCGTTCTGAAGCTTCCGATGAGATCTTGATCCAGAAGAGCAGATTTATCGGTTATGCATCTCCCTGTGCAACGGAGGAGGAAGCGATTGCATTTATCCGGAAGCTCCGGGAAAAACACCGGGATGCCCGTCACTGCTGTTATGCTTATATCATTGGCACGAATGCAGGGATCATGCGGTACAGTGATGATGGTGAACCGGGCGGAACAGCCGGAATGCCGATGATGGACATGCTGAAGAATGAAAATGCAGTCAACTGTTGCGTTGTTGTAGTGCGTTATTTTGGCGGTATCCTTCTGGGAACCGGCGGGCTTGTACGTGCATATACGCAGGGATGCAGAATCGCCCTGCAGGCTGCCGGCCTTGTCAGGATGGAGCTTTCCTCATCGATTCGCTGCAGTATGTCATATTCTCTTTGGAATACCGTCCAGTATGCCTTGCAGAAGCTTCCTGTACAGATCACGGATGTAAGTTATGCGGAGAATGTTGTGATCACACTTACAGCAAGAAAAACAGATTCCGGATCAGTTCTGGAGTATCTTCGGAATCTGTCGGATGGAAAACTTTCCGGCGAACCTCTTTCAGAAAATTACCAGGCATGGGACCTGTAACAGGTCCCTTTTTATTTTTTCCAGTGGAGATGGATCTGGTCTGCGACTGTCTGAAGTTCCTGAAGCTTCAGAATAATCACTGATCCGTAAGGAGCACTCAGGAGACGCTCAACGGCAGTCCTGTAGTTTTCCGTAACGGTCATCAGATCCTGCGGATCTGTACTGCGTCCGTTTTTCTCGTTGTCCAGTATCCGGTCGCAAATCTCCAGCCAGAAGCAGTTGATCATTTTCAGAAGCACGCCGGCGAAGAAGTCATAATCCCGGCATGCAAAATCACTTTTCTCCGTTCCCTCCCGGAGCGTTTCGGCGGTTTTGTTTTTATACAGGTTTTCCAGTTCAAGAGAATAACAATTACGGATCCTGACCCCTTCAGGACCGGAAAGCACGGGGATCAGCATAAGAAGAAAGCTCAGTTTCTCTCCGCTGAAAGGAATCATTCCGCTGATCAGAACATTCAGACGGCTGCAGGGATCCATCTCCGGATCCAATCCTGCCAGAACCTGTCTGGAAGTGCTTTCTGCGCGGCTTCTGCAGATTTCTTCCAGAAGTGCTTCCTTGCTGACAAAGTGGTGGTAAAAGCTTCCTTTGCTGGTATGCAGATCGTCCAGTATCTCCTGAATGCTTGTATTTTCATAACCGTCCCTGCAGAATCGTAATTCAGAAGCCCGCAGAAATTCCTGTTTTTTCAGCTCGCCTTTCCTCATATTACTGTCTCCTTTCTTCCGTTCAGTCCGGCCAGGATCCCGCCTGCCGTTGCGAACATGAGATTATATCCTCCGCAGTCACCGTCCACATTCAGCACTTCTCCGGCCGCATACAGACCATTCACCAGGCTGGACTGCATGGTTTCGGGATCAAACATCGTGCAATCCGCACCGCCGGCTGTCACCTGTGCTTCTTCCAGCCCGCAGTTTCCGGCAACAAATACAGTATATTTCCTGCATTTTTCCGCGATGGCACGGATTTCTCCCGGAGTCAGATCCCCGGCTTTTCTGTTTTTCATTTCGATCCCTGCCTGCTTAAGGACAGCGTATGAAAGCTTCGGAGCCAAAAGACTGCTCAGAAGTATCTCCGGCGCAAGCATCGCCGTGTACTCCTGTCTTTTCATAAGTGCCTTGCAGAGTTCTTCCTGATCACTGAAAACACGATGCAGAAGATCAAGTTCTATCCGGGTTCCGGCGGATGCAAAACGGGAAAGCTGCATAATGCATATTCCGCTGATTCCGTTTTCGGTGAATAGTGCTTCACCCTGTTCAGATTTAAGAGTTTTTCCATTGACGTCTTTCAGACTCGCTCTGCATTTTACACGTATCCCTGCAAGCCCGCATATGCTTTTCGCGTCTGTTTTCAACGGGCAGAGCGCAGGTGCCGGGCTTATTACAGCATGTCCGAAGGACCTCAGCAGCCCGTATCCGCTGTCGTTTCCGCCAAGCTTCGGGCTTGCGGCACCGCCGCATGCAACCAGAACCCGCGAAGCAGTATATTCCCCGTCATCGGAAAAGACCCTGAAAAACTCACCTTCTTTTTTTATTTCACTGATCCTGGTCTGGAGCAGTACTTTCGTTCCTGCAGATTTCAGCCGGACCCGGTAGGCATCGTTAACTGTCCCGCTCCGGAAGGTTGAAGGATACAGCCGTCCTTCTGTTTCTTCATTCATATAGATTCCAAGATATTTCCAGTATCGGGTCAGTCGTTCCTGCGGGCAGTGTGCAAGAACTTTTTCGGCAAATGCAGCGTCACCGTAAAACCTCAGCGGGCCGCTGTTCATCAGGTTACATCTTCCGCCGCCGCTTGCAGCGATCTTCCGGCCTATCGTATTACCCTGTTCGAATATCGTAACACGGTCTCCGCATTCATGTGCCGTTACAGCCGCAGCAAGGCCTGCAGCTCCCCCGCCTATGATCGCAAGGTCGGTCGTCGGGCGCATATATTCTCTCCTTTCAGAACGGCATATCAGACCTCGTTCTGTTCCTGGATATTGTAAACAGACCTGAGTCTGTTTGTCAAGTCGTGGTCTCTGCTGTATATGATCAGAGGTTCCATCGGATGCAGCATTTCTTTCGCGTCTTTCACAGCTTCTATAAGAACAAGATTTGCAGGTTTATCCTCCTGCGGGTAAATCAGCTGGAAATGCTTTGGCTCCAGGTGCGCTTCATGCATCAGCTGCATGATATGCAGCATTCTTGGCGCCGGGTATACTGTGATAAACCTGCCTCGTCCTTTGAGAATACGAAAAGCGCTTTTCAGAAATCCCTCCATCATATTCTTCTCCTGATTGCGTGCAATGGAACGACTGCTGAAAGGGCTTGTCAGTGCCGTACCCGGAACAGCATAGGGCGGATTGCAGATCACCGCATCCAGACTGCAGGGTTCAGCCAATTCAAACGCTTTGGCTGCGTCCCCGCAAATAATATCAACACGGTCCTCAAGGCTGTTCATCCGCATGGTCCGTGATGCCATTTCAGCATATTCCTGCTGAATCTCAAAACAGGTGAAATGTGTTCCTTTATTTCGCCCAATCAGCAAAAGAGGAAGAATACCTGTACCCGTGCCAAAATCAGCGACAAAGTCTTTCGGTCTGATCTGGGCAAAATGCGCCAGCAGCACGGAATCCATACCAAACCGAAATCCTTTTTTCTTCTGGATCAGCTTCAGTCCGCACAATTGCAGATCTTCCAGTGTTTCGTCTTCTTTCAGCCATTCCTGTTTCATCATATTATCTGAACTTTCCGAAAACAGGGATGTGCATCAAAGCACATCCCTGACTTCTTTGATTCCTTTATTCTTATTCCTCAAATTCCATGACAACCGGATTCTTCTCTTCCGTGGAAGGTTCAGATGAAATCTTTTTCTCTTCAAACACACTCGAATACAACTTCAGATACTCATCTGCAGAATGCGTCCAGCTGTAATCACCGTTCATGCCGCGCTGCTGGAGCAATGCCCATATATCCTTGCGGTTCATATAATATCCGATACTTCTCTCGATCACATGCAGCATGTCGTGAGCGTTGTAATTGAAGAAAGTGAAACCGTTTCCTTCACCGGTGAACTCATTGTAACTCAACACAGTATCACGCAGGCCGCCTGTTTCGCGTACGATCGGGATCGTTCCGTATCTCATGGCGATCATCTGGCTCAGGCCGCAGGGTTCGAACTGGCTTGGCATCAGGAAGATATCCGCACCGGCATAGATTTTGTGCGCCAGCGTATGATCCATTGTAAAACGTGCTGCCACACGGCCTTTATACTCACCTTCAGCCCAGCTGAACAGGTTGAAATACCTTCCTTCGCCCATACCGAGAACCACAAGCTGGACGTCCTGGCGCATGATATCCGCGATTACATAGTCCACCAGATCGAGGCCTTTCTGATTGCTCAGACGTCCGACCATTCCGATGATCGGAGTATCCGGACGGATATCAAGTCCGAGATCCTTTTGCAGTTCTTCCTTGCAAACGGCTTTTCCGGACAGATCGTCCACGCTGTAGTTGGCCGGTATCAGTTTATCCCTCCGGGGATCATAACTGTCGATATCTATTCCGTTCAGTACGCCTTTCAGATCTGCTTTCCGTGCCCGCAGAAGACCGTCAAGACGTTCTCCGTAATAAGCAGTCTGGATTTCTTCTGCGTAGGACGGACTGACTGTCGTAATGAGATCAGCATAGACCAGCGCGGCCTTCATATAATTGGCGCAGCCAAAGCATTCCAGCTTGTCGTCAGTCCAGAGGCTGTCTCCCAGCATCATGACATCCTGGACTTCACGGATTCCGAAGATTCCCTGATATTGCAGATTGTGGATTGTAAAAACCGTACGCATCTTGGCATAGAAAGGAAGATGTGCATACTGTATCTTCAGAATTGCGGGGATCATACCGCTCTGCCAGTCGTGACAATGTATGATATCCGGCTGGTAATCCAGAAGCGGAAGCATGTTCAGCGCACCACGGCAGAAGAACCCGAAGCGTTCATACTCGTCTCCGCCCATTCCGTATATATAGGGACGGTCAAAGTAGTACTTATTGTCCATAAAGTACCACGTAACGCCGTTCAGCTGAATCTGTTCGATCCCGCAGTACTGCCGTCTCCATCCAAGCTGTACTTCAAAATCACACGCGTGCGTCATCTTCCCGTGGTATTCTCTCGGAATCTGTCCGAAATCCGGAAGAAGAACCCGCACATCGTGTCCTTTCTCAGCGAATACCGGAGCAAGAGCTCCGACCACGTCAGCAAGCCCGCCGGTTTTTACGAACGGGACCGCTTCACTGGCAACAAACAGGATTTTCAATGTATCCCCTCCTGAATTCAGATCACTACGTCTTTTCCTATTACGATCGGATAAGCTTCAGGTCCAATCAGTTTGGAATTCCGTTTGATTACAGCCTGTTTATCAAGGATACAGTTTTCAATATATGCTCCTTCATGCACCTGACCGTCCTGCATAATGATGCAGTTTCGGACATGAGCGCCGGCAGCGATCTTGACGCCGCGGAACAGAACGCTGTTTTCCACTGTACCTTCGATCTGGCAACCGTCTGCGATCAGTGAGTTGATGACAGTAGAGTCGTCTCCGTAACATGCGGGCATCTCATCGCGCACTTTCGTATATACGGGCAGGTCTTCACGGAAAAGGCCTTTCCTCATTTTGGGATCCAGGATATCCATGTTAAAGCGGAAATAGCTCTGAACGCTGTCAATCTGCCATGCTTTTCCCTTGTATTCGTATGCGTTGATCCTGGCACTCTTGCTCTGAACAAGCCGCAGGATGATATCACGTTCCATGGAATGAAGGCCGTGGGATACAGCTTTATCAACAAGGTCTTTAATCAGTTCGCGTTTGATCACCATAACCTGCATGTACACGTTGTCATACGAAGGATGAGTCGGCTGAACCTCCAGGTCTGTCACATTTCCCTGATCATCAAGTGCAAGATATGTCCCGTATTCGTCACGCTTCATGCTTTGATCTGTTGTATAAAGAAGCGTAATGTCGGCTTCTGTATCACGATAATACTGTACAAGCTCATCAAGATGTGCATTATAGATAATGTTGCTGTTGCTCAGTACGAGTGTTTCCTGTTTGCTCCTGATAAAGAAGTTATTGTTGCTGCGCAGTGCGTCCAGGAGGCCCGGATACAGGCCGACATTTTCTCTCGTCAGGAAAGGCGGCAGGATATGAAGTCCGTTGTTTTTGCCATGAAGATCCCATTCTTTGCCGCTGCCAAGGTGGTCCATCAGGCTGTGATAGTTTTTCTGAGTGATAACGCCGATGTTCTTCATTCCGCCGTTGACCATGCTGCTGACAAGGAAATCGATCACCCTGTATCTGCCGGCGACAGGCATTGCCGCGATTGCACGGGTAACAGTCAGTTCACGAAGCCTCGCGTCATTTTCGCCCGTATAGATAAGACCCATTACATCCTTCATCATATTTCGTCCTTTCTGGCTGTATTCTCCGCGAATTCAGTTAAAAAGTGTAGTCTTCATCAACCTGTTGTCCGGCAGGAATATGTACTCCGGCAGGCAGTGAAATTCCGGTACCGATGACAGCGATGTTGCCGGTTTCCTCACCGACAATGGCTCCGGGGCCTACTTCGGCATTTTCTGCCACAATGGCACGCTGTACCACTGCGCCGCGCCGTATAATGCTTCCGGGCATAATCACGCTGGATTCGACTTTTGCGCCTTCCTCAATGATCACACCGGCAAAAAGAATGGAATGATTCACATTTCCATATACTTCACAGCCTTCAGTGATCAGTGAATCATGGACAGTCGCGCCTTTGGCGATATAGTGCGGGGCCATTCCCGGATTCTTGGCAAATATACGCCACCTTTTGTCATGCATGTCAATCGGCATGGGTGTCTCGAGAAGGTCCATATTGGCTTCCCAGAGGCTTTCGATCGTGCCGACGTCCTTCCAGTAGCCTTTGAAGCTGTAAGCTACAAGCACCTGTTTATCCGCAAGCATGTTCGGGATAATATTTTTGCCAAAGTCATTGTTGCTCTTTTTGTCAGCTTCATCCGCTTCAAGGTAGCGCCGCAGCTTTTCCCATGTGAAGATGTAGACGCCCATGGACGCCTTGTTGCTCTTCGGATTCTTCGGCTTCTCTTCGAATTCGACAATCCGGTCTTCCGAGTCTGTGTTCATAATTCCGAAGCGGGGTGCCTCTTCCCACGGCACCTCTCGCACCGCGATGGTCGCGTCTGCCCCGTTCCGGATATGATAATTCAGCATTGCGTTATAATCCATTTTATAAATATGGTCGCCGCTCAGGATCAGCACATAATCAGGATTATACTGTTCAATAAACGCGATGTTCTGGTAGATTGCATTGGCAGTCCCGCGGTACCATTCTCCGCTCTTCCCCTTCTGGTACGGAGGAAGCACGAAAACACCTCCGTTGGAAATATCAAGATCCCACGGAGCTCCGCTGCCGATATAGGCGTTCAGCTCAAGCGGCTGATACTGTGTAAGTACACCGACTGTATCAATACCGCTGTTTGTACAGTTGCTGAGCGGGAAATCGATGATTCTGTATTTGCCGCCATACGGTATCGCCGGTTTTGCCACTTTTTTAGTAAGAATACCAAGACGGCTTCCCTGTCCGCCGGCGAGAAGCATTGCAACACAAGTCTTCTTTCTCAACACAGAATGACACTCTCCTTATTCATATGATTATCCAAACGAAAAAGATTTGGAATCTTTTGTTTTCCTTATTTTACCTGTTTCTTGTATTAATCGTCAAGTGCAAATTTAGCGTTTGCCCTTTACGCGTCTTGCGTTTATAATACTGAAGGAAAAATTATTTTCGGAGGGAAGAACCGGGTTGTTTTGTTCGTTTCTATTGATGGCAGAGGATATCGGGAGTTCTGCCCCAGCGGATTCCCTGCCGGAGTCTGACCTGACTTTTGATGAACTGTACGATCAGTTTGCAACAGATGTTCTCCGCGTGTCATATTATTATCTCGGTGACAGACAGCGTGCTGAGGATGTGACGCAGGACGTCTTTGTCCGGTATCTTCAGAATCGGCCTGTGTTGTTTGCCGGGAGGGAAAAGTCCTGGCTGCTGAAAGTGGCACTGAACCGCTGCCGTGATTTGTGGCGAAGTGCATGGCTTAAAAAGGTGGTTCTCGGACATCCTTCTTTTGAGCTGTTTCCTGCAGATGATGAGATCGGACGTGCTGCTGATTCTATCGCACTTGCAGAAGCGGTCAACAGCCTGGCACCGGATTTTAAGGAGGTTGTCCTCCTGCATTATTACCAGGGTTACGGTGTTTCGGAAATTGCCGGAATGCTTGACATAGCGGAAGGAACGGTTTCATCCCGTCTTTCCAGAGCAAGGACCAAATTAATGAAAGAGCTGGGGAATGAACATGGAAAAGCTTGAAAAAATCCCGGAAGTAACGGAACACGTACTTGCCGGACTCACAGCAGATGATAGTATGAAGCATCGCATCTATGCTGCAGCATCTTCTTCTGCGACCAAGAAGAAATACCCGCTTCGTACGGTGGTCGCGCTGTGCAGTCTGTCTGTCCTCCTCATCCTGCTCTGCGTCTTTGCTCTGACGACTAACAACAACGGCGATATTCAGGTTATTCCTGCCGGCAGGCGTCACAGCACTCCGCCCGTCAGGCTGGAAAATGTGCTTGAGAAGGCTGTTGAGCTGGGAGCACCCTGATCAGGATCTGTCCTGTATGAATCATAGAACAGGGTCTGAGTTTTAAACTCAGACCCTGTTCTCTTCCAGATATTTCTCCAGTTTTCTTTTGACGCGCTGAAGCGCATTGTCAATGGATTTTACATGCCTTCCAAGGGATTCCGCAATCTCCTGATAGCTTCTTCCGTCCAGATACGCATTCAGCACTTCCTGTTCGAGTCCTGAAAGAACTTCACTGATCTTGGCCCGGATATTACCGACGTTTTCCATGTTGATGATCATCTCTTCCGGGTCGGATGTCCGCCCTTCTATGATCACATCCAGCAGCGTCCTGTCGCTTTCTTCATCGTACAATGGTTTGTTCAGCGATACATAATTATTCAGCGGGATATGTTTCTGTCTTGTTGCGGTTTTGATGGCTGTGATGATCTGCCTTGTAATGCACAGTTCAGCAAAAGCGCGGAACGAACTCAGTTTATCCGGGCGGTAATCACGTATGGCCTTGTATAGTCCGATCATCCCTTCCTGGACGATATCTTCATGGTCTGCACCGACAAGAAAGTAACTGCGGGCTTTGCTTCGGACAAAGTTTTTGTATTTGTCAAGAAGATGTTCTTCCGCAGAAGAATCACCGTTATGACTCATTTCAACGATCTGTTCATCTGTAAATTCAGCATACCTGTCTGATTCACGTGCATTCCCGTCCTGGTCGATCCGTTCGTTTTTTTCCATGCTCATCCCTTTTTTCTTGAACTCATGATCCTGTACATAATAACGCCGGCAGCAACGGATGCATTCAGGCTGTCAAGATGTCCTTTCATCGGGAGCGAAACCGCAAGATCACATTTTTCTTCGGTCAGTTTACTGATCCCGTCGCCTTCAGCTCCTATCACAACGGCAGTTCCGCCGGTGAAGTCAACATCTTCATAGTCTTTGCCATTCATGGTCAGTGCATAAACCCAGATGTTTTTTTTCTGCAGTTCCTCGATCGTACGATTCAGATTTGTCACCCGTGCGATCGGAAGATACTCAACAGCTCCGGCGCTGGCTTTTACTGCTGCGGGCGTCAGCCCGACGCTCCGGTGCTGAGGTACAATAATCCCGTGTGCGCCTGTGCATTCAGCACTGCGGATGATCGCGCCGAGATTGTGCGGATCCGTAATGCCGTCCAGCAGAATCAGGAAAGGATCCTCGCCGCGATCCTCAGCATGCTGCAGGATCTCTTCCACCGTCGAGTACTGGAATGCGCTTGCAAAGGCAATCAGTCCCTGATGACGCGGGGCGATATCATCCAGCCGGCTTTTCTCAACAACCTGCACCATGATTTTCCGCTCTTTTGCGGTTTTTACGATCTCCATGGCGCTGCCGGACAGCTCGCCCTTCTGTACAAGCAGTTTTTCCAGATCACGGTTGGTTTTCAGCGCTTCACGGATAGGATTCCGTCCGGTAAGAATATAGCTTTCCTCCGCAGCGGCCGTTCCATCGTGCTGTTCCTGCAGCAATGGACGGAAATCTCTTTTTTCTTCCCTTTGTTTCCGTACAGGTGCATATTGATCAGCGGAACGTTCTTTGCGGCCTGCAGTCCGGCCGCCGGAAGAATTGCCTCCTTCATAACGATAGGCGTCGTAATGTTTTCCCCTCGTTTCCTGACCGCTTTTTTCCGTTTCCCTGCCATTGCGCCCGTTTTTACCCGGGTACCGGCCCTCCCGGCTTTTTTCATTCCTGTAAACCATGATATTACCCTTTCCTGATGTTCTTCAGCATTTCTTCACGTTCCGCACGTTTGCGCGGCCCCTGTCCGCATGTTTTTTCCCCTTCGGAGCATTTCCCCCGGAGGCAGGCGGGACCGGCATCTTCAAACAATGCAGGTGCGACCTCCAGGCACAGCCGGTGCATTCTGGTTGCAAGCTCATTGATTTCCCACTGTGCTCGGTTGCACATCCGAAGGCTGAAAAAGTGGCGGAGTTCCCGTACGTTCATCGTCAGCATGATCCTCGTTTCGCAGGCATTCGGAAGAACGAACCGGGCGTCCTCATTGCTTTGCTCGCCTTTTTTCCCAAGCTGCTCCTGCCATTCCTTATACCATTCTTCTATCTGATTCATTTGTGCAGTGTATCGTG
>JAEEGL013051768.1_pt1 | contig 18183 bp, 16 predicted proteins | sample 9134231 | NCBI WGS metagenome assembly JAEEGL01 (sample SAMN16246548, study PRJNA631951) | gut metagenome | biome: gut microbiome; feature: rumen; material: fiber-attached | host: Bos | place: Iran: Karaj | collected 2018-10 | reverse complement strand
TCGTGAGTTCAGGCTTAGATGCCAATAAGATCCTCTTTCCTTCACTACGGACGATGTAGAATATGGAATTCGTTTGGTCGGGAAGAATCCGTATGGCGGTATCGGATTGTGGGCTATCGTATAACCCGCACGAAAGCACTAGTTCTGGAGAATACTTTACTTCGTCTTTGAACAACACTTTTAGATATACCCCTTCATTGTTGACGAGAGCGTAGTCGCTGAATACGAGATGGTCCATAGGGACCCATCCGCGCCACATGGCTTTTTGCGAAATGGTAGGGTAAGTGACCGTCGTGTCAGGCTCCGTATATACGAGGGCGAATCCTTTTCTAATCCTAGCGATCCGGACTTCCTCACGAAATGTGAGAGAGGAGTAGGGCTCCGTTGGAGAACTATTGGAATATGTTACATTGTCGCTCCTGTCGCTATAGACAATCCAATAGCCGAAGCCCGGCTTGTCGCTTTGGATATATCCCTTCTCTGCGAATGCGGCGATGACATCCTTCGTGTTTTTCTTTGTTACGAAGTACGGCATTTCTACTCCACACATCTTAGGAACACCTTTAACCGGTTTCTTCGCTTCAAGCGGTGTAATTAACAAAAGGGTGATGCCAATGGCTACAATGATTCTATTCATGGCTCATTAAGGAAGGTCTTCAGTAGGGATCCAATAGTACTTTGCCCCATTGAATTCACGGACAAACTGATACGGCTTTTTCTGAATCGACTGGAGCTTCAGGTATTGTCGTTTGAATTTCGCGATGATTGTCTGGTATTCCGCTGCATTGACTGCCTGAGGTGATGCTACTTCCGCGATTGTACGCCCTTTCAGCGTAATAGTGGAAGCATTCAATCCGGATACTAGGCCCATTACTTCGTCGTATCCCATCGCATTCATTTCTGCGTCAGAGATGCCGGGTAGCATGCTTTGTACAAGAGCCTTCATGGCCTGCACGTATGGCTGACGGTCATTCCCTTTTTTCTGTGACACCTCATACAGGGGGCCAAGGCGAATCATCAGCGTGTTCAGCTCCTGTTGCGAGATGAAGATGACGCTTTTGTAGTAGTCTCTGTCGGATGACTTGTCTTTCTTCAGTGTGTAGCCCTTAAATGAAACCGTTGCGTTGTTTTTTTTTAGATTCTCCGCCCATTCTTTTCCAAGGCGTTTCGCAAGCCATTCCTTTTCAAGGACAGGGCCTGAAATTTGGGAATTGTTCCCGAATTTGTTTTCCAATGCGGTCCCGTCCAAAACCCCTCTTTCGGCGTCTGTTACAATCTCAATCTGGTGTTCAATGGTATTTTTGACATCGACAATGGATTCAGTCAGTTGGTTCTTCAACTCGTTGATATCCATCAGACCGGACTGGACGTATTTGTGCGTGCCTACATACAGGGAGTTTTGAAGGCTGGACGCGTTGTTCGTGAATACGTAGGCATTCTTTTTCAACTCTGCCTTGACGACTACACCTGATGCCAATTGATTGAACTTGCCTTGAAGGCTTTCCAAGATCAAGTCGCAGATGTTATTGTTGAAGACCGTGTAGGCGGGGGAGCCAGAGTCGTTTCGGACTTGGAATCCCATCAAGGTTACATTTTTGTCAATGAGTTTTTTCTGGATGCATTCCTTGGTGACCTCCGGATAGTCCGGAGAATTACCGCAGTCGCCGATTACGAACATCATATTCGAGTGCTCCGGCTTAAAAGGGAATGAGTCCAACGCCTTATTGATCCCATAGTACAAAGCTTCCTCCAGCGATTTATCTCGGGGACTGCTCTTGATACCATACTGGCCACCGGTGTTAAGAAACTCTGCCAGTGCAGGATTATTGGGGTTGGTCATCGGAAATGATTCCGTGACGAAGTCTCCATCTTGTTTGTCGCGGTAGATAAGAACTCCAACCTGAACCTTTGCATTTTTTGAGAAGAAGCTATTGAATTCTTTGATAACATCCCGAACGGCAGGGAAGTATTTTTCCATTGACTTTGTTCCATCGATAACAATGGCAATTCGGATATTGAGGAGTTTTTCAAGTTGATCTTTGAAGAGGGTCTCCTCTTTTTTCGTTTCTGTCGTTCCGGCATTGATTGCTCCTTTGCTCCCTGTGGAACTGAAGGTTGAGCAATTCCACGCATCATCCGTTGATTGGTCGAGGATCGGATACCGGAGCGTCGAACCGCTCATCCTGTACATATACGGGTCATAAGCTGCCGAATTCTTTTTCGTGAACGTGATATATGATGCTTTGGAATCCATCTTCTTGTTGTCGTAAATGTTGACTTTGATTCCATTCTTGGCGAAGAACTCGACGTCCTCAATCTCCCAGGTGGGTTCCAGACAGGAACGTTGGTTCCACGCGACATAGGAATTCTGGTCGACCCAACCGTATAGAACTTTGTCTGAAGCGCCATTCATCGTATTCTGTGTTGCAAGGAGGACCATATCCCCTTCGCGCTTCATGACAAAGTAATAATTGAAGTTGATTGAAAGACCTTCGTATTTTTTAGTGTTCTGGGGGTCCTTGAAAAGCTTCCCTAAATTCCCGTTCCCGAGGTTCTCGTCAATGTTGGCGCATAGCATCGCTTTTTCATAGATGCCTTTCCGGTTGGCAGGGCAGGTGTTCCATAGAAGGAGTTTTCCCATCGGCACCCATCCTTTCCAGTCGATTTGGCTGGAAATTGCAGGATAGATGGCCTGCTCCTTCGGCTCGGAATAAACAAGTGCGAAGCCGTTTTCAATTTTGGCGATTCGAACCTTTTCATTGAAAGCGAGTTTTTTGAAAACTTTCGTTGAACCGGGAGCGACATAAGTGGGGTTGTCTTCACGGTCGCTGTACACAATCCAATACTCTTTGGATTTTGATGTGGAACTTTGGCCGTAATCCTTTGATGACGCTAGTTTTTCTGCGACATCCGTAAAAAGGATTGAACTGTACAATGATTCAGGACGGAATGCCGTACATTTCCCGGGCAGGGGAGTCGTAATTTGAGAGAAGGCGCTGCAAATGCAGGCGGTTAATCCCAAAATAACCCCCAATACTTTCTTTACAGACATCATATTTCTTATTATATTATTCATGAATCTTTGATTAAAAACTTATTCTCCATAAGAAAGAAGGAAGAACTTATGTTTAAAGCAGAGGTCTCTGACTCCAAACGGATGGGCCTCGTCAACGGTAAGATCGTCGTGCTCGTTGTGGTAAATTGACATGTTTACATACCCGTCAGCCCAATCGGCGTCCAGGTCCAATGCGAAATAGAGCGCTGCGATGATTTGCTCGTTGTAGCCAAGTTCCCAAAATGTTGGTGTAATGTAATAGATGAGTTCAACATTCTGGTAATATGGAGTGCCGCTCTGGTCCAGTAACCCGATATCGTCAAAAAGGGAGGTTATACTTTTTACATCGGTTGACGGATTAATGATCGTTTCCGATTTAGTCATCAAGGCATCGATGATCCCATCAAAATCTTTCCGGTTATCTCCGGGAAGGTTTACCTTGACGATCATGGGTGACGTGGAATTGGCTAGATAAAAAACGCACGCCTGTGACTTGTCTTTCAGTGCAAAGTCAAACATGTCGCGCAGTTCTTTGCAGAGCGGGTTCACTTCCGTCGAATAATCTTTCGTGATATATACGACCTGAACTGACTGGTCTTGTGCAATGCTGCTGAGACCTCCGATGAGGATTAGGCTTAGTATGAAAAAACTTCTTTTCATAATCAATAATTCACGGTTAGTACGGCTTTCGTCATCTGCCCTTTTTCATTGTATGAAATGGAATTGACCGAAATGGAACTCCACGTTTTCATTCGAATTCGGTTAAGGATTTCATTATACGATTTCGGTTGGAAAGACTCCTCTTCCTTGCAATTGTTGAATGTGTATTTGCAAGCGGAAGAAACTCGGTTCTTGAAATCATTCTCCGCAGCGCGGGAGGCGTCACCGGAATTGAAAACACTCTCCAATTCTTCTCTCGTTATCTTATTGACGCGGAAGATGCATCCGGTTATTTTGTGGAAAGCGGACCGGTTCCCGGTAAGGTCTTGAACGCAAACGAAATAGACGCCGGAAGAAGTCGGAGACACATGGAACGCACCGGATCCTTGAGATCTGAGTTCTTTATTGTTCGCATCCGCCAAAATAAAAGTCAATTTGTCAGAAGAAGCATGGACGGTAAAAGAATACTTATTCGTTGTTTCGTTGTAAATGGGTTTCGAAACATCCAGGATTTCCGGAAGAATGCCGAGTTGTCCGCCGATCTCGTTATTGGCCGGTGGAGTAGAAGGCGTTGTGTTGATCTTGGTATCCTTGCCCGCAAAGCCCGTCTCTGGACCCGTGTTTTTGGGAGAGGCTGGAGTTGTAGGAGTCGTTTGGGGCTGGGATGTAGACGGATTGGTGGGGGTAGATGGTACTATAGGTATGGAGGGCGAAGTGCCCCCCTTTTTTACACCGTCACCGGTAAATACCGGCATCCCATTATATTGGGATCCCTTGGGATCTGAATTGATGAAATACGAAACGGCCTTCCCCAATCCTAAACCGATCAGGGCACAAATGATGAATCCCAATGGGGCCAATAATAGACTATTCTTTTGATTCATGTTAAAACTTTATTTTAAAACCGGCAGACAGCCATCCGGCTTTTCTCTTGTAATTGACAGAACTGATCATGGATCTATAGGGAATATCCGTCCCTGAAGTGATAGAATAATAAACCGGATAGATGTTTCTTGCCGGGCTATAGAAGGCGTTGAGCCCCGAGTCGTATACGGGCTGTAAACCTTGTTCGAATCCGTAAGAGACATAGGCGTATAGCTTGCGTCCCCAAATGCGATAGTCCAGTTCCGCACGGCCAAACAGCGAGATATCATAACTCTCTCTTGTATAATCAGCAGGAGAACGGAAGGCGGTGTATGAGTGGTTTTCATTTTTCCCGCCAAAGGAACCGCTGACATTGAGGGGACCCAATTTTGTTTCATGATTCAGGTAGAATTTTGCCCCGAGGTCGATGTCTAAAACCAGTCGTTGTCCGAGACTGAACTCATTCTCCAAGTATAACGGTATCATCAAATCTATCAGGGATGCTTTTTCTGATCCTGATATCGTGTAGTTTCGGGCTGGATTAACATAGGTAAATAGATAAGAAATCTGCGCTAAGGAAAGATTCAGTTCGCTGAGGGAAAGCCCGATGCCGGCGTATAACCCTGCCCTCCAGTTCCCAACAACGGTGGTTTCAAATCCCAGATCTATTCCGAAATCCTTTGAAGAAGATGCGGCGCTGATCACAGATGTCGAAGATTGTACGTCAAAGGAACTGCCTAAGGTCATTTCCCCGTACACCTTTCCGCGGAAATGCATAGGATGGAACTTGATCCCCAAGACATTGTATTTCGCGCAGTTTGCATATTCTACAGGCTCGACATAGATATCCTGATTCCGGATGTCGATGTCGTTGAAATAAGCGAAGGACTGATCGAAGCTGTTAAACTGCAACGGTTCTCCGTTTGAGGTCAGCTGGCTGTCATATTTGGTAGAAGATTTTACGATGACCGAGAATTTTTCCTCATCGAGAGGGGAGGACCTCTTCTTTGCCAGGGGAGTGATTTCCATAATGCGGCAGTTTCCTTCTTGGGGATCGTAAACAAAGTCGGCGATTAAACGGAAATCCGGCTCGCCCGGGAATGCCGTTGAAGAATCGAAAAGAACGCCGCCTTCTCCTTCTGAATAAACGGAACCGTCAATCACCATAATGTATTTTGAGAAGGATACTTTCCGATGAAGAAGTCCGTTTTCCCAATAGAAATCACCCTCTTTCCGGATGTTGCCAATCTCGGACTGTAAAACGGTATTCCCATTATCAGGGATAGAAGATACATATTGAGTAGGTGAGATGCTCTCTTGAAAATGATCCGTTCCCATGATATCGTTATACAGGCAGGCGGCGTCTTGATCACAGAACAACTGTAGGAAGGTGTCCCGATCCTTTTTTTCGGCCAACGTCGATGTCCGCTCATACTCATCAAGTAGCCCGAGAATAGCAATGTTGAACTGCCTTGCATCGCTCCACTTCACGTCTTGAGCGCTTAAGGGGAGGAGACCTGCACCCGATAATAAAAATGTCAGCAGAAACTTCTTCATTGTGTTTTTATTGTAGGTCGATGCTTGTTGATGTGTACAAAGTGTCGTTGTACCAGACGGATAATACATACTTTCCTTTTTTGAAAAAGCCTGGTTCATCATTTCCTATGCTGACATTAAGGATTCCTCCTCTTGGAATCGTTTCAAGAGCGATGGTTGTCGAGTAGCCTTTTTTGCGCCCTTCCCCGTCGATCGGAACAATGCATTCGTCAGGATCAATAAGTTTTACATCAAAGTGAATAACCTCTTTATAATCGGATGGACACTTGTACCTGAATCTGACGGTTAGCCAGCAGATATCTTTAGCAAATAGTACATCATTGCTTCTGGTGTCTCCCAGGCATAGTCCATCGCCGTCTTGGTTGAGTACCCAACATTCTGTGAAAGAAATGGTCGGTAGCAATGGCTTGGAGGTTTTGGGTGAAGGAGTATTAATATCTTGTTCTCCTTCGGAAAACAATTCTTTGACAAAGGGGGAGGCATATAAGATGTATGCACAATCATTCTCTATTCGGAGAATATGACGGAATTTCCCGTATTTGTTAGATTGGACTTGTTTAATTACGATAAAATCTTCACCCTCTTCTCCGGAAGAATATCTGATAATATCCGCATTCTCATCAATACGAGGCAATTTTATCGAGGGGGAATAGGGATCAGCTCCATTTCCAGTATCTCCCATTTGTTTTGCGACAAGCAGGTAATCCGGGTAAACCTCAATACTATACAAGTAAAACTCTTCGTGTGTTTCACATGGAATGATTTCCCCTTTATCGATGGAATACAAATCTCCTGTCTCAAGGTACTGGTCTGCGAACAGCCTTTTATTTGAGGTGTATTTCGTTGCGTTTTTCGCCTCTAATTCTTTCTTCTTGGAGATCGCTTTTTTGCATTCTTCTTCTCGTTTTCTGGCCACCTCAACTTGCTCATTAGTCGAAGCGCAATCCCTTGCCTTTAGGTAGTAGGCAAGGGCCATCTCATAAAACTGCTCTTCCATTTTTACGTCACCACTCATTAAGTAATAGCTGAATGATGATTGTGCGATGCTCGCAAAACAGAGGGATAACAATAGGGTTATAAGAACACGTCGTTTCATATTATTAAACTCTAACCTTCCCCCATTTGTTGGGCTTCATTTCTGAGGGGCTTAATGTCCAAATAAAGAGAAAAACGATATTTGCGATGGGAACCAAAGTCATGAGAATCCATAGCCCATCTTTTCCAGTGTCATGTATCCTTCTTACTAACAGAGAAAGCCAAGGGATGGCAACTGCAAATATATAGATCAAGTAAAGTAGGCCAATAATAGCCATGAAACCCTCTAACTCTGTGGCATAGCCGATTAGGGAAAGAATGGAAAAACCCATCATGAATATGAAATTCCATAATACCATGAACCAATACTCTGTGCGGGTCGATCTTCCGGAAAAGTCAACATAACGTCGGAAGAATGATTTAAGGGCACCGATAAAACTTGTCTGCTGCAAAGTTTGGAAAGTGGGGGATGATATGTTCAACCTTTCCCAGTCGAACATGACTTTCCCTGCGAACACGATGACGTCATTGTAAACGATAAAACAGGACCCATTCCTCAATACTTGCCCGTTTACGACGGTCCCGTTTGTACTATGGTCGACTAAGGTATATTGAGGGTACCCCATCGAATCATTTACAATGATTTCTGCATGGTGGCCGCTAACCATGGGATCAGGATACACAATCATGTTATCGGGGTTGCGTCCGATGGTGATCTTTTGTATCATTCGTTTTTATATTAAAAAAAGAGACACATATAAACCAAGAGCCAGGCCTATTCCGCATGAAAGCGGGAAGACCCAGTTGGGAACAACTTTTGTCGAGCTAATACCCCGTACAAACAGATCGGCCTGGAATTCATCTGCTGTCGCGTAGCGGTTGGAGGGGTTTTTGGCTGTGGCTTTTTCGATGATCCGTCGAGCATTCTTGTCCTTAATAATAGAGTAATTCAAGTCGCCCTTTAAATGGGCGTTCATTACTTCTTGATCTGTTCCTTTGCATGGAAGAACCCCTGTAACCAGTCTATAAAGGATAATCCCGACAGCATATATATCTGTTTTAGGACCTTGTGCCCTAAGGTCACCAAGGATCAATTCTGGGGCCGCATACGCCACTTTCCCAAGGAACTGGCCAGCTTGAGTTAATGATGCGCCACCATAAGAGGAACCGCCGTTACGTTTGCAAATACCAAAATCAATAATCTTGGTTTTCCCGTCTTGGGTCAACATGATGTTACTAGGGTCAAGATCACGATGTGTGAATCCATATTGATGGAGGACGCGTAAACCATCCAATATGGAACGAGTGATTTCAAAGGAAACGCCTATCCTGTCTGAGGAATACCGATGTTTTAAATCTTCAGCGAGAGGAATAACCAGGCTGGAACGATCGGTTGTAATCCCTTCAAAAAGGACCTCTTCCAGATTGACTCCAATCAATCGTTCCATCGCGATGTAGTAGGTTGGAACGTAGGCCCCGGATAGCTGGTTGTATTCCGCACCAGAGAAGAAGCCATACATTCGAATCAGATTCGGGCTGTCCAGTTGTACCGAAGCCTCCCTTTGCGCTCGCTGGATGACAGTTGGATTTGAAACTAATTCGGGCTTAATACATTTTATGGCAACAATGGACTGGAACATCTGGGCTGTATCAATGCGGAAGCCCTGATAAATCCTGCCCATCCCGCCTTCTCCCAGAGGGGCGGAGTCTTTGTCGAATTCGTAGAAAATACTGGATGTTTCACCCTGAAACCGAACGAGATTCATAACTGTTTTTTTATTGTACGGTGATCATAGCGCATTTGCCAAGTCCTTCGACATAAATCGCATAGGAGCCGCGTTCCCTGAAAACCAAATCGACACTGATGGTCTTTCCATCGTTCATTTGGAAGTTCATATCGCAGTCGTTAATCCAATCAGATTCTGTGAAGAATGGAATTGTTGGCTTGTTCTTTTTTTTCTTGAATCGAAGTCCTTGGGAGGCGACTGTCTCTGGCATTGTTATTTTAGCAATTTTAAACTGACTTGTCCGAGATTCTACGTCGAACTTAATGGCTAAATACTTCCCAACATCCGCGATTGCCCGATCTTGCTCATCTTCTTCAACAATTGAGAAATAACCTTTTTCGGAGTGGATGTCAAGAAGTTTATATGTTTTACCATTCAAATGATAAGAAGGAACAAGAGGTACAATATCTTCCTGTATGCGATCTTCCCTCTCGATGGACGGTGTATATTCTGGATTAGGGCATTTTTCGTACGAGGCGATGTCTGTGACTTGTGCGATCTTAACAGATTCGGATCCTCTCAATTGCACAGAAACGCTCGTCCCGAATAACTGAGATACGATAAATCCTTCAAAGACGGATCCATTTTTCAAAACAACTCTGTCAATATATGGAATCTGGCACCAAAGGTTTGTCTCTGGAAGTGAAAACTCATGACAAATCCCTTTGGCCCTCGTTTGGCGGATAGTTGTGATTGTTCCGTCTTTTAATTGAAATCTAATGATTCCGTTTCGTAGATTTTTTTCCAAATAATGCCCCTCTATCGATGTGGAATCTTCAAGAATAAGTTTGTCGTAGAAGCTATAGCCGGATGATGAAGATAACGGGCGCTTGGCAGAAAGCTTGATGTCCTCCCAGTCAAGTGTAATATTCGTTTCGCAAAATGAAACGAACGAGACTTCCTCACCGCTTTCGATGATAGCGGCATCTTGGAATGTGGTTTCGCGCCCATATTTGTCTGTGACAGTGATGTCTGCAGATTCTATCATCGATTTACTTGTAAAATATGGGAAAATGTCCGGACTGGCTTCCGAAATAGAAGCCAAAGGAACTAAATGTTTATTCTGCACCGTAACATCATGCTGTGAGGTGGTCAAATAAGTCCGTAGTGCGGTAATGATTAATTGCCTCCCAGGGACCTGTTTGGAAATGTAGCCTTCATATCTGTTCCCATCCCTTGTAACGATAACATCGACGACTTGGGCATTCCCAGCCAGGGATGTAAGCGTGAAAAAGAGGGACAGACAAAGCGTCAGTCGTATTCTCATATGCTAAAGGTTGTTCGCAGATTTAGCCTGTTCAAGAAGATTCATTAGATACTCTGCGCGGACTGCGAAATTATAACCATTCCCGTACCCACTACTGATAACTCCGATTAAGTTGCCTTTTTTGTCGAATACTGGAGATCCGCTTGCTCCATTTGTTGATTGAGCTGTGTGCCCGAAATCGTAATTGTTATTGCTGGCGCTCATGGTCCCTTCGGCAAAGATCGCCTGTAATTTCTTTTTCTCGATGTCTTGTAATGCTTTAGCCATTGGGAATCCGATGGTAAATATTTTTGTCCCGGGTTTATAACTTGATCTGTTAGGAATAGTAGTGAGGCTGACATACGTCGACCCGTCGGGCAATTTACTAGAAGGAAGCATTGCTTTCAGAATAGCTACATCCATCTCTGTGTCGTTGCTGGCTGCGACTTCAATGCATGACATAGCCGTGTGGCCATCAAAGTAGGAACCATGCGGAATTGCGTATACGAAATCGACAACCCCTGTTACCTGTACCTGCGAAATATAATTAATATAGTTTGGATTCGCTGTTTTAGAAAGGTTATTGAGCCAGACCCGGACCAAATCCTCAACCGGCTGCAAATTCTTGTCGTAAAGCCACGGTTTAGCGACATGGAGACATGTAGCAATCAAGCCATCATCCGAGATATAAAAACCCGTTGCCAAACTCTCCTGACTGTTATTTCCATCAAAAGGAACGAGTTGATCGCCGGAAATGACAAATTCATTTGCACCGAATGCATTTACTACATTAAGACTACCTGCAGAAATCATATAATGATATCCCATATAAATAAGGACAGTCGAATTCGAGTATTCTGCATAAACCTCTTCTCCGGTCTTCTCTCTCTCAAATTTGGTGAAAACCCACAGGCATCCGAATAATAGAACGATAGCTGCCGCAATGGATGCTAGCGGAATCCAGATGCTCTTCTTCTCGCCACACGGGTTCTCAATGGGAATCCCTCCGCAAGAAATAGAGTCCCCCTTCTTCAAGCGTACAAAAGAGTCTTTTGGAATCCGGAGATTGTTCACCAAGGTGCCATTCTTGCTGTGATCGCAAATATACCATTTCCCTTCGTTGTCCTGTTTAATGGTGGCATGGAATCGGCTTGCCTTTTGGCTACTGATTCGTATTTGATTCCTAGGGTGAGATCCGATGCTTATCAGCCGCTTCACATTAGAATCTATGGAATACTGTGGTATGCGTGACCAGTCCAGATCCATGTCAGCAAACGTAATCCGGTCTGTTCTGCGAACCGCGACTTCTACGTTAGGAGAAAGACGAGCACCATTCAAGAATGTCCCGTTTGTGCTCCCTTTGTCAGAAATCAGGACATCTCCGTTGTCAAGAATAATGATATCCGCATGATAGCTGCTGACATACGGACTGCTCAAGATAATGTTAGATTGGGGTGAGCTACCAACTGTTAAAAGTCTCATGATATATTGTTTTTATTTATAATGCATCTACAGAAGACGGCTCTTCAGCTTTGTTTTTACTATTATTGATTACTCCCGTCCGATTGTCTTTTTTATTCTTTTTTGAAGTGGTTTTTGGGGCTTTTGCTTCATCACTCTTCTTTTCAACATCGGAAACAGTCACCTGCTTCTCGGTAGAATCTATTTTCTCCGAAGCAGGTCCGGCTTCTTCTGTGGATTGAATTTCCATCTCGTTTGCAGATGTCTTTTGGTTCATTTGATGGGAATAGTAGATGAAGGCAAGAATCAGAAGTAGGGAGACAATACTAGGAATAATTACCCACAGGGATAAACTGTGTTTGACAGGAAGTGCATTCCATTCCAGATAGGCAGCATCAGCAAATCTGACTTCATCCTTCTTTGTAACGCGGTATTCTGTGTTCGATTGTAACCGAACACCGTTAAGGTAGGTCCCATTTGTGCTATGATCCGTAATGAATAATTTATTCCCATCAACTCTAAGCGTCGCATGTGAGCGGCTCACAGTGTCAGTCAGGTCATAGATAATGATATCGTTGTTTGGATCCCGTCCGATGGAGAGTATTCTTTTCATAAGCGCTAATAAAAAACAGTCTATGGGGATTAATTCGCAGTAGAGTCTTGATGTGAAACAATCGTTTCGATATCCGTTGCTCCCTGATCAGTCTGCTTATTGCTTTGATGAGCCCTACGATACTGATAAACGTTCAAGGAAATACTTGCCAACAGTAATACGAAAAGGAGAATCGCAGTTATTTTTATCCTTTTTTCCATTTGGCTTCTCATTTTAGAATATTGGTTGATGTCGAATACAATCGCTGTATAATTGTCATAGCTCCCAGGATGGTTTTTACGCCCTTCCATTTCAACTTTATTGATTGTAAGTTCAAAGGCAGTTCTAAGATCCTTCTTATCTCCGATTCTTTGAAGGAGCTCCTTTTCTTGCATGGCCCCCCAAAAACCGTCGGAGCATAAGATAAATCGGTCACCTTTGTCATAAGGAAGAATGACAATGTCAAACTCGACCGTTTCGCCGATGCCTAATGCTTTTGTAATGATGTTGGAATTCCCGGCTGTTCTGGCTTCCTCCTCTGTAATCGCTCCGCTTTTTACAAGCTGGAATACAACAGAGTCATCAAAGGACCTGTAAACCTTTTTTGCCGATCGGAGTTGATAAATTCTGCTATCACCGATGTGGGTAGCATAGGCGCATTTATTGTTGATCAAAACAAGCGTAAGCGTTGTCCCCATCCCCTGTAGTTCCGCATTAGATGCCGCCTTATGAAACACCGCAGCATTCGCCGTATTAACGGCCGTTCGGATTGCTTGAATGGGGTTCGATTCCGATGTGACGGAGGAAAGATAAGAAACAATGGCATCGACGGCCATTTTAGATGCGGTGCTTCCTCCCTGCATCCCTCCCATTCCATCACAAACAACTGCTAAAGATCCTAATGGTGTGTTTGTAAAACCGCATGAGTCCTGATTCTCGGATCGGCCACCAATGCCCGACTCCAAGAAGCCAGTTAATGGAATCTTTGATTGAATTTGATACATTTAACGGATAAATAACTTTAAATCATTTGCGAATGCCCAGGCATCACTATAGCGATTCTTTTTGTTAATCTCGGTTGCCTTTCTTAAAATACTCATCAACCCTTCCGGTACATGCGAGTCGTCTGGAAGTATTTCGTGAAGGTGAGCGTTTAAGATCTCATCTTGCGTATTACGATTAAATGGATTGTATCCGCACAAAACTTCATATAGCGAAACACCTACAGCGTAGATATCAATCCTTTTGTCAATAGGTTTTCCTGTGATCAATTCCGGAGCAGCATATAAGGCGGTTCCAGTGAAGGATCGACTGTCTAACGATTCTGAGTTCGAAAACCCGGCAATTCCTAAATCCATCAGTTTCGGGATGCCTTTCCTTGTAACCATGATGTTCGACGGTTTGACATCACGATGAATAAGGCCGGCTGAGTGGATATAATGCAAGGCATCAAGGACACGGAGCGCGTTATCTACGCAAATAGCAGTATGCCTTGCAGTCGTCGTCCATGGGCGTATGGTTTTTGAGTAACTCTCCCAATCAGTTCCATCAACATATTCGCTGAGTAAAAAGATGGGACCGGAATCGTTATCGCCCTCACAGATTCCAATCATCCTTACGATATTTGGATGTAAAAAGGTTAAAAGAGCTTCCCCTCGCGCGCGTGTCCGGATTTCTTGATTGCCAGAATACTCCGGTCGAATCATTTTTACTGCTACAGGTTCTTTTGTCGCATAATTAAACCCAAGATATACGATCCCCACAGCCCCCATCCCCAGCGGGGAAGCGGTTCTGTCGAAAACGAACCACTGCCCGCCGGATTGAAGATAGATGTATTTGCTGCCGTTATCTTGAATTATAGACGACATATTATGACCTTTTCGGAACGTTTATTAGTAGTTGTTGTTCCCTCCCATGATTACGGTATGCCCACCTGATTGAGGAGAAGAGACATTCGTTTGGCCTTCAATAACAGTTGCGGTGCCTGTGACCCTAGGCTGCACCGTTGGCATCAAGTTAGGATCAAAGAATCCGCTGTTTTGGATCGTCGGAGATACGGATTTGAAATCAGGTTTGACGCTCAGTCCAAGTTCTACGGCATTGATCAGGACGACGTATAACTCATATTGCTCTCCAATTGTAATGATGTCGCCGGTTTTTAAATCAGCTTCACCGCGGAGTAATTCCCCATTCAGCAGTGTGCCAGTTTTTGAAGCATCATCTTTGATATACGCAATTAGCTTATTGAAGCGCGATATGACGTGGATAGAAGCATGGGTCTCGGAAATGGTCATTTCTCCAAGATTGATGGTATTATTAGCTCCTCTCCCGATTGTGTTGGCTCCAAGCATGATTGGCCAGTATTCTCCCGCCATTGTTTTGGAAACCGAAAACAAAAAACCGAACAACTGCCCCTTTGCAGGGACGTTTGCACCATTGATTGATGGGCTGATTCCCGGGACGACCGTTTCTTGCCCTGGCAAAGGAGACAACGTTTGTCCAGGAGGAGGAAATGATGGTTGGCCAAAAGTTTGCTGTGACGAGGCTTGGCTTTGAATGCCAGGAATAATGGTTTTGTTGTTGCTCATAACTTTATACTAAATAATAATCTGTTATTAAAAACTGTTCAGTGTGTGTCGCCGGCTACTGTGAGCGACGCATAAACAGAAAGTGCGGAGCATTCCGTTTATCTGCTGGAGGCTCTGGAAAGCCCTGTATCAAATAAACAATACTCCGCACCAGTATGGTAAGATACTGAAATTCAGTAAAATTGCCATAAATGGTGATGAGTGATTTGCTTACCCTTGATACATTGAAATTTTCCAGATTCCCAGCAAGGATAAAAGCGAAAACACTTTCATCAACTATGTCTGCTGCAAACACCGGCCACTGCCAGCCTTCGCAACACCACAAATATAGTTAAAGTTTTTCTTTTTTGTGTGAGGGATTTCACGAAAAAAAACAATACCCCTTCACCGTTTCGGAAAGACGAATCTCATCTCCTTGATACAATGAAATTTTCCAGATTTTCAGCAGGGGAGATGGAGGCTTCCCGCTCCATAAAGGGGTATTGCGAAATGAGGCGCCGGCTACAATGCAGCGCTACTTTTCCAATGCTTCGATTTCTTCGGGGGAGAGTCCGGTGATGTCGGCGATGAGCGCTATGTCCATGCCTTTTTCAAGCATCTTTCTGGCGTTGTCTGCTTTTGCCTGGGCAATCCCTTCCGCTCTTCCTTCCGCCAAACTGTTCTTTCGCATCTCTTCCAGTGCGTACTCCATCTGGTTGATCCGGTCTCTTTCGGTGGTCATGTCGAATTCGTATTTGTTTTTTTCTTGCGGCGTAAAGTTATCGATTTCTGCGGTTTTGAACAAGAGAGTGAAATTTTCCTGCGTCAGGCCGGCCGTTATTTTTCTGTTTCTTATAGAAATTGCTGTTTTTTTATGTACTTTTATCCAAAATACGCAGACAGATGAAACTTCGTACGATCCTCCTTGCCGCCGCGGCCGGGCTTTGCGCCGTGGCGTCCGTGTCCGCCCAGAACCAGACCGCCGGCGGCGGCATCACCGAGAAGATGCTTTCCGAGATCCGTTCCGCCTACAAGGGCGATGCCGCCGACAAGGCCATCCGGAACGCCATGAACACGACCTCGATCGGCGTGCTGGCCGCCAATGCGGAGAATGCGGCGATGATCGACACCCACTTCTCCGACCAGGTGAAGACCCAGGGACGCACCGACCAGAAATCTTCCGGCCGCTGCTGGCTGTTCACGGGCCTCAACGTGCTGCGCGCCCGGATGATCGACCGCTTCGACCTCGGCGCCTTCACCTTCTCGCAGAACTATCTCTTTTTCTACGACCAGCTCGAGAAGGCCAACCTCTTCCTGCAGGGCGTGATCGACACGCGCGACAAGGGGTTCGACGACCGCGAAGTCGACTGGCTCTTCGCCAATCCGATCAGCGACGGCGGGCAGTTCACGGGCGTCTCCAACCTCGTGATGAAGTACGGGCTGGTGCCTTCCGAGGCGATGCCCGAAACCTATTGCTCCGAAAACACCTCCCAGATGCGCACGCTCCTGGCCAACAAACTGCGTGAGGACGGCCTGCGGCTCCGCCAGGCCCGGCCGAAGGAGTGCGCCGCGATGAAGACCGCCATGCTCGGCGAAATCTACCGCATGCTGGTCCTCTGCCTCGGCGAGCCGCCGCAGACCTTCGAGTGGGCGCGCTATGACGCCAAGGACCAGCTGGTCAGCCGTGAGACCTACACCCCCAGGTCGTTCTTCGAGACCTTCGTCGGGGAAGACCTCGAGAACAACTACATCATGGTGATGAACGACCCCTGCAGGGAGTATTATAAGGTATATGAGATCGAATATGACCGGCATGTCTACGACGGGCAGAACTGGGTCTACCTCAACCTGCCGGTCGACCGGATCAAGGAGATGGCCGTCGCCTCCATCAAGGACAACACGGCGATGTACTTCTCCTGCGACGTCGGCAAGTTCCTCGACCGCCAGCGCGGGGTCCTGGACGTGAACAATTTCGACTACGGCTCGCTGCTGGGCACATCATTCGGGATGGACAAGGAGGAACGCGTCCGGACGCACGCCAGCGGCTCCTCCCACGCGATGACGCTCATCGCCGTCGACCTGCGCGACGGGAAACCGGTCAAGTGGATGGTGGAGAACAGCTGGGGTGCCGCTTCGGGCTACAAGGGCAACATGATCATGACGGACGAGTGGTTCGACGAATACATGTTCCGCCTTGTCGTCGAGAAGAAATACGTGCCGGCGGACCTCCTCGGCATGATGGACCAGCAGCCGGTCCGGCTGCCCGCCTGGGATCCGATGTTCCTTCCGGAAGAGTAAAGGGGATTACTGCTCCTTGAGCAGCTGGTCGATGTGCTCGGCGTAGTCGAGCGTGGTGTCGAGGTAGAAGACGATCTCCGGGACGATGCGGAGCTGCCGGCCCACTTTCCGGCCCAGTTCTCCGCGGATCGTCCGCAGGTTTTCCTCCAGCAGCTTCATCACCTCTTCCGCCTTCGCGGAAGGGAAGATGCTGACATAGGTCTTGGCTACGGAGAGGTCGGGGCTGATGCGCACCTCGCTTACCGTCACCATTGCGCCGCCGAAAGCGGCCATGCCCTTGCCACGGATGATCTCCGCCAGGTCCTTCTGGATCTCCCGCGCTACTTTGAGCTGGCGTGTCGTTGCTGGTTTCTCCATCAGATGACGTTGATAATGAAGTAGTTCTTCTTTCCTTTCTGGGCCAGGATGTACTTCCCGTCCACGATGTCCGCCGCCGTCACCTCATAGGCGATGTCGGTCACCTTGTCCTTGTTCAGGCTCACGCCGCCGCCCTGGACCATCTTCCGGGCTTCGCCCTTGGAGGGGAAGACGGACGTCTTCACGGCCAGCAGGTCGAGCAGGTTGCAGGGGAGTTCCGCCGCGGGGACGTCGAAGGTGGGCACGCCGCTGAAGACGGAGAGGAAGGTCCGCTCGTCCAGCTTGCGGAGCTGCTCGGAGGTGGAATTCCCGAAGAGCATCTGCGAGGCCGCCACGGCGTTGTCGTATTCGGCCTGGCCATGGCACATGACCGTCACCTCGCGGGCAAGCACCTTCTGGAGTTCGCGCCGGCCAGGATCCTCGCGGTGGCGGGCGATGAGTCCCTCGATCGTCTCGCGGTCGAGCATCGTGAAGATCTTGATGTACTTCTCGGCGTCGTCGTCGGCCACGTTCAGCCAGAACTGGTAGAACTCGTACGGGGATGTCCGCTCCGCGTCCAGCCAGATGTTGCCTTTCTCCGTCTTGCCGAACTTCGTGCCGTCGGCCTTGCGGATGAGGGGGCAGGTGAGGGCGAACGCCTCGCCGCCGTCCATCCGGCGGATCAGTTCGCTGCCGGTGGTGATGTTGCCCCACTGGTCGGAGCC
>JAEEGL011529084.1_pt1 | contig 18183 bp, 19 predicted proteins | sample 9134231 | NCBI WGS metagenome assembly JAEEGL01 (sample SAMN16246548, study PRJNA631951) | gut metagenome | biome: gut microbiome; feature: rumen; material: fiber-attached | host: Bos | place: Iran: Karaj | collected 2018-10 | reverse complement strand
TTGCTACGACTGTTATTGTCGTTAATATAGGAAAGGAAAGAGGTAATAAAAAAATGGAAAAGGATGTTAAAAAAGCTAAAATGGTTGGTGAAGGAGTAAAATTTGAAAGAATTAGAAGAATCACTGGCTATCTTGTTGGAACTCTAGATAGATTTAATAATGCTAAAAAAGCTGAAGTAACTGACAGAGTAACTCATGCAACAAAATAATAAGGCAGAATATATTCGCTTAGCAGCAGACTTACAAAGTGATAGTATCGTTGATGGACCAGGTTTAAGAACAGTAATCTGGACTCAAGGATGCTCTCATCATTGTAAAGGATGCCAAAATCCCCAAACATGGGATTTTAATGGTGGCGGTCTAGTAAAAGTTGATGATGTACTAGAAGCTATAGATGAACTTGAATGTCAAACAGGTATTACATTTAGTGGTGGAGATCCAATGTATCAAGTTGAAGCATGTAATAGAATAGCTGAATATTGTAAGGATAAAGGTTATAATATTTGGGTATATACTGGATTTACATATGAAGAAGTACTTAAACTTGCTGAAAAGAATCCTACATATATTGATTTTCTTAGTAAAATCGATGTTCTTGTTGATGGAAGATTCATTTTAGAAGAAAGAGATTTAAGTTTATTATTTAGAGGTAGTAGAAATCAAAGATTAATAGATATGCCAAAAACACTAGAAAGTGGAAAAGTAGTATTATTAAATGAATATGAGTACAACGAAGAAAAATTCTTTGAAAGAGTACCAATGTTTGTATAAGACGTTTGACAAAACGTCTTTTTTTATTTATAATACGCCTTATTAAAAAGAGGTGCTAACATGTTAGGCAAACAAAATCTAATTAGAACTGTAAGTGAACAAATTAAAATGATTACCGATAGAATTGAAGCTATTGAAAATCATAATACAGATGAAACTATGGATGAAGTAAGTGAACTATACAAAGAAAAAAGAATGCTAGAATTATTTAAATGTGATTTAGAAAATGGTACTCACTTAGTACATATTGAAGAACTAGAAAGAAGAATAGACGTTCAAAGTGCAAAAATAAATGAAGCTAAAAATAGATATTATAGAGAAAAATTATTACATAATCACAAAGGAATGAGAAGAGAAACAAGAAAAATGAGAATAGCTCATAATAAGATGAAAATAGCTCAAGCTTATCTAAATTATCTATATAGAAAAGATAATAAAAGAGGAGTTAAAAAAAGAAAGCATACTTTATAGGTGTAGAAATACATCTATTTTTATGATAAAATTACAAATGAAAAGAGGTGTTATTTATGTTTATAGATGAAGTTAATCTTAAACTAGTAGCTGGTAAAGGTGGAGATGGATGCACCTCATTTTTACGTGAAAAATATGTTCCATTAGGAGGACCTGATGGTGGTAATGGTGGAAAAGGTGGTAACATTGTTTTTCGTGCTGATAAAGGACTTAGAACTTTAATAGATTTAAGATATAGAAAACTATTAAAAGCAGATTCAGGAAGTAATGGTCAAGGAAGAAATAAAACTGGAGAATCTGCTGAAGATACTATTGTAGTAGTACCAGTTGGAACAACTATAAAAGATGTAGATACTAATTTAATAGTGTGCGATTTAACTGAAGATAACCAAGAATGTATAGTTTGTAAAGGTGGACGTGGTGGTAGAGGAAATGCTTCATTTAAAAGTAATAAAAATAAAGCACCATATACTAGTGAACTAGGTGAGCCAGGAGAAGAAAGAAATGTTCAAGTAGAACTTCATTTACTTGCTGATGTTGGATTAGTTGGTTTTCCATCTGTTGGAAAAAGTTCAATCATTAGTGTTATAAGTGCAGCTAAACCTAAAATAGCAGATTATCATTTCACAACATTAGTTCCAAATCTTGGAGTAGTTAAAGCAGGAGACTATAGTTATGTAGTAGCAGACTTACCTGGTTTAATTGAAGGAGCTAGTGAAGGAGTAGGCCTAGGAGATAAATTCTTAAAACATATTAGTCGTTGTAAGATAATATGTCATGTACTAGATATGGCTGAGGCTGATCATAGAGATGTTATTGAAGACTATAAAATTATAAGAAATGAACTTAAAAAATATAGTGAAGCACTATTTAATAAAAAAGAAATAATTATTGCTAATAAAATGGATATAGATGGTTCAAAAGAAAATCTAGAAAGATTTAAAAGTGAATATCCAGATTTAGAAGTAATAGAAATAAGTGCAGCAACTAAAATGGGTATTAATGAATTTATATATAAAATAAAAGATATTCTAATAAGTATGCCTGATGAAGAAGTATATAAACAAGAAGAATTCGAAGACTATGTTTTATATGAATTTAAACATGAAAAACCATATAAGATTATTCATGAAGGAGAACATACTTGGGTACTTGAAGGTGAAGAGTTAGAAAAACTACTTAAGATGACTAGATTTAACTCTGATGAATCAGCATTAAGATTTGCTAAAAAGTTAAAAGGTCTAGGAATAGATGATGAATTAAAATCTCTTGGAGCACAAGAAGGAGATACTGTTAGAATACTAGATCAAGAATTTGAATATGAAGAAAGACTATATTAGTTATAGTCTTTTAATTTGACAATTATATGTTATTTTGCTATAATTAAACTCGTTTTCTAAAAAGGGGGAAAATATATGCCAAAAGAAGAAGTACAAGAAGTAACAATGGAAGATATTTTTGAACAATTATTTTATGAAACAGAAGAACAAAGACAAGAACGTTTACAAGAAAAATATCAAATAAATGATCCAGGAGATATAGATAAATTATTAGCTTCATCATTATCATATAAAGATAAATTAATCTTATTACATAAAGAACAATCAAGAGTAACTTCATTAAGTGAAGAAATGCAAGAAGCTGAGTATAAGTTTAAAAATACTAGATACTTTATAGATAAAATGTTAGAGGCATGCCAAGAAATCAAAAATGATTTGAAATTTGATATACCTGTATCTATTGGTGGAATAACTATTAGTGCTGGAACTTTTTATCAATTAAGTAAGTTCTTAGAAGCACATAGATTTACTCAATTAAGCCTAGATCAATTTGGTGGTTTATTATTTGGAGGAGTATTTGCTCCACTAGTCGGTTTAATCTATACATACTATACAGTTAAAGAAGTATCAACATTAAGAGATTATAAAAAACAAATTAATTCTTATAATAGAAAATTAAAAAGAAGAAGACAATAAAATGTCTTTTTTTTATTGTCAAAAATTGGTATAATTTTAATGTTAGGGAGTGGACTTTATGGTTGAGAATTATATGCCTGATATATATCAAAAAAGTATTTATTATATAAATTACGATAAACTATACAAAAAGGGTATCCGTTGTATTATTTTTGACTTGGATAATACAATTGCTCCTCCACATGTAAAAAAGCCTACTAAGAGGCTAAAAAAGCTTTTTGATGAGCTAAAAGACAAAGGATTTAAAATAATAATTATGTCTAATAGTCCAAAACATAGAATTGAACCATTTAAGTCTAGTTTATATGTTGATGCATGTGCATTTTCGCTAAAACCTAGAAAAAACAAATATGAAAGGATAATGGAAAAATTTAAATATAAAGCAACAGAAGTAGCAGCAGTAGGGGATCAATTATTAACAGATATTTATGGAGCTAATAAATTAGATATAACATCTATATTAGTTAATCCATTAACTCCTCATGATTATACTATTACTTTTGTTTATAGAATGATTGAAAAAATAATATATTCTAGATTAGAGAAAAAAGATTTATTTTTAAGGGGAAAATATTATGAATAGTTTTGAAGATTTAATGGAAGATAAAAAATGTTTGGGATGCGGTAGTACTCTTCAAACAGAAGATGTTGATAAAGAAGGTTTTGTTAAATCTAGTGTATATGAAAAAAGCGACTATTGTGAAAGATGCTTCAAAATAATGCACTATGGAGAATATAGTGTCCTTGATAAAAAGATAGATACTGATGGTATTATTAGAAATATTAATTCAGATGAATATGCATCAGTAGCATTTTTGATTGATTCATTAAATATAAATGAAAAAATAAAATCATATATTAATAAATTCAATGTAAATAAATATATCTTAATTACTAAAAAAGATGTATTACCAAAAAGTTTAAAAGAAAAGAAACTAATTGAATATGTTAAAAATAATATTTTTGATAGTGAAAATATCATGTGTATTTCAAGTATTAAAAATTATAATATAGATGCTTTTCTAAAAAGAATAGATAATGATAATGTAAGAAGACTATATATAGTAGGTTTTACTAATAGTGGCAAGAGTACATTTATAAATCATTTATTAACTAGTTGTTTAAAGAAACCAACTATTACTACAAGTTCTATTCCAAATACAACAGCTTCTTATATAACTATTAAATTATCAAATAAACTAACTGTTGTAGATACTCCAGGATTTATAGATAATAATGCTATATATAATTTTGTTGATTATCAAAAAGTAGTGAAATTATATCCAAAAAAAGAAATAAAAGTTAAAACATTTCAAACAAGAAGTGGTTATGCTATTGTAGTAAATAATGTTTTAAGAATAGAAAACATTGGATCAAAAAGCAATAGTATAAGTTTTTATATGAATGATAAATTAAGATATGAAAAGATCAAATCTAAAAATGATAAACTTACAATTTTACCTAGCGTTAATTATGAGATAACAGAACCAACTGATATTTTAATAAATGGACTTGGTTTTGTTAGAATTACTAAACCTGGTAATATTAGAGTTCATGCTTTAGATTTAAAACTAATATCTAAAAGAAAGAGTATGATTTAAATGGGAAAGATTGAGGTAATGAATGATTCCTTAATTAACAAGATTGCTGCTGGTGAAGTAGTAGAAAGAATATGTAATGTTGTTAAGGAACTTGTTGAAAATAGTATTGATGCTTCAAGCAAAAATATTAAAGTTGAGTTAATTGATAGTGGTGTTAAATCAATTAAAGTAATTGATGATGGAGTAGGTATGTCAAGAGATGATGCAACTTTATGTTTTAGTAGACATGCCACTAGTAAATTAAAAAGTGAAAATGATTTATATTTTATAAATACTCTTGGTTTTAGAGGCGAAGCACTTGCAGCTATTAGTGCTGTTAGTAATACTACACTTGATACTTATAATGGTGAAGAGAGTACTTTTGTTAATATAAAAGCAGGTAAGATTATTGAAACTAAAGAAGGTAGTAAAAGAAAAGGAACAATTGTTGAAGTAAAAGAATTATTCTATAATACTCCGGCTAGGTTAAAGTTCTTAAAAAGCCTTCAAACAGAACTTGCTTGGTCTACTGGATTTATGGAGAAGATTGCTTTATCTCATCCTAATATATCTTTTGAATTAATAAATAATGAAACTACTATTTTTAGAACAAGTGGTAGTGGAGACTTGTATAAAACAATACATGAGATATTTGGTATTAATACTACAAAGAATATGATTCATATTAATGCAGAGAATTATGACTATGTTATTGATGGGTACATAAGTAATCTAAATATTTCTAAATCAAATAAGAACAATATGATAACACTAGTTAATGGCAGAGTAGTAAGTAACCAAAATGTTAATAGAGCAATTAAAGATGCATATCACACTGTACTAGCTGATAATAAGTATCCAATAGTTGTTATAAATATTGAAACAGACCCAACTTTAGTAGATGTAAATATTCATCCAACTAAACAAGATATCAAATTTTCTAAGTTAGAAAGTTTAACTGATTTATTGTTTACAACTATAAAAGATGCTTTATTACAAACAGATAATACATATAAATTATATAAAGAAACTACATATACAGAACCAAAATATGTAGAAGATAATAATGATTATTCAATAAATGAAAATATTATTACTATAGGACCAGAACCTAAAATAAATATTGAACAAATAAGATTAGATTTTGATTCTGATCCTAAAGAAGAAGTAGTTTATAATGAAGAAACAATAAAGAAAGAAAATACTCTTATTAAGCCAGTTGGTCTTGCTCTTGGAACATATTTAATCGCAGAAGATGAAGATACTATGTATATGATGGATATTCATGCTGCTAATGAACGAATTAATTATGAATACTTCTTACAAAAAATGGCTGATCAAAAGATATATACAACTAATATGTTATTTCCAATTACATTAGAATTTACTCCTAATGAATTTATGAGATTAAAAGATAATATTGAAGTTATAAAATCTCTTGGTATAGAAGTTGAAGAGTTTGGTAGTAATACATATAGAGTTTTATCTCATCCTAGTTGGTTAAAAGAAGGATTTGAGGAAGTAAGTTTAAAATATATATTTGATTTAATAATTGAATTAAAAGGTGAATTTGATAGAGTTAAGTTTAATGATAGTGTTGCAGCAACTCTAGCTTGTAAGGCAAGTGTTAAAGGTAATACTAGAATAACTTATGAAGAACAAGAAGAATTAATTAATAGATTATTTAAATGTAAATTTCCTTATACATGTCCTCATGGTAGACCAACATGTATAAAGTATCCAATATATGAACTTGAGAAAATGTTTAAACGTGTTAATTTTTCAAAGGTGAATAATGAGTAGGGTAATAGTAGTAGTTGGACCAACAGCTACTGGAAAAACTAAAGTATCAATTGAACTAGCTCATGCTTTAGATGCAGTTATTCTAAATGCTGATTCAACCGGTGTATACAAAGAACCACTAATCGCAACGGCTAAGGTTAGAGAAGAAGAAAAAGAGGGTATAGAACACTATTTACTTGATTTAGTATCTTTAGATGATGATTATACTTTATTTGATTATCAAAAAGATGGAAGAAAACTTATTGATAAGTTCTTAAAAGAGAATAAAAACATAATAATAGTTGGTGGATCTGGTCTATACTTAAAAGCTTTGCTTTATGACTATAAATTAGAAGAGACTTCTACTAAAAGAGTTGATTATTCAAAGTATTCTAATGAAGAGTTAAAATCAATGGCTGATAAAATAGATATTAATAATAATATTCATGTTAATAATAGACAAAGATTAGAGAGATACATCACTTACTATAATGAAACAGGTAATACTATTAAAAAGACTGATGATGTATTAAAAAGAGTTTATGATTTTGAATTAATTGGTCTAGAAGCACCAAGAAATGAAATATATAAAAGATGTGATAGTAGAGTAGATGAAATGATAAAAGATGGTCTACTTGAAGAAGCTAAAAGATTATATGATATGAATTTAAAAAATTATACTAATATAATTGGTTATAGAGAACTTGATAAATATTTTATTGGTGATTGGTCTTTAGAACAAGCTATTTCAGAAATGAAAAAGAATACTAGACATTATGCTAAAAGACAATTTACATGGTTTAAAAATCAAATGAAAGACATTACATGGTTTAATGTAGACTATAAGAACTTTAATAATACAATTAAAGCAATAAAAAAATTTCTTAATTTAATTTAAGAAATTTTTATTTGAATTCTAAGAATATATTTTTATCAAAATTATGTTCTTTTTTATCTTTTAATAATAATTCTTTTGTACTTATTAAGAAGAAATTTGATGTGTTTAACATGTTTGTTTCATCATCATCCCATGTAGTATCTATATGATACCATTTATTATTAAAATATATTGCATTCCATTCATGTTCTTCACTTGTTACTTCAAAATTAGGAATATTTAATTTATCCATGAAAATTGCAAATGCATCAGAATATCCACTACATAGTGCTTTTTTATTAATTAGAGCACCTGTAGCTTTATTTGATTCAGTTATTTCATTACTTTGTTCATATTCTTCATCATATGTAGTTCTTTTAATAATATAATCATGTATTTTTTTAATATCATCTTTAGTAACATTTTGAGCAGTTATTTTCTTTTCTCTTAGATATTTATCAATTATATTATTTAATTGTTCTATTTCTTCTTCAGTATATAATTTTTCAACTGTAAGTAGTATTTCTTCACCATCTATAATTGTTGTATTATATCTTCTATATGAATTGTATGGACTAACATAATTATTAATAGTACTTATATATTCATTAAATTGTGAATTAGCTATTTGTTTAACATCATTAACACAATTTGGATAATCATCATTACAGTAAAATCTAAATGATTCCCATCCATTATTTAAAACAGTATAGTAAATCTTTTTAATATCTTCTATATTTTTAGGATCAAAATCATCAGTTTCACTTACTGTATCAAATAGATAAGTTCTATGATATACACTATTCTCAGGTATTACTACTGCCTTTCTTCCATACTTTTTTATAACTTTAACTATTGTTGTACTAACTTGTTCATAATTTTGTATAACATAATAAAATAAGAATGCAGAAATTAATAGTAATAATATACTAGAAAGTACTCTTGTTCTCTTCATATTATCACCGACTTAATTATACAAAAAAAGTAGATTAAAATCTACTTAATTATTTTGAATTTACTATTTTGTTTAATCTTGTCTTATATCTATCTCTAGCATTTGCTTTAATAACACCTTTTTGAGCTGCAGTGTCTATTTTCTTAACAGCAATTGCATTTAATTTTTCAGCATCTTCTTTACTTTGAGCTTTTTCTACTTTTTTAATAGCAGTCTTCATACTTTGTCTAACATCGTTATTTAAAACTGTTTCCTTTTTTGTAATTAAAACTCTTTTCTTTGCACTTTTAATATTAGGCATGATTCCACCTCCCTTAAGACTTCTTTAATAATAACAAATATGTTATAAAAAATCAATGTATTTTTAATATTAATCATTAAATAACATAGAAGAAACCTTAGTATATGTTCTAGTAAGTGGTCCACTACCAAGAAGTACTCCTCCAAAATATCTAATTACTATTATTAGAGTATTATCTTTATTCTTTAAATGTATTAAATCAAGTAACCCTCTAGTAGTGCCACCAGGTTCTTTATCTGAATAGTTTTTTTCAAGTCCTCCAATTTTATAAGCATATACTATATGACGAGCTTTTTTATGTTCGATTTTTAAGTCATTTAAAATAGATTCAACATCGCTTATTGAATTAACTTCATATAATAAACCTATAAATTTAGATTTTTTAACTTCCAAAAAACTTGTCTTTAACTTTTTCATACTAAAATTATAATATAATTTAATTTATAAATCTATACTTGTGTGCTATAATTTAACTTGTAAAAAGAAGGGCAGGTGACATATATGTTTAAGAAAGAATTAGATATGGTTCCTAAAAAACCAGGTAGTTATCAAATGTATAATTCTGATGGGGTAATTATATATGTCGGAAAAGCCAAGAACCTTCAGAATAGATTAAGAAGTTATTTTACTGGTAGAGTAACTGGTAAAACAGCAAAAATGGTTAGTGAAGTAGATCATTTTAAATATATAGTTACTAATACTGAAACAGAAGCTTTTGTTTTAGAATTAAATCTAATTAAAAAATATGATCCTAAATACAATATACTTTTAAGAGATGATAAATCTTATCCCTATATAGAATTAACTAAGGATAAGTATCCTAGATTAATTGTTAAAAGAGAAGTAAATGTAAATAAAAAGAAAAATCATTTATTTGGACCTTATCCAAATCAATATGCTGCTAGAAGATTAGTTAATTTAATTAATAGAATATATCCTCTTAAAAAGTGTGATACTATGCCTAAAAAAGTATGTTTATATTATCATATTGGTGAATGTTTAGGTTATTGTGAAAATAAAGATATAGATACAACTAATATGAGAAATGAAATACTATCTATATTAAATGGCAATGATAAATTATTAATAGATAAGATAAATGAAAGAATAGAATTTAATAGTAAGAATTTAAACTATGAAATATGTCAAAGTTTAGTAGAAGAATTAAACTATATTAAGTTATTATTTAATAATCAACATGTAGAAGTTGCTAATAATATTGAAGCAGATATTTTTAATTATTACTTTAATAATTCATATGTATGTATATCATGTATGTTTATAAGAGGAGGTAAACTTCTTGGAATAAATAATAAAATAATACCTGTTATGACTGAATTAAAAGATACTTTAGAATATTATATTGCTTCTTTTTATAGGAAAAGTAATATTGTTCCTAAAGAAGTAATAGTTCCAAATATTATTGATACATCTATTATTAGTGAAGTACTTGATACTAAAGTTATTAGTGTTGAAAGAGGTAATAAAAAGAAACTATTTGATATGGCATATGATAATGCTAAGATTGAATATGAAAAAGAAATAAAGTTAATATATAATAATGAAGAACTTACTATAAATGCTAATGAAGAATTAAAAACAATATTAGATTTAGATAAATTACATAGAATAGAATGTTTTGATAATTCTAATCTTTTTGGAACATTTACTGTATCTGCTATGGTATGTTTTATAGATGGTGTTCCTTCTAAAAAAGATTATAGAAAGTTTAAATTATCATTTGAAAAAAATGATGATGTAGCATCTATGAAAGAAGTAATATATAGAAGATACTTTAGAGTTTTAAAAGATGATTTAGAAAAACCAGATCTAATTATAGTAGATGGTGCTATTAATCAAATAAATGCTTGTAAAAATATTTTAGATAGTTTAAATATGCATATTAAAGTAATAGGTGTTAAAAAAGATAATCATCATAGTCCAGTAGCTATTGTAGATGGTGATAATTATAAAACTATTGAAATAGATAAAAAATCTAATGTATTTAGATTACTATCTAGAATAGATGAAGAAAGTCATAGATTTGTTATTTCATATCATAGAGAAATAAGAAGTAAAGGAAGTATATCAAGTGTACTTGATAATATAAGTGGTCTTGGTGAAAAGAGAAAGAAAGAATTAATAAAGAAATATGGTAGTGTTTCAAAAATAACAGAAGCATCTATTGATGAATTATCTGAGATAATACCAAGAAATATTGCTGAGAACTTACATAAGTATTTAATAGATAAAATGAATAATTAAACTATTCATTTTTTATTTTATAAAAAGATGATATAATTGTTCTATAAAAAAAGGAGTATATGAATATGATATTATCTATTTGTGATGTACCACAAGTATTACAAGTAATAAGAATTATTAATATGGTAATTGAAATAATTAAAATTGCTGTTCCAATTATACTAATGGTTACTTTAATGATTGATTATACAAGGGCTGAAATGTCTAATGATAATGATATGTTAGCCAAAATAAATAAATTAACAAAGAATAAGATAGTTGCTGTAATATTAATATTTTTAATACCCACATTTGTTAATGTTATAACTAATGTTGTTGCTCCTGGATTTACTTATTCAGCATGTATTAATAATGCCACTAAAGAAGGAATAAGCACTGCTTATGAAAAGGTAATGAGTGGCTTATTAGATGATGCTAAAGAAAAAATGGATAATGGTTCATATTCAGTAGCGCAGTCTTATTTAAACAATATCGATAATGAAGAACTAAAGAAAAAATATACTGATGAATTAAAAATTATTAGTGATAAATTAGAGGAAGAACGAAAAAAGAAGGAAGAAGAAAAGAAAAAACATCAAACATCTGAACCAACTACTCAGATAGATCCAACAAGTCCATATGTACCTGGTACTTTAGCTGATGAGAGTTTCTTACAAACAGCTAAGAATGTATGGGATAGAATAGTAATGGGTAATTTAAAGTTTAAATATCATCAAGGAAATACTATTCCAGTTCAAAATAACTTATGTGATTGTAGTACTTATGTAAGTTGGGTTATTTATGAATATGGATATAAAGATTGGGCAGGATGGCAAAGAACAACTTATAATTTATATAATACAAATTATCAAAGTTTATATGGATGGGAAGAACATTATTATTCTGGAAATACAGATTTAACTAATATTGTTCAACCAGGTGATATTATTGTTAGAAGAAATAGTGCTGGTGGTCATACTGATATTGTTGCTAGTGTATCTAATGGAGTAGTAAAAGCATATGATTGTGGTAGTGATAATTCAGTAGAAAATCATAAATATCCAGATGGATATCCTAATCCAGGATTCTTAAAAGATACTGGTAAATATAGACCTGCTAAAATTATTAAAGTAAAGAAAAACTAGGAGTGTATTATGAATAAGAAAACAATTAATATAGTTTTAATAGTTCTATTTGTAGTTTTCCTAGTTTTAGCCATAATCTTTAATAGCAGAACTATGAATGCTAAAGAATTAAGTTTAAAAGATTTAAATGAATTTTCAAATACAAATAACGTAGGTAAATCTTATGTTTATATTGACTATGTAAGTGAAGATAATGAAGGATATGCTATTGTTTTTGATAATAGTAATCCATATGTAGTTTATTTAGATCAAAAATCTGTTGATGAAATAAAAGAATATGATTATAAAAGAAGAAATATTAAACTAGTTGGTTTATGTACTGAAATAACTGATGAAATAAAGAATAAGATACTAACTATATATAATAAAAATACTGTAGTAGGTGATGAAGAGTATTTAAAAATAGAAGATTTCAATAGTGTTTTTGGTAATTATTATTTAAATGTAAGTAAAATTGTAGATGATTCTACTTTATATAAAATACCATCTTTTTTAACCAAATTATTTTTTGATTTAAGTCTTGTTAGTTTATTAATTTTAGGATTTAAATTAATACTAGAAAGAAGGAAATAAGATATTTCATTTGACATCGTGTATCAAATATGATATAATATGGCCCGTAAATCAAAAAGGGGGTTTTGATTATGTTAGGAACAATACTAGGATGGATTGTATATGGTTCATTTGGACTAAGTTCAGTCATTACATACTTTAATCATGCTAGTTCTAATAGTAGAATTAGAAGAAAGGGTAAAGAAATTAAACCAATTACAACAAATTCTCTTACAGAAAATATAAAATATTTTGTGAAAGATTTTGGTTTCTTATTTGTACCAGTTGTTAATGTTGTAAAATCTATAAAGCAATTAGTTAAAAAAGATGCTGAATTTGATTCTGAAAATATAGCTAGATTAATGGATAGAGATAGGCTTGAAGATGCTAAGAAGATTGAAGAACCTGCTAGAACACCAGCAAAAACTGAAACTAAAAAAGAAGTAAGAACTACTAAACCAGCTTCAGTTGCACCAGCTAAAGAAGTTAAAAAAGTTAAAACTGTAGCTGAAATGGATTGTTTTGAAAGAGAAGCATACTATAAATCTGAATATGAAAAATTAACTGCTCTTCATGCTAAAGCAAAAGCTGAACATAAGAGTGTAGAAGTATTAAATGCAATTACTGCTAGAATTAAACCAATAGTTGTAGAATATAGAAAAGCTTTAAGAGAATGTGAAATTGCTAAATTAAAAGAAGCCAAAAATATGATTCTACTAGGTATGGAATCAGAGAAAAAATTACAATTAAAATAAGTGTGTTTTATACACACTTTTTAATTGCAATAATTCTTTATAAATTATAAAATATATTATATAATTAAATTGGTGTGGTAGTATGAAGAAAGTAGCATTATATCCAGCGGATATTTATCAAGTAATAGACAAAAGTTTGTTATCTGAAAATGATGAACTTGTTTTAAACATGCTTTATATGCCTATTATTGGTACTACCGCTGTTTCTTTATATTTAAAGCTTCATACAGAAGCTAAAAATACAGTTGTTTCTACTGAACTAACACATCATCATTTAATGACTAGTATGGGAACAACACTTGATAATTTAAAAGAAGCTAGATTAAAATTAGAAGGAATTGGTCTTTTAAAAACATATTATCATAATGATGATATTAATTCTTATATTTATGAATTATATAGTCCAGTATCTGCTTCTGAATTTTTCTCACATCCAATATTCAATGTAGTCTTATATAATAATGTTGGTAAAACTGAATATAACAGATTATTAAATTGTTTTAAATTACCACATTTATCATTAAAAGATTATGAAGATATTACTGTTCCATTTGATTCAGTATTTAAGAGTAGAAATTATACTTTAATGGAATTAGATGAAGGAGATATAATATCTAAGAATAAATTATTATTAAAATATGAATTAGATTTTGATTTTGATTTAATGGTATCATCTCTACCTAAAGAAATGTTTAATGAAAAATGTTTAAATAAATCAATGAAAGAACTAATTATCAATTTATCATTTCTATATGAGATTGATCCAATTAGTATGGCTGATTTAGTCAGAGCATCTCTAAATGATAAAGGTAATATTGATAAAGAAGATTTAAGAAAGAATACTAGAAAGTATTATCAATTCAATAATGATAATAGACTTCCAAGTTTATTATTTAAGTCTCAACCTGAATACTTAAAAAGTGCATCAGGTGACAATTCAAGAAGAGGAAGAATTATTAAAGAATTTGAAAATCATACTCCATATGAATTCTTAAGAGCAAAATATAAAGGATCTAAACCAACTCCAAGAGATATGAGTATTTTAGAAGAATTACTTCAAGATGTTAAATTAAATCCTGCAGTAATTAATGTTTTAATTGATTTTTCTCTTAGAACAAATAATAATAAACTTGTTAAATCTTATATTGAAACAATTGCTGGTCAATGGAAGAGAAGTGGAATAGAAACAGCTACTGAAGCAATGGATATAGCAGAAAAAGAATATAAAAAGAAATATAATAAAAATCAAAATAAAAAATCAAGAGTTCTACCATCATGGTATAATAAAGATATTACATCTGAAGAAAGTAATAAAGAAGAAGATGAAGAGTTTAAGAACTTTATTGAGGAGTTTAGAAAATGATAAAGGGAAGTAGTATAGTTAATAAAAGTAAAAAAGCTATTAATGATGATTTAAGACGTGAATACATATTAGCTAGTAAAGATGAAACATTTAATAAACTTTGTAATAGATTAAAACTTAATGATGAAGAATTAATGAAATACACATCTAAATTAGATGTTACTTCATGTGAACTTAAGAATTGTTCTAAATGTAAGGGTCTTGATAAATGTAAAAATGAAATAGAAGGTCATGTTTATTATCCTTTAGAAAGAAATAATCAATTAGAATTTATATATAAACCATGCAAGTATTATAAAAATAATAAAAAACCAAATAATACAGTATTTTTTGAAACTCCAAAAATACTAGAGAATGCTTCTTTGAGTGATTTAGTTACTGAAAAAGAAAGAAATAACATATTAAAATATATAAAAGATTTCTTAAAAAAGAAAATTAATAATGAAGAAGTAAAAGGTCTTTACTTAAGTGGATCATTTGGTAGTGGTAAGTCTTATATACTAAGTGCATTATTAAATGAATTGTCTAATAAAGGTTTTACATGCGTTAACGTTCATTATCCAAGATTATTACAAAGATTAAAATCATCATTTAATGAGTTTAATTATGATGAAGTATTAGATGAGATAATGACTTCAGATATTCTATTACTTGATGATATTGGAGCTGAAAATAATACATCTTGGTCTAGAGATGAAGTATTAGGAACCATTCTTCAATATAGAATGGATAATAATTTAACTACATTTTTTACTTCAAATTTCACTATTGAAGAACTTGAGAGTATACTATCAGAAACAGCTAAAGGAATAGATGAAATTAAAGCAAGAAGAATAATTGAAAGAATTAAATATTTAACTATAGAAGAGAAATTAATAAGTAAAAATAAACGAAATTAAAATAAAAATATTATATTTTTTATAAAGATTAAAGTTTAATTTGACTTTTTGTCTTTATTTTGGTATAATATCTATCCTGTTAAAAGAAGGGGGAATTGATATGGAAAAGGTATTAATAGTATACGCAATAGTTCAACTTATGACTACCGCTTATGGACTTGCTGTCATTGAGTCAATTAGACCAATGGTAGAAGAAAAACTAAGAGATCAAGGTTACATCAAGAATAAAAATAGCCTTTACACTTTTAACAACACATTAGCTAATGTTGCTAAGGGATTTATTCCTTGCTATTATTTAGTTAAAGCATTAAGTATCATTAGTGATAACAAAGGTTCTGTAGATAAGAAAGTTAATGAAATGATTAAGAATGGTACTTACATTAGTGAAGAAGAATTAAGTACATTAGAAAATCAAACAGAAGAAGATACTACAGATTCATTATATAAGAGTCCTTATGACTATGCATTTGAAAAACCTGAAAAATATACAGCTAGAAAAAATGATATTTCTTTATATGATACATATGAAACGCCAGTTGATTATATTGTTAGAGTATCTAAAAAAGAAGATGATCTACAATTAACACCATTCCAAAGTGATGATAAAGTTGTAGAACATGTAGTTGTTAAGGAAGAAGTAACTAAATCTGATATTGCTCAAGCAATAACTGATTTATCATCTAATGAACTAGAACAACTAAAGAATAAAGTTATAGAATTAACAAGAATTAAAAGAGAAAAAGAATTACAACTAAGATTAGGAAAAACTGAAAAAGAAGTTGCTTAATTAATTATTAAGTGATATATTTAATATATAAATGAATTAATTGGACAAGATTATATAAATACTTTATATAGAGAGTTAGTGGATGGTGAAAACTAATTAAAGCTTATATAGTTACTACCAATTGTATGAGGTTAATAGCCTACGTAGTGTTTACGTTATAAAACATTAAGTTAAAAATAGGATGGTACCGTCATTATATGACTCCTTAGTACTATCCTATTTTTATTTATACAGGGAGGGATAATTATGTTAAAAAGCTCAATGAATTTATCAAAATTCTTGACAAGGTATTGTAATATTACAGGAAAGGATCTATCTAGATTACATCATGAGGATGTTTATTGGTTATTTCCAAATCTAAAAAGAGCAACCTTTGAAGAGGTAGAAAGATGTCCAGGCTTAGTAGCCACCGGTCAAATAATACTAGTAGATGATGGTAGAAAAATAATTCCATATAAAGCACCAGAACTTCAATATGATGAGTTAGAAGAACCAACAGAGTTTATTTTGGAAGATAAAACTGATGGACCTAAGGTAGATTATGGAAAACATGATTATACCAAAATGAATGTTTTTGAATTAAGACAAATGCTAAGAAGAAAGTTTAATTCAGCATTAAATCAAAAGTATGCAAGAAGAGAACTTGAAGAAAGAGGAATAGTTCTTTCAAAGAAATATGATAGAAATGAAGAGAAAAGAAAGATAGAGAGGATAAAAAATGAAAAATATTAAAGAAGATGAAAAATTAAATGTATTAAATCATAGTTGTGCTCACTTATTAGCTCATGCGGTTAAACATTTATATCCACAAGCTAAATTTTGGGTAGGACCAGTTATTGAAAGTGGTTTTTACTATGATATTGATTTAGGTGATGTAACTTTAACAGAAGAAGATTTACCTAGTATAGAAAAAGAAATGAAAAAAATATCTAAAAGCGATAAACTAATTAAAAGAATAGAATTATCAAAACAAGAAGCTTTAGATATGTTTAAAGATGATGAATATAAAGTAGATTTAATTAGTAGAATGGATGAAAATGATACTGTTATTAGTGCTTATAAACAAGATGACTTTATTGATTTATGTAGAGGACCACATATGAATTCTACTAAGGCTATGAAATACTTTAAATTATTAAAAGTTAGTGGGGCTTATTGGAAGGGTGACGCTAATAATAAGATGCTTCAAAGAATATATGGTATTTGTTTTGAAAATGAAGAAGATTTAAACGAATGTTTAAGAGAAATAGAAGAAGCAAAAGAAAGAGATCATAGAAAAATAGGTAAAGATTTAGGAATATATATGATGAGTGACCTAGTTGGTCGTGGACTTCCAATGTACTTACCAAATGGATTTATTCTATGGAATGAACTTGAAAATTATATTCGTAATAAAGAAATTAAAAGAGGATATAAACATGTTCAAACTCCACCACTTGGTAATGTTAACTTATATAAAACATCTGGGCACTTAGATCACTATAGAGATGCTATGTTCCCTATAATGAAGGTTGAAGATGAAGAATATGTTTTAAGACCAATGAACTGTCCACATCATATGGTTATTTATAGTAATGAATTACATTCATATAAAAATTTACCATTGAGAATAGCTGAAATAGCTAGAGACTGTCGTTATGAAACATCAGGATCATTAAAAGGTATTGAAAGAGTTAGAACATTCTGTCAAAATGACTCACATATTTTCTGTACTCCAGAACAAAT
>JAEEGL015971207.1_pt1 | contig 18184 bp, 15 predicted proteins | sample 9134231 | NCBI WGS metagenome assembly JAEEGL01 (sample SAMN16246548, study PRJNA631951) | gut metagenome | biome: gut microbiome; feature: rumen; material: fiber-attached | host: Bos | place: Iran: Karaj | collected 2018-10 | reverse complement strand
GTGCCGGTGGAGAACTACGAGATCGAGATCGGCGAGCCCGACGTGAAGCGCGAAGGTTCCGACCTGACGATATTGACCATCGGCGTGACGCTGTACAAAGCGCTGGAAGCCGCCAAGATCCTCGAGGAGAAGTACGGCATTTCCGCGGAAGTTATTGACGCCCGCTCGCTCGTACCGTTCAACTACGAGAAGGTCATCGAGTCCGTGAAGAAGACCGGCAAGATCGTGCTGGCTTCCGACGCCTGCACCAGAGGTTCCTTCCTGAACGACCTGGCCACCAACATCAACGAGATGGCGTTTGATTATCTGGACGCTCCTCCGGTAGTCGTGGGCGCGAAGAACTGGATCACTCCGGCGTACGAATTCGACGCCGATTTCTTCCCGCAGACTTCCTGGATCCTGGACGCCATCGATCAGAAGATCATGCCGCTCAAGGGCCACACCACCACTCCCAACGTGAACTACACCACCGGCGAGCTTATGCGCATCGCGAAGAAGGGCGTATGATACAAGTTGCAAGTTTTAAGTTGCAAGTTTTAAATTGCAAGTTTTAAGTTGCAAGTTTCAAGTTACAAGTTAAGGGCTGACTGCTCTTAAACCGTTCCGGGCACCGGATCCGGCGTTTATTCCGCCGGTGCCGGTGCCCGCTCTGCATCACACGAGGTCAACATGTCAGACGAAAGACGCAGCGAAATACTGGCTATCATTGACCGCAAGGGAGAGGCTTCTCTTGCGGAGCTCTGCGGCCTGTTCCCGGACGTTTCGGAGATGACTGTGCGGCGCGACCTGATCCAGCTGGAGCAGGACGGGCGCATCATCCGCACGCGCGGCGGCGCGGTCAGCGTGCGCAATCTGCGGGATTCCGGCGCTGGCTACGGGCAGAACGGCGAGGAGAACGAGTACCTGCTCAGGGCCAATACGAACCGCGGCGCGAAGGATATCATTGCCCGCAAAGCGCTGGCTTTCGTCGAAAAGGGGCGGTCCATTTATTTTGACGCCGGCTCCACCGTTATGGCCCTCGCCCGCGTTATGCCGGACGAGACCATGACCATCATCACCAACGGCGCCAACGTGGCGCAGGAACTGGTTGCCCGCCACAACATCACGGTGATGATGCCGGGCGGCACGGTCAACCGCAACACGCTTTCCGTGTCCGGGCCGTTGTCCGTCAATTTCATTGAAAATCTCAATATCGAACTAGCTTTTATGTCCGCGTCCGGCTGCTCCGTTGACGCCGGCTTCACGGTCTCGAATATTTATGAGGCCGAGCTGAAGCATACGGTCATTGCCCGCGCGCGCACGCGGATTATGCTTCTGGATTCGTCAAAATTCAACAAAAGTCTGCTTTTCACGCTGGCCGAGCTGGGACAGATCGATTATCTGATCTGCGAATGCGAGCCGCCCGAGGATATCGCGCGGGCGTGCGGGGAAGCGGGAGTAACTATTATTTAAGCTCTGATAGAATTAGGCTTTTTCCTTTGTAGAATTAGGGAATTAGGCTTAGTCTATAAGTAGAATTAGGAAATTAGGGAATTAGAGAATTGCGGAGCGGCAATTTGCCGCGGATTTCACGTACCTTCGCTGCTTCACGTCCATTCATGCCCAAAACGCGAAAAAAATATTGTGTTTTTATGATTTTAGTGTTATACTGGATGTGACTTTGCAGCAGACACGCTGCTAAAGAATATTTAGGAGGTAAAAATCATGAAAAAAGTATTTGCAGTTCTTCTTGCAGTTGCTTTGGTTCTTGGTTGTATGACCGTTTCCGTGTTCGCACTAGATCATGTAGACGGAGATACAACAAAAGTCTCTCTTAACCAGCAGGACTTTGCCCTCTCCTTTGACACTTTCTATCTTGACGGACAGTCTCATATGGAAATGGGTTGGGGCGATGACGGAGAGGCGAACAACAAATTAAGTGCCAACCCGGTGACCGGAGTTCATCAAAATCTGACTGTGCGCGGCTGGATGGGTCTTAAGAATGCCGATATTGTAGCATTCGGATACAAGATCAATGGAGGCGATCCGGTCTTTGATGACAGCTTCAAGAGAGAAGCGGAAGGCCCCGTCATTAATGCCGGCGGTGAATTTAGAATGGAAGTTCTCGTTCCTCTGCTTCAGAACGAAGATCCCCAGCTCATCACTATAGTGGCTAAGGGCAATGACGACGTGGTTTATGACGCCATCGAGTTCTCCATCAATGGAAACTACGGCAATGCGGCTGCTACCACCCACGCATCCAAAGCTATTTTGGATAACGGTGGCGGTGCCATCGGTACCTGGATCAATGGCGGAAAGACTTCTGCTACTGCGAAGTTCACTACTGCCGGTTCGTTCAACTCTATCGCCCTTGCTGTTTACTGGGCTTCCAATCCGGTCGTTGGAAACGGTCCGAAAGCAGAATGGAAATGCGAACTGTTCAAATTTGAGTACAACATTGAGAATTCTGTTTCCAAGGATCCCGTCAAATCGACGACCGTTGTTTCCGACGGCGATGCCAATCCTCCCTTCGCCTTTGATCTGGGCGAAGATATGCCTGCCGGCACGTATGTCGTGAAGTTCACACTCACCAATCCGGATTATACTGAAATGCTTCAGCAGGAAGGCGTGGATACTGAGCCGAAGGAGAAAGCTCCGTACCTTGTCCTGCCTAAGATCGATAATCCCGATCCTACCAAATTCGCATATGAGAATGATCCTTTCAATCTGGTATTTAACGCCGAAATCGTTGACGGTGACTTCTTCCTTGCGAATCCCGATGAGACCGAAGTGCCTGCCCAGCCAACTACCGGCGAGAATCCTCCTGAAACTCAGCCTCAGACCGGTGACGCTGCTGTCGCTATGATCGCAGTTCTCGCGGTTCTCGCTATGGGCGCGGCAGTAGTGTTCGCGAAGAAGAGATCCTTCTGATCGACGAGCACCGATCGCTTTATTGACTGACGAAGTCTTTTAAGCGACAGAGCCTATTAAAAAACAGACCCGGACGTTTCGGCGTCCGGGCCTGTTTTATTTATGATTGGTTGCGTGGTTTAATAGTTATTGTCCTCCGCGACGCGTCGAGGCGGCTCCGGGCCGTCAACGAAACCGCGGCTCCGACTCGAATGTCGTGCGGGGCAAAAGCACGGGCCAGCCGCCTTCCGGAAGCGCGGTACCGTTGCTCCCGGACGCCGGGTCACACTCCGGTTCGGGCAGCGCCTCATGCTTAGGATCGTACTCGTAACGGCACGCCCACAGCGCCTGGTACCGGAGACCGGTGAGCCGGTTGACCTTTTCGGAACCGTATTTGCCGTCGCCGGCGACCGGGAAACCCAGATGCGCCATCTGCGCGCGGATCTGGTGGGTGCGGCCGGTAATGAGCATTGCCTCCGCGTCGCTCAGCGTGACGCCGTTCACCGTCCGGCTGCCCAGATATCTGAAACAGGCCGCGACCGGTTTTGACCCGCGCTCCGGTGCGTCCGTCACGCGCACGCGGCTCTCGCCCGGATGCTTCACCAGGAACGCGTCGAACCGGCGCCAGCTGCCGTCGGCGGGCAATATCTGCTTAAGCTCTCCCACCGCGCGCACTGCATAGATCTTTTTATAATAACGCGCGTTGAGCGCCGCTTTCACCGAAGCGGTGTATTCGGGCCGCTTGCTGATAAAGATCAGGCCGCCCGTATTCCGGTCCAGGCGGTGGCACAGTTCCCCGCCTTTATAAAAATCGATCAGCGACGGCTCGCCGGGCCGCTCCGGATCGGGCTCGCTGAGGAGCCCCTGCGGCTTTTCGGCGATCAGAATATACTCACTCTCGTATATAGAGGAAACTGCCTTAAAAGGGCTATTCTGTGCGTCTGGAGCGGTGCCGGGAGCATTGTCCGCGTCAACATACGCCGTGACCCGGTCGCCGCCGGTCAGCCGGAGACGGGCATCGCCGGTGCGGGCGCCGTTGACCTTGAGATCCCGCTTCCGGAGCGCGCGGAAAAACACGCTCGCGGGCACCCCCGGAAAGCGCGCGAAGAACACGTTTTCCAGTGTCCGGCCGTTTTCTTTTTCGTTGACAGTGAATTCGACCACGCGCAAACTCCCTTCCGGCATTCTCCGCAACTGCGGTCAAAAACAACAGCGGTCCCGGAAAAGGACCGCTGCGCTGTTTAGTAAACTATCATTAAATGTACTTGCTTATCATTCTTTAGACTCTTCAAAGCCGCGGAACGAGAAGTCGTGCATCATGTTTTTGAAGATCTCGTAGTACTGCGCACCCTGGTCCCATTCAGACGCTACAGATTCGACGCAGACGACGAACATCCAGGTATTGTTGGAGGAAGAAACATAGAATTTACCTCTCCACTCTTCGCCGCCTCTGACGAACTCGTAGTTCGCGGTGTTGAACTGGAAGTGGTTCGGATTCTCTTTCGAAGCCTTGTCATCCTTGAAGTTGAAGGACGTTCTTTCCAGACCTTCTTCAACAAACACCTCGTTAAGGTAATACTGAGAATTTACATCCATCAGTTTGTCGCCGAAGTCGTTGATGGTGTTCATCATGCTGTTCGTGTTGATCTTGTAGATCGTGAACGCCGCTTTAATATCTTCTACATTACCGCCCTGATCGGCAGGGAACAGTTTGCAGCAAAGGTATGCTTCGCCGTTATAATCCAGTTCCGCCAGCTCCAGGCCGCCTTCACCGACGGTAACGGTCCAGTCATCGGGATAGTAGACAACGTAATAATAACGGTTGTTGTCATAAAATTTCTCGTAGTTCTTCTTCTCTACATAATCGTTCTTCTTCTTGCAAGCAAACATAGAAAGGCTCATCACCACGACGAGCAGAACGGCTACCAGAACTTTTACACGATTTTTATTTGTCATTTTGTTTACCTCCAAAGCTGAATTACTTCGTACAGCGCCTTATTCTAACATATATTTATTCCGGCGTCAACATTAAATTTTCAGCGCCCGATGTCACGGTGGACAAGCGTGACATTGACTCCGCGCTCGGAAAGCAGCCGGGTGAGCTCGTTGGCCATCGTCACGCTGCGGTGATGCCCGCCCGTGCAGCCTACGGCGATCACCAGCGCCTGCTTGCTCTCTTTGCGGTACAGCGGGATCAGGAAGTCCAGCAGTTCCGCGGTTTTGTCCAGAAACTCCCGCGCCGCCGGATCGGTGAAGATGTACGAGTACACCGCCTTATCATTGCCCGTGAGTCCGCGCAGCTCCGGCACGTAGTACGGGTTGTTCAGAAAGCGCACGTCGAACATCAGGTCCGCGTTGGCCGGCACGCCGTATTTGTAGCCGAAGGATACGATCTCCACCAGCATCTCTCCCGCCCCGACGCCGTCGCCGAAAATGGAGCGGATCCGCTTTTTCAGATCCCAGGTGGTGAGCAGCGTCGTATCGATCACGTAATCCGACCGTTCGCGCAGCGGCGCCAGTATCTCGCGTTCCCGGGCAATGGCTTCGGCGTTATTGCCGTCCTTCGCCAGCGGGTGCAGCTTTTTGTTCTCGGAATGGCGGCTGATCAGCGCCGCGTCGGAGCAGTCCAGGAACAGTATGCGCACCTGGATCTGATGCTTTTTCATTTGCGCGGAAAACTCCAGCAGTTCCTGCACGAAATCGCCGCCGCGCACGTCCAGGACCAGCGCGTATTGACCGTGGCCCAGTTCGCTGCCGCCGCACAGTTCGGCAAATTTCGGAAGCAGGAACGTGGGGAGGTTGTCAACGCAAAAATACCCCATATCCTCCATAAACTTCACGGTCTGGGTCTTGCCCGCCCCGGACATTCCGGTGATGACAACGAATTCCACGCTCAGCCACGCTCCCCTACGAATTTGATCTCCGGCTCCAGCAGCACGCCGGAGTCCGCGTACACTTTTTCACGCACCGCGTCCACCAGTGCCCGCACGTCCGCCGCCGTGGCGCCGCCGCGGTTCACGATGAAGCCGCAATGCTTTTCCGACACCTGCGCGCCGCCGATGCGGTATCCGCGCAGTCCCGACGCTTCTATAAGTCTGCCCGCGTAATCTCCAAAGGGCCGTTTGAACGCGCTGCCCGCGCTGGGATATTCCAGCGGCTGCTTGTCGCGCCGGCGGCCGTTGAGTTCGCGCATCTCGGCGCCGATCTCCGCTTTTTCGCGGCCTTTGCGCAGCCGGAAGTACGCGCCGGTGACGATATAATCACCGCTCTGGTATACGGATGTCCGGTATCCGAACCGCTGCTCCTCGCCGTCAAACACGCCCGCCTCGTAATCCGGCTCCCGGCGCACGTATTCGCTGCGGACAACGCAGTCCGCCAGCTGCCCCCCGTACGCCCCGGCGTCCATGACTACGCCGCCGCCTACGCTGCCCGGAATGCCGGACGCGAATTCCAGTCCGGACAATCCGTGTTCGAACGCGAATATTGCCAGCCGCGTCAGCGCCGCACCGGCGAAAGCGTAAATGAGCGCGGTGTCGTTGTCCTCTTCCACGATCCGGAAGCACTCGTCGCTGTCGCACAGCCTTATCACCACGCCGCGAAAGCCCGCGTCGTCGAATACCAGATTGCTGCCGCGCCCCATCACGTACACCGGCACCTGCTCGTCGCGGCACAGCCGGAGGATGCTCCCCAGCACATCCGCGGAGCTTACATTCACCAGATAGTCAGCTTCGCCGCCGATCCGGAACGTGGTCAGACGGTCCAGCTTCGCGTGGCGCGAGGCGTTTTCTTCGCCGGCAACTGCGCATAATCTTTTGTACATACTCTCTCCTCAATAATACGGGCTGTACCCGCTGCCGCCTTCCGGCATCCCGCCGTTTTCGAATACGCGTTTGTTCAGTTCTTTGGCCGCGTTGTAGCCCATCATTTTTTGGCGGTTGTTCATTGTCGCCGCCTCCACGATCACGGCCAGGTTGCGGCCGGGCATGACCGGGATGGTGACGCAGGGCACCTTGATGCCGAGGATCTCGGTGTATTTGTCCTCCAGCCCCACGCGTTCGTACTCTTTGCCTTCGACCCATTTTTCCAGCTGTATCACCAGCTGGATGTTTTCCGTCATTTTTACGGCGCCGATGCCGTACAGCCGCTTCACGTCCACGAAGCCCACACCGCGGATCTCGATCAGATGGCGAATGATGTCCGGCGCGCTGCCCACCAGCGTCTTATGCGACACCCGGCGGATCTCCACCAGGTCGTCCGCCACCAGCCGGTGCCCGCGTTTGATGAGTTCCAGCATGGTCTCGCTTTTGCCCACGCCGCTCTTGCCTTCGATCAGCACGCCTTCGCCGTACACTTCGACGAGGCCCGCGTGGATGGCCACCCGCGGCGCCAGCTGCACGCACAGGTACCGGTTCAGTTCGCTGTACAGCGACGTGGTGGCAATATCCGCCCCCAGCACCGGTATACTGTACTTTTCGGCGAGCGTCAGCATTTCCGGGAAAGGTTCCAGCGCGCGGGCAATTATCAGGCACGGGAACCCCATAGCAAACAATTTTTCCAGCCGCGCTTCCCGGACCTCCGGCGTCAATCCGCGCAGGTACAGCATTTCGGAATTGCCCATCAGCTGCACGCGGTCGTGGGTGAAGTCTTCGGTGTAACCGGTGATCTCCAGGCCGGGCCGGTTCAGGTCCGGGGTGGTGATGTTGACGCCGGCGGTGAGTTCGCCGCCCGAGAGCACGCGCAGTTGCATCTCTTTGATTATGCGGTCAAGGCTTACGGAATAGGTCTCCATCGCTGCCTCCAAGGTGTCCCCGCGGCGCAGCCGCGTGACTTCGTGGTGTCCCCGCGGCGCAGCCGCGTGACTTCGTGGTGTCCCCGCGGCGCAGCCGCGTGACTTCGTGGTGTCCCCGCGGCGCAGCCGCGTGGCTTCGTGGTGTCCCCGCGGCGCAGCCGCGTGACTTCAGTTGTATGGGGGACAGACCTCTTGGATCCTTTAAGGAAAGGATCTGTCCCCCATGTCAAATGATAATGAACACTATAAGCAGCACTACTGCAGTCGCGATGACGATGCCGCCGATGCGCTTATACTTGTCCATGTCGTGCCACTCGGGTATCTCGTCTTCGCCCTTGCGGCCGAAGAAGTGCCAGAGTTCCTCCGCGTAGAAGATGATCAGCGCGCCGCCCGCGGCAATTGCCGCCACCAGCAGCGCCTGCGGAATCGTGAGCGGCGGTTTGCGGCCGAAGATCATCGTTTTGAATACCTTCGGGCTGAACCGCTCCCAGGGCTGTTCGCCGAACTCCGGCCCGAAGCCCTCCGCGTACTCCCAGGTCACCTCTGCGGTCTTCTCGGAATCGCCGGTCAGGTAGTACGTGTAGCCGTACGGTTCCAGCGTGTAGTCCGGCAGTTCATCGTTCTGGTCGATGTCTATCTCATCTTCATTGCGCTCGATCGGGATCCGGTACCGCAGCGTGAAGCGGTAGCGGCCGTCGTCCAGCTGCTCCAGGTCGCCTTCCATCACTTCGGTGCCGACGAAGTAGAATTCGTACAGCGTCACCGTTGACAACGCGTCGGAGTCGCGGACATAGCGGACGTTGTCAACGACCGCCGTATCGTTGCCCCCGAACGAGCGCGTCAACAGCGTCAGCAGGCTCAGCACCAGCAGACAGGCCATCAATATAGCGATGTTGCGTCCTTTGTTCATAGTTCAATAAACAGTTTTTGCGTTCCCCTCAGTCCAGCGCGCCCCGCTCCCGGGCGGATTCATACAGCGCGCGTGCGGTGTCGGGGCTGTCTTCCCCTTCGCGGTTCTTCACCGGCGCAAACTCGTCTTCGCGGCGGACGCGGAGGATGCCCATGTTGTCCGCGCGGCTGAAGGCGTCGAAAATGAACGCCTCGAATTTGTACGCGTTGGGCGCCGCGGGTTCGGCCAATTGGCCCCGGTCGTCAATATACTTAGTCTTCTTGACCGCCACGTGATACGGCAGTCCCTCGCTCCCCGCGGCGTCGAGGGCGTCAACGGTGAACATATTGCACAATATATGCGCGTCCCCGTACACGAACTCGCCCCGCGCGTCCCGGGCCTCCGCCATCTCTTTCGAGATCTCGGTGTACTCGATCACCGACGGCCGGCCGTTCCGGAGGCAGAACACGCCCGCTTTTTCGTACGGGTCGCGCTTGATCAGCGATTTGCCTGCGCAGGGCGTGCCGCAGGCCGCGGTAAAGCCGATGAACAGCGGGTCGCAGAGTTTGACCAGCACGTTGTCGATGCCGCCGATAAACACATATTTCACGCCGCGCGCCTTCATGTCCGCGGTGATGCCGTGGGCGTGCATTGCCCGGAAGATCCCGCCGTGGCCGTCGGCGCCCATTTTGACGCTGAGCGGCCCGTCGCGCACGATCCCGCCGTCGAACGCCACCATGGGCAGCATGAACTGCGTGAAGAAGCGCACGTTCGCCGGATCGTAGCCGAAATAGCCGTGCAACGCGAAGAATTCGCGGGTGGCGGCGTCGTTCTCCTCGCTGGTCATTATGTACCACGGGATCTGGCGGCCGTTCGCGGAACAGGCGGCGCGGCGCAGCAGCCGGGAGGCCTGGATCTCGAACAGCGAATGTTCGGCGACACCGATGTCGTAGGTGCCTTTCGGGCCGTTGTGGCCGAGGCGCGTGCCCTGGCCGCCGGCCATTGTCACCGCCGCGAATTCACCGCGGGCAATGATCGCTTCGCCGGCGGCAATGTATTGCCCCCGCTGTTCCGGCGTCAATTTCCCGCTGTCCGTCACCGGTATCGGCGCGATCTGTTCCGGACCGCCGTCCGTACCCGCCCCGGCAGGGGAAGCGCCCGCCGCAGCCTGCTCGTAGAGCCGCCGCACCAGATCGAAGTCAATGCCTTCCAGCTTTTTGATAAACTCCGCGCGGCAGTCGTCGCAGAAGCGGGGATCTCCGAGACCCTCCAGCAGCCGCGACTGACCGTACGCTTCGAGTTTTTTCTTTATAAGATCCAATTCCATTGCAGATATTATTGCCGTCATTCGCGCGGCAGCATGAACGCGCCGGCGGGCTGGCCGTAGCTGTTGGCCAGGTTGATCTCGTCGCCGAAGTAGTTCTCGGACACCGCGTTGTACGCCACGCCCCGCATCTCGCTCATACCGGTGACTTCAACCGTGTCTTTGCCGGTGATCTTCGCGGTGACTTTCATGGTGGGTTTGTTGACCGCGGGGCAGCCCAGGAAGCCTCTCGGATCCTCGCCGTCGGTGGTCTTGAGGCCTTCGCCCACGTTTTTGAACTTGATCGTGGCGGTCTTGCCGTCTTTGCTGAACGATACGGATTCAACGATCGGGCCGGTGGCCTGTTCAAGCGTCATGCCCGCTTCACCGTTGACCGCGAGGGCAATATTGGCGCCGCGCAGACCCTGCTCATACTTGCAGTCGGGATGCAGGCTGTTGAAGTACGTTTTGTCGTGCCAGCAATCGCAGGACACGATCTGATAGCTGTTCGGGAGCGTGGTGACGATCTCGCCCATCTTGGCGCGGATCTTGCCCAGATCCATATAGTGCCACTGGCCGGTGAAGGACGCGGGCTTCTGGTAAATGGACGGGAACTCCACGAAGTACACGGGGAAGTCTTTGTGAATGAGGTTATGGGTGCCGCGCATGTACGTCATGAGCGCGGTGAAGGTGTCAACATACTTCGCCAGCAGATGATCCTGGAAATCGCTCTCGCCCTGGTACCATATCACGCCGGCGATCGGGAATTTCTCAAAGGGCGCCATGTACTCGTTGTACAGGAAGCGGCCCCATTCGGCGTTGACGCCTTCGGTGACGTAGTAGCCTTTGCTCGCGTTCCAGGTGTCGGTATGGCACTGTTCCGCCACTTCGTTGGGCACGAAGGCGCCGATGGGGCGGCCGTTGCCGTCGATCTCGATGAGGCCTACCGGTACTTTGCCCTCGGTGGCGCGGACGTAGTTGGCGGCGAACAGGTAGCCGATAGCGGTGAAGTTGGCGAGCGAACCGGAGCTGGCGGCTTTCCAGCTGGTGCGATGGCCGACGTCAACGTTGACGTCCGTAGTGCCCCGCTTCAGTTTGGTGGCAATAGACTGCGAATTGTAGTGCAGGCGGATGGGCAATGTCTTGTCGATCGTCTTCTGGCCGAACTTCTCCTCGTCGTTCTTATCCACGACCGCCCAGTGACCGGTCATGCTGTACGCGCAGTTGGACTGGCCCATAACCATGTACACGTCGCCTACCAGTACGTCCTCGAAGATCTCTTCCTGAGTGTCGGTGTAGACGCGCAGCGAGTTGCCCAGCTCCGGGTTGGCGGGTTGCTTTTTCTTGAAGACCAGCTCCCATTCGCCGTCCTTGATCTCGGCTTCGGTAAACATGCCCAGGAATTCGCCGGACACTTTTTTGCCGTTCTCGCTCTCGTCTGCCCAGCCCCAGACGCGGATATATTCATTACGTTGTACCACCATGTTTTTGGTGAATACTTTCGAGACCTTGAACGCCGCAGCGTACGGCAGATCGAGGGGTTCGTCAATGCCGGTCTCGGGCGCTTCGGTCGGCGCTTCGGTCGGTTCTTCCGTGGGCAGTTCGGTCGTGCCCGGGCGTGCCGTGGCATCGTTGCCGCCTGTCGTCTTGCAGCCTGCCAGCGCGGCCAGCATCACGCACGCCAGTAAAAACGCTAAGATTCTGACTTTTTTCATTGTTTTCTTCCGCCTTTCTTGTTATCCTCTCCCGCAGCCGTCCAGCAGCACGTTGGATACCGAATATTCGCCGCCGTTCCGGATGAACTTGCGCGGTATCCGCTTGCTCAGGCTGCAGATGATCTCATAGTTTATAGTGTCTTCCAGTTTTGCCAGTTCTTCGGGAGATATATAATCGTCCCCCTGCCGGCCGAACAGCACCGCCTCGTCGCCCGGCTTCACTTCGTCGCCGGCGCGGAACAGTTCGGTCACGTCCGTCAGGCACTGGTCCATGCATACGCGGCCGCGCACCGGCACCCGTTTGCCGTGGATCAGCACTTCCGCCCGGTTCCCCAGCGAGCGCGCGTAGCCGTCCGCATAGCCCACCGGCACGGTGGCGATCATGCGCTCTTCCTCGGTGCAGTACGTGCAGCCGTAGCTCAGGAATGTGCCCGCGGGCACTTTTTTGACCGCGGTGATCTTCGCTTTGAACGCCATGGCGGGCTCCAGGCTGAATCCCTCAGGCGCAGTTTTCTCCGTATCGGCGCGGGTGGTGTCGGACGGGTACATGCCGTACAGTATTATACCTGCGCGCACCGCGTCCAGGTGCATGTCCGGGAAGCGGAGGATGGCGGCGCTGTTGGCCACATGCTTGATGGGTATATGCAGCCCCGCGCTTTCCAGTTCGCCCGCCACCCGCATGAAGCGATCGAACTGGGCCCGGGTGTACGCTTTGCCGCCGGATTCGTCGGAGATCGCGAAGTGGGTAAACAGTCCCTCCACGCAGATGCCCGGCAGCGCGGCGATCTTCAGTATCGCGGGCACGGTATCCGGGTCTTCAGTGCGGAAGCCCACGCGCCCCATGCCGGAATCGAGTTTGATATGGATCCGGGCAGTCTTGCCCAGTTCCGCCGCGGCTTTGGACACGCTCTCCGCCATTTCCGGCGAGAACACGGTCTGCGTGATCTCGAAGCGCACCAGTTCCGCCGCGCGTTCGGGTTCGGCGTCGCTCAGGATCAGTATCGGCGCGCTGATGCCGCAGAGCCGCAGCTGCAGCGCCTCATCGATCTGCGACACTGCCAGCATATCCGTACCGTTTTCCAGCAGGCAGCGGGCAACATGCACCGCGCCGTGGCCGTACGCGTCGGCTTTGACCACTCCGATCAGTTTGGCATCCGGCGAAGTTACGCGGCGCACCGCCCGTGTATTGCGGGCAATGGCGTCCAGATCGATCTCCGCCCAGGCTCTCGTGTTATCCAGCATAGTTCCGAATTTCTCCCAGTCCTTCTATTATGTCCCCGGCCGTAAGGTATCGCACCCCGCGGCGCGCGGTCAATATATCTCCGGCCAGCCCGTGCAGGGCCACCCCATAGTTTACTATATTTATGAGCGGTTGGCAATTGCCTGCCCGCGCGCGGTCCGACGCGGCCAGCCCGGCAATGAGCCCCGCCAGCACGTCGCCGCTGCCGCCGGTGGCCAGGCCCGGGCCTCCCGCAGTGTTGACGTATATCTCCGCGCCGGTCCGGCTGAAAGTCGCGGTCAACGTCTCGCGGCCCTTCAGCACCGCCGCGCCGCCGCCCAGCAGCTCCGCCAGCTTCGTCACGCATTCTGCGCGCTCCGCCCGCACTTCCGCGGCGGTCAATTCCAGCAATCCCGCCATTTCCCCTTCGTGGGGCGTCAATACGAACTGCCCGTTCCGCCGCGCCGCCGCTTCCGCCAGCTCCGAAGCGCGTCCTTTGAACGCGTACAAACCGTCCGCGTCCAGGATGATCGCCCGCGCGTCCGGCGCAAATTCCGGATCCGCAACCAGCTCCTGCACCAGCGCGAGCGTACTCTCGTTTCTGCCCAGTCCGGGGCCCAGCACCACTGCGTCGGCGCGCGCCGCCAGTTCTTTCAGCCGGGCCGCGTCTTCCGCGGCGAAGTATCCCTTATCCGGATCGCCCACGGGGCATTTGAGCGCCTCAAGCAGCGCCGGTTCCACGCCCGGCAGCAGCCCGCCCGGCAGCACGGAGTAGACCAGCCCGGCACCGGAGCGCATGGCGGCCCGGGCGGACAATATTGCCGCCCCGCTCATGCCGCGGCTTCCCGCAATGACGAATACCCGGCCGCGGTCGTATTTATTGACGTCCGCCCGGAACTGTCCGAGGTAGTATTCAATTGCCGCCTGCGCTTCGATCCGTGTCATATCGTTCTTTGCCGGTCATTCCCGGCTGAATCGGTCGTCGCGCCCCTTGTAGTAGCGCACGATCTTCTCCACGATGCCGCTGGCCACCGAAATGAACGCCAGCGCGATAATTATGATCATTATTATGCCGCCGGCCGAGGAGGTGTTCTTTTTGCCGCCGCCTTCGGGCACCTCGAATTTGATAACGTTGCCGTTATACGTGGGTATCGGGGTGGCGTCGGGATCCGGCGTCGCGGTGGGTTCCTCCGTGGCTTCGGGGGCAATACTGTTCTCCGGCGCTTCCGTGACCGCCGCATCGAGTTCCCCCTCGCCTTCTTCAGCCGCCCGGACTGCGGACAATGCCGCCGTTGCCGTCAATACCGCCAGCAGCAAAACCGCGCAGACCCACCGGACCGCGACTGCCGCAGCCTGCATGATTACGGCGCTTTTTGTGCTTTTTTTCTGCCTCACCCGAAGTTCACCTCCGTACAGGCGGATTTTACCATTTTTTGTCCCGTTTTTCAATAATTATAGAATTGCCGCGCAGTGGGCTTACCATGATTCCGGCAAAAAACAGCCTTCCGGCAAAAATCGCTTTAAAAATGTAGTAATAGTTCGAAAAAACAGTTGACTCCGCGCCATTATAACTGATACAATATTGCCAGTGTTCAAAACACACAGCTTATTTAGGAGGTTTAACCATGAAAAAACTGCTTGCCATTCTCATGACACTGGCATTGGTTTGCACGCTGGTATCCATCAACGCTTTCGCGGATGAAGGACACTATGTGTGGAATCATACCGGCGATTATGTGGAAGATCCGTTTAATACTACTTTCCGGATCGGCCACGATTCACCCCTGACCGGTACCGTGAAGTTCAAGACGGATGTTTCTTTTAGCAAAGTTCTGTTCCCCAAGATCTGGGCTACACCACACGCGCAGGTAACATTCGAGATCCTTTCCGGCGAAAGCGTTGTTTATACCGGCTCTTTCGAGTTGTTCAACGAGGAAAACGGATCCGGCGACGTCCCCAATGTTGAAGTTGATCTCGGTAAGACCCTCAGTGCCGGCGTCTACACCTTCAGATTTACTGTTCCCGAAGGCCAGTACGCGTTCTTTGCGTACGGCAACGGCCAGCTTCCCGAAGGATTCATCGTCAATGAGCGCGGACACATGATGATCGGTCTCTGGACGACTGACAACGGTCAGGGCTTCGTTGACCTGGGCGTCAAGCCTCAGGAAGTGACCGTTTCGCTTTACGATGGCACTGCTTCCGCTGATCCTCAGGATGCCCTCAGCGGTCCGATCGCGATCGTGCTTACCGTTCCGGCAGACTATATGCTTCATCAGGTCATCGGTTTCAACAGCCCGACGTGGGGCAATGCTTCCGGCGAAGGCAGCGATGCGATCGCGGAAGTCTATAAATGGACCGGCGATTACGATGATTCCGTAGCAGGTGATGTTCTCGCTTCCGGCGAAGTGATCGGCCATCCGGACAACCAGAACGCGGTCTTCACTCTTTCTAAAGATCTTCCGGCCGGCGATTACCTGGTCGAATTCACCGCCACCGGTGAGAAGAGCTTTGGCTTCTGGGCTTTCGGCGCCGTTGAAGGCGATCACGAAGTGTTCAAAAACGGTGCTGAGGCTTCGTTCTATCCCCAGGTTGGTATGTTCCTTGTCCTGAACGAAAATGCGCAGCCTGCTACCACCGATGAGCCGCCGGTAGTTGAAAGCTTCATTAAGGCCCTTTCCCGCGATCAGCTGATGATCGACGGCGCGGACAGAGCGAAGTTCGGCGGCAACGACGCAGTTACCGATGTTGACCTCAAAGCCGATGTAGGCAAAGAGCTCAAGATCTGGGGCTGGGTCGGCACCACTTCTCCGATCAAAGGCTTCGGCTACAGAGTCAACGGCCAGGAAGTTTCCGATCCTTCCTTCGTCTTCGAGGCTGAGCCGGGCGTTATCAACGCGGCTGCCGAGAAGGGCGCTACCGAAGCTTCCCGCTACGCCATCATGTTCCCCGTGACCGAAGGCGTTTACACTGTTGAAGCGTTCGTTACCACCGACGCCGGTACAGAGACCATCTGGACCATCAACGTCGTGGCCGGCGATGCTCCGCAGCCTGTCACCGGTGACGCTTCCGTGGCGATGATCGCTGTCCTTGTCGTGCTGACAATGGGCGCCGCGGTCGTGTTCGCACGCAAGAAATCCTATTGATCTATTGATCTGCTGATCTGCTGATCTGAAAAACCGGGCGGATGAGTCGATGACTTATCCGCCCGGTTTTTATCTTGTTAGATCCGCGGCCGGTCAGGCCGCTCCGCAATTCCCTAATTCTACAAAGGCACTAAACCTAATTTTCTGTTCAAAGACTAAACCTAATTCTATTCAAAGATTTTTCTTTGAGTCCTTATCTCTGATCTCCACGCGGCGGATCTTGCCGCTGATAGTCTTGGGCAGCTCGTCGACAAACTCGACGACGCGGGGGTATTTGTAGGGGGCAGTTGTCCGCTTGACATGATTCTGCAGTTCCTTTTTCAGTTCATCCGACGCCGTCCAGCCGCGGGCCAGCACGATCGTCGCTTTGACCACCTGGCCGCGCAGCTCGTCGGGCACGCCCGTGATGGCGCATTCCAGCACCGCCGGGTGAGTCATCAGCGCGGATTCCACCTCGAAGGGTCCGATGCGGTAGCCGGAGCTTTTGATCACGTCGTCCTTGCGGCCCACGTACCAGAAATAGCCTTCCTCATCGCGGTACGCCAGATCGCAGGTGTGATAATAGCCGTCGTGCCACACTTCCGCGGTCAGTTCCGGATCCTTGTAGTAGCCTTTGAACATGCCGATCGGGCGGCCGCGGGAGGTGTTGATCACGATCTCGCCGACTTCGCCGGGGTAGCAGGAGCGCATGTCGTTGTCCACGATATCCACGTCGTAGCACGGTGACGGTTTGCCCATCGAGCCCGGCTTTTTCTTCATCCACGGGAACGTGCAGACCAGCGCCACCACTTCGGTCTGGCCGTAGCATTCACGCATTTCGATGCCGGTGGCGTCCTTGATGCGGTTGAACACTTCGGGGTTCAGCGCTTCGCCCGCCACGGTCAATTCTTTGAGCGACGACAGATCGTAGCTCTTCATATCTTCTTTCATCATGAAGCGGTACATGGTGGGCGGTGAGCAGAACGTGGTCAATTTATAGTCCTGCATCTTCCCGAGCAGCTTGTTGGGGTCAAACTTCTCCATATCGTACACGAAGATCGCGCTCTCGCCCAGCCATTGACCGTACAGTTTGCCCCAGACCGCCTTGGCCCAGCCCGTCTCCGCCACAGTCATGTGCAGGCCGCCTTCGCGGACGTTGTGCCAGTACCCCGCCGTGATTATGTGCCCCAGCGGGTACGCGAAATCGTGGATGACCATTTTCGGATAGCCCGAAGTGCCCGAGGTGAAATACAGGAGCATGGTGTCGTCGTTGTGCACCGCGGCATCGCCCGAGGGGCGCGGGAACTGCTCCGGAGCGGCGGCGACGCCGGCGTCAAAATCCAGCCAGTCCCCTTCCGGCACGCTGCCGTGTCCGCCCGCGTAGAGCTTCAGCTTCAGCGTAGGCGAAGTCAGCTGCGCTATATCCACCTGTTTATAGAAATCGTGATCCGTAGTGCACACGATCGCCTTCACGTCCGCGCGCAGGAAACGGTATTCCAGGTCTTTGGCCGTGAGCAGGTGCGTTGCCGGCACCGCGATGGCGCCGAGGCGGTGAAGTCCCATCAGCGCGTACCAGAACTGGTAATGCCGCTTCAGCACCAGCACCACGCTGTCGCCTTTGCGTATGCCCAGAGAGGCGAAGTAATTCGCGGCGCGCATGGACAATACCGACATTTCCCGGTATGTGAACACCCGCTCCGCGCCGGTATCGTCGCACCAGACCATGGCCCGGTTTTCGGGCTTTTCGGCGGCAATGACGTCCAGTACGTCGTACGCGAAGTTGAAATCCTCCGGCACGGTAATTCGCAGATTGGCTTTCATGTCCTCGTACGATGTGAATTCGGAGCGGTTGACGAATTTTTCGAATATTGCCATTTTGATCGGCGCCTCCGTTCTGTATGTCATTGTCCCCGCGCGGTCCGGATCAGTTTTTGACCCAGCCGGCGTAAAGTGTGATGTCTCCTGTTGTCCCCGCGGGCAGCGCCGTCACCGCTTCGCCCGTACACCCGGGATCGCGGTACCAGCCCCGGAACGTGTACCCGGGCCGCGTCAGTTTTACGTCAATGATAATGCCCGTATTCGGATCGTACTCCGTCGGCAGCGTCCGGTCGGGGGTCGCCGCGAACGGGAAGTCGCGCACCAGTTTATAGGTGCGGGTGCTCTTCGGATAGAGGGGCTGTATGGTCTGCGCGTTGTAGTAAAAGATCTTGCACATGTCCACGAACGGCGCCCACGATTCGGACAGCATGTCTCTGCCC
>JAEEGL015850391.1_pt1 | contig 18184 bp, 16 predicted proteins | sample 9134231 | NCBI WGS metagenome assembly JAEEGL01 (sample SAMN16246548, study PRJNA631951) | gut metagenome | biome: gut microbiome; feature: rumen; material: fiber-attached | host: Bos | place: Iran: Karaj | collected 2018-10 | reverse complement strand
TCGTGCTCGGCGAGAAGGACCGCGTGCTGGGAGTCTGCGATGCCCTGAACGAAGGTGACTACGAGAAGGTCGGCGAGCTGATGTACCAGACCCACGAGGGCCTGTCGAAGGACTACGAGGTCTCTTGCGAGGAACTCGACTTCCTGAACGACATCGCCAAGGAGTGCGGCGTCACGGGTTCACGCATCATGGGCGGTGGCTTCGGCGGCTGCACCATCAACCTCGTGCGCAACGACCTTTACAAGCAGTTCGTTGCTACCGCCAAGCAGAAGTTCAACGAGAAGTATGGCCACGAGCCGAAGGTTTACGATGTTGTCATCGGCGACGGCTCACGCAAGCTCTGCTAAAATTCTATCGTTTTATGACAGGGGGGATTCCACAGGAATCTCCTCTTTCTTTTTTGTATATCTTCCATCATGAATAAAGAATATTATTTGAGCTTTTCCAACATATTTTTCTTTTTGTATTCGCGAATAAAAAACCCTTCACCAAACCGGTGAAACTATTGGTAAACAGATGGTTGCGGTGAAGGGTTTATCATGGCTGTCCTTGCCGCCAGCAATCCAGGACACAGCAATACACGGAGGAATATTGTTGCCACGAAGAGACACGGAGATACACGGAATAAATATTCTCCGTGTCCTTCCCTGTCAATCCGTCGTATCAGACTCGATTTTCAAGCACTGTTTTTCATTGCCGACGGCCGTCGGCAATAGAAAATTTCGGCACAGATAGCAAAACCATGATTGTGGCTGGAGAAAACCATGGCCCAGTTTTGTATTCCTATTCGATGGCTTACGGCGAGTCAGGCAACACCGTCATTCCCGGCTACGGCATGCTGATCTTCTACCTGCGTCTGCAGGACTTCTGGCGATGAAGGCTCTTTCGCCTCCATATCCCTACGCGACTTAGACTTAGTGACCAGCCACACACCGCCAAACACCAGTATTACGGCGAGCGCGTGGCTGGCCTTCAGTATGCCGATACCCATCAGCAGCGACGCCGCCACCGAAACGATGGGCTGCACGTAGTTGTAGACGCTGACCACCGTGGGACGCAGCACACGCTGGCCGATCATCGTGAGGATATAGCCCAGGAACGTGCCAACTCCTACGACGTAAGCCACCTCCCACCACGTCCTGGCGGGTATCGGACTGCCCATAACCCCAGCTACATGGCTGAACGTGAACGGCAGCAGGATCAGTGTGGCCCACGAGAACATGTACCTGTTGATGGTGAACACGTTATACCGCCGTATCAGCGGATTGAACAGCGACAGGTACAGCGCGAACGAGAACTGTGCGAACAGGCACAGCACGTCGCCACGGATGTCGCCCACCTTGTCGGAAGCGTGAGCCGCTGACGTCAGTATCAGTATCAACGCTCCGCTGCAGCCCATCATCACGCCCAGTGCCTTCTTGCCCGTGATGGGTTCCTTCAGGATAAGGGCTGCCAGCAGCATGGCGAAGATAGGCATTGACGTCGTCACGATGGACGCGTTGATGGGCGACGTGATGCTCAGTCCCAGCGTGTAGCAGCACTGGTTGCACACCAGTCCGAACACGGCAGCACCGATGAACATCAGCTTGTCCCTTCCGGGTACATGCTCCTTCTTGGCAAACAGCGACGCTATCCAGAACAGCAGGCATGCTCCCACTACTCGGAATGTCACCATCGTGATGCCGTCAAACCCGTGTGTCATCGCATCCTTCCCTACGGGTGCCATCAGTCCCCATCCGGCACATGCGCCGAACATGCTCAGATGCGCTATCAGCGCTTGATTATTATTTCCTTTTCCCATGCTTACTGCAAAATTATCCGCAAAGTTACGGAAAGTCGCGCGCAAAACAAAGAAATTGTTTCTTTTTTTGCTGAGATGGAGTAATTTAGTGTCGTAAACGGCCACTTTACTGCCGCCAAGAGCCACTTTACTGCCGCCAAGAGCCACTTTGTTGTGGTAAAGTGGCACTTTACGCTCAAATTCTCTCGAGAATTCAGGCGTAACTCGCTGAGTTATTCCAGCCAAGTGCATGGTTTCTGCAGTTACTGCATGAGTTGCAGCAACAACATGCAGGATGGCTGTAACAACCTGCAGGGTTGTTTCTGTAAACTATTTTCTTGTCACCCTCTTGTCACCCTTGTCACCCTCCAAAAAGGTTGCAAACGCCCTGTACATCGGCGTTTTGACAACCTGACACCCTAAAAACAAAAATTTCCTGTATATCGTTACATTTCCAATGAGGGAACTTGGAGTCAACAGGTATATACTTCCCTTTTTTATTTAAACTTTTTCTCCCAATCCTTTATAAACAGCAAGTACTGGTTTAGAGCTGCTGACATAGAATTATGCCTTCGGGCATTATCCTCGGAATACCCTGGCGATGCATTCAACATGTCAATACAGAGACGTACATCTTCTGATGAAGTGTAGCTGAAAACAGAGTCGGCTTGGCTGTCAACCTCTTTATTAATCCATTTTCTGACTGCATTTTCCAATGTGCTTGTATAGCTATTGGTTGTGCCTTCTGACTTATTTTTTAACAAGAAATCGCGGAACTGTTCCTTGATAGGAAGGAGCCAACGTGATGCCTCCTCATTGATTGTTGGAGAATCCTTTGGTTGCAGCCTTTCTACTTCGTTAGCTTCATCGTCCCAAATGACTTTAATTCCCAGTTTTGGCAGATATTCGCCAAGTGCCAACAGGTCCTTTTCCTTTTGGTCATTGCTCAACTGAGTCATTATGTAGAAACCATCAACCAGAGTTTGAGGAGACTTTCCGTCAGAATCTCGCACAGTTTCCGAACGCTCCACGATACATATATCCTGACCGTTTACACGGTGCCAGGCCGTGTGTTTACTGCGATTGTTGCAGATTGTTTCTAAACCAATCTTTTTTAGGGCAAGAAGCCATGTGTTTACAGCTGTCTTCTCGTGATAGATTGTTCCGTCACGGAAGGACACAGAAAAACCGATTGATTTGGCTCTTGCATTTCGTAGCTCAGGTGTAACTACAGCATTGTCGTCTGCCGTTTCTGGATCAACTGCAACATCGGCACCCGAAACCCCTTCATCCATCACCTTTCTTTGTTCTCCTTGAATAGCTGTCTGAGATAAAGATGATAACTGTATGCAGTTTCTGGTAAACGATACACTTAGACAACCATTAGGATCATAGCTGCCACAAAACATCAATGGACTCTTCACTTTTAAGAGAACAGCCTTTAGTTGCTCAATTAGTTCTGGCAACAACTCTTCTTTTAATAATTTGTCTTCCAAAAGTTCCCATTGTGGGTCAATTGGTTCACCCTTCTCTAAAAGAGAGGCTCTGTGGGTATAAAAATCAGTTAGCTTACTCATCATCGTCAGGTTCGTTATCGTTATTAGAATGGAAATCTATATAGCCTATTGCATCTCGCTCTTCTTGGGCCATTTTCCCCTTGTTTGTCTGGTCGGTGTGGGCCTATAGGGTGGGGCGGCACAACAAGTTCTCGCTTACCGATTTCAATCGTGTGGCAGACCCCAGCGGGTTCAGCGTGGCAGACCCTCAGCCCAGCTTGGACCACCTGCGCCACAAGGTGGGTGTCAAGGTGCGCCAGCTGCAGCAGGAGTTCCCTGACGCAAAGGACGGCTACCTGCGCACCAAGGAACAGGTGAAGGCACTGGGTGTCACGCCGCAGACGACCTATCTTTACATACAAGGCCACCATCTGTTCGATACTGTCGTCGTACCTATATTAAATAAGGTGTGTAACCGCCTGCGCCAGGAACGGCAGGACGAGATAGTACGCACGGCACGCCACTATACGCAGAAACAAAACGAGATGTCCTGCTACGAACACTCGTTGCAGGACATCCGTCAGATGTTGAAGAAGAACACCGGCTACGTGCTGTCGCCCCAGTATCAGCTCATACAGCACGACATTGGGCAATTCTTCAATACTTCCCCGTCACTTTGACTTCTTGAGCGAGTATTGCACCTTGAGGTCAGGGCGGTGGGTGTTCTCAAGAATCACGGACACAAAACCGCTGCCCGTGTCGAAGTTGGCTATTTTGTGGTCATCTTTCAGCATGGGGCAGTCTGGCCATTCGCCCAGCTCCTGCTCCAAGTTGTCGCGAATCTGCTGCCACAGGCGGCGGGTACTGTCGTTGGTCGATACGCGGTAGTGTTCCTGAATGGCTTGCAGCTGTGTACCCTCAAAGGCTGCCAGCACGCGATAGTGCTCTTGCGGGTTTGCCAGCACCACGAGGCGTCCGCTGTCCGATGCGGCACTGTCGATGGCGAAGCCTCTTGCTGCCATAGAGTCAATAAACTGTGAGACGGGCGTGCTGAATGCCAGTCCGCGATAGCTGAACGGAGCGTCAGAGCCTCCGCAGGCGCACAGGGCCGTAGCGGCCACTGCCAATAGAATCAGTTTCTTCATTTCATTGTTGATTTAGTGGTTGTTATTACGTCATAGATTATTCTGAGATGACATAGGTCTCAAGGAACTTGACTGTACCCGTGACACCTATTTCCTGGGCGGTGGCGGGTATCAGTATTGTCTCGCCGGCACAGAAGGATACCTCTTCGCCGTCGACGGTCAGCACGCCTTCGCCCTTCAGACCTATCAGCACCACAAAGGAATCGAGGTCGCTGTAGTCGATGGTCATCGGCTCGGTGAGGTCGTAGACAGCCGTATTGAAGTACGGACACTCTACCAGCACGCATCCCTCGTTCTTGCCTGGAGTGTAGTGTGTGCGGTAGTCGTCAAGCACGTGGTAGTCGATGCTCTCGGAAGCCTCCTGCGTGTGCAGCTGCCGCAGGTTGCCGTCCTTGTCGCGCCGCTTGTAGTCGTAGATGCGGTAGGTGACGTCGGAGGTCTGCTGTATCTCTGCCAGATAGCAGCCGCCACCGATGGCATGGATGCGGCCGGCAGGAATGAAGAAGCAGTCGCCCTCCTTGACATCGTATAGTGCCAATGCGTCGCAGATGGTGTCGTTCTCAACCATCTGCTTGTACTCATCGGGCGTAATGCTCATCTTCAGGCCGTTGTACAGCTTGGCGTCAGGAGCAGAGTCCATGACATACCACATCTCAGTCTTGCCACGTGGCTTGCCCTGACGGTGGGCTATCTCATCGGTGGGGTGTACCTGGATGCTCAAATCCTGTCTGGCGTCAATGAACTTGATGAGCAGTGGGAACTCGTCGCCGAAGCGGCGATAATTGGCCTCGCCGACCAGTGTACTTTTCAGTTCGTTTACGATGTCGTTCAGCCTGCGTCCGTCACATAATGTCTCGTTGCCGGCGACACCGCTGAGTTGCCAACTCTCTGTACCCCATATCAGGGTCTTCAGCAGGGGGTCAAACTTGTAGAAATTCTTCATGCATATATCTGTTTATGTTCCTATTCTTATTATACGAACAGAGGACACGTTTTACTTACTTTCCATGATGCCGCTCAACTGTCTTTCCAGAATGCATGTGTGAACAGCACCAGCACCGACATGATTTCCAAACGGCCTACCAGCATAAGGAACGAACAGAGCCACTTGACATAGTCGGGCAGTTCGCCCCACGACATGATGGGACCGATGGCCGTACCTAACGAAGGCCCTACATTGCTGATGCAACTGAGGCCGATGGCGATGGCATTGGTATTGTCGATGTCGGCAACAATCATGAGTGTTGTCGTCAGCATGATCATCAGCGTGAAGATAGCAAAGAATGCCAGCAGCGTAGACAACTGTGTACGCGGCACTGGCACACCGTTGATTTTCACGGGTAGCACGGCGTTGGGATGCAGCAGTTTGTGGAACTCGTTGCGCAGCACCTTAAACACCATGACGATGCGTACACACTTGAAGCCGCCCGTCGTTGAGCCAGAGCAGGCTCCGACGAACATCAGCGCGCCCAGTATGACCCACGTGATGTGCGGCCACATGGAGCAGTCGTCGTTGAACAGTCCTGTCGTCGTGAGGAACGACACCACCTGGAACAGCGACACGCGGAAGGCACGCTCCAGACCATAGCCGTTGCGAGTCATCAACAGATAAGTAATCCATAGCGTCGAAAACACGATGACAGCGATGTATAGCTTGAACTCCGAACTCTTGAACATCGTGCCTGGCTGTAGCTTGAAGATGCTGACGTAGAGCATCATGAAGTTGATGCCGGCTAGGAACTGGAAGAGAATGCTGACGTACTCGATGGCTGACGAATTGAAAAAGCCTGTGGCATCATTGTGTGTAGAGAATCCGCCCGTTGCCGTCGTCGTCATGGCATAGTTGATGCTGTCGAACCAGTCCATGCCTGCAGCGTAATAGCTGAAGATGCAGGCGACGGTCAGTCCCAGATAGACGCTCCAGATCCACTTGGCCATTGTCGAAAGCCTTGGGTGCATCTTGGCGCGTAGCGGACCGGTGGCCTCGGCGGCAAACACCTTCACGCTGCCGCTGCCCACCATCGACGGTAGAATGGCAATGGTGAAAAACACGATTCCCAAACCGCCTATCCATTGTGTCTGGGTGCGCCAGTAGAGCGTGGCGTGAGGCAGCCATTCTACGTCGTCGAGAATGGTGGCGCCTGTCGTTGTAAAGCCCGACATGGTCTCAAAGAAGGCGTTGGTGACATTTGGGATGTAGCCGCTGATGATAAACGGCAGCATGCCGAAAAGGCTGAATACCACCCAGGTGACAGTCACCAGCAGGTAGGAGTCGCGGCGGCTCAGGTTGTTGTCGGCGTCACGTCCCATGTATTTCAACACGAAGCCACAGCATGCCGTAAAGATTGCTGATGAGAGGAAAGCCATGATGTCATCCTCTTTATAGTAAAGGGCAATGGCCGCACAGCATAGCAGCAGTGTGGCCAGCAGGAACAGCAGCGAACCCAACACCTTATATATCAGCCTGTAGTTTATCACTAATATTTTATCTTTGAGCTATGAACTTTGAATGTCCCTTGCAACTTCGACGAAGTCAACTATGAACTGTGAACTATGAACTGTGAACTATGAACTATTTAAAGTATTTCTCCAGTTTCTTCAGATTCTGCTCATGACAGAACACCATCACGGAGTCGCCGGCTTCGATGCGGGTGTTGCCATTGACGAGAATGCCCTGATTATTACGCACCAGTCCACCGATGGTCACACCGAAGGGAAGTCCCAAGTCCTTGACGGCTTTCTTTGTGACCTTGGAATCCTCGGCAGCCACAAACTCAGCCACGTCGGAGTCGACCATCATCAGCGAACGGACATTGGTGACGTCAGCGTCGAGCATCATCTGGTAGATGTGTCCTGCGGCCAGCGTCTTCTTGTTGATAATGGTACCGATGTCCAGGCTCTCGGCCATCTCCACGTAGTCGAGGTTCTCGACCATGGCGATAGTCTTGCGGACACCGAGGCGCTTGGCTGTCAGACAGGCCAGGATATTCGTCTCCGTATTACCCGTCAAGGCCACGAAGGCCTGAGTCGTCTGAATGCCCTCTTCCTGAAGCAGTCCCAGATCACGTCCGTCGCCATGTATGATCATTGTATCGACGTCGTACAGCAGTTCGTTCAGCCGTTCACAACGTTGCTCGTTCATCTCCACTATCTTGATGTTCATGTAGTCGGGAGCAGTACGTGCCACACGGACTGCCGTCTTGTCGCCACCCATGATGATGACGTTTTTCACGTCGGCATAGTGCTCCTTGCCGCTGATCTGGCGGATGTAGGGAATGTACTCGCGGGTGGTCATGAAATAGGCGATGTCGTTGACACGCAGCTCGTCATTGCCGCCAGGGATGAGCGTCTCGTCGCCCCGCTTGATGGCCACGATGTGGTAGGGGTCGTCTGGGCCGCACAATTCACGCAACGGCTGGTTGAGTATCTCGCAGGTCTCGCGCAGCTTGATGCCCAACATGACGAGGGCTCCGCCGTGGACGTCCCACCGCTGGCGCACCCACGACATCTTCAGTCCGTTGACGATGTCGATGGCTGCCAGCACTTCAGGGTAGATGAGCGAGTTGATGCCCATCTGCTCGAAGAAAACTTTGAGGTTGGAGGCCAGGTACTCAACATTGTCGATGCGTGCCACCGTCTTCTTGGCTCCCAGTGCATGGGCTATCGTACAGGCATTCATATTGGTGCTCTCGTCAGGTGTAACACCTACGAAGAGGTCTGCATGCTCTACACCGGCATCCTTCAGCGTCTGTATGCTGGTCGGAGAGCCGTGTAGCGTCATGATGTCGTAGCGGCTGTCCAGTCCAGCCAGCCGTTCGATGTCGCCGTCTATCAGCACACAGTCCTGATGGTCTTTTGATAGTAGCTTCGCCAGGTGAGTACCTACGGCACCTGCTCCGACAATGATGATTTTCATATTGCTCTTTTCTGCTTTTCCTGGATTATCCAGACGGTCTGGCCATCTAAGTTAATCTCGTCTCACTATCTCTTTCTTGATGGCTTCCTTGTCCAACCCTACGATGTGTTGAAGCTCTGCCACGGTGCCGTGCTCAACGAAAGCGTCGGGCAGTCCGAGACGAATGACAAGGGGATGGTAGCCGTGGGCGTTCATCCATTCCGTGACGGCTGACCCCAGCCCACCGTTCTTGACGCCGTTCTCCACGGTTACAATTCGCTGGAAGCGTTGACCTACCTCATGGAGTATCGTCTCGTCGAGCGGTTTCAGGAATCGCATGTCATAGTGGGCGGCGCCTGTCTCTTCGGCAGCGGCAGCGGCATTGTTGCCCACAGCACCGATACTGAGTACGGCCACATCCTTGCCGTCGCGTAGCTTGCGGCCTGTACCCACCTTGATTTCCTCAAACGGACAACGCCAATCCAATAACACGCCGCCGCCTCGTGGATAGCGAATAACAAACGGCCCCTTTCCAGGCAGCTGGGCGGTATACATCAGCTTACGCAGTTCATGCTCGTCCATCGGCGAGCAGATGGTCAGGTTGGGTATGGGGCGCAGGGCCGCCATGTCGAAGGCTCCGTGGTGAGTGGGGCCATCCTCGCCCACCAGTCCGGCACGGTCGAGACAGAACACCACATCCAGGTTCAGCAGGGCTACGTCGTGTATGATGTTGTCGTAGGCACGCTGTGCAAAGGCACTGTAGATGTTGCAGAATGGCAGTAGCCCATCCTTGGCCATTCCACCTGAGAAGGTGACGGCATGCCCCTCGGCGATACCCACATCGAATGTGCGGTCAGGCATCTCCTTCATCATGATGTTCATCGAGCAGCCTGTTGGCATGGCTGGTGTGACACCGACTATCTTGTCGTTCTGTTTGGCCAGTTCCAATAGCGTGTGTCCGAAGACATCCTGGAACTTCTGCGGCTTGTTGGGGTCTTTGTCAACGATGCGCTCGCCTGTCTCTGGGTCAAACTTGCCTGGGGCGTGCCACGTGGTGACGTCTTTCTCGGCAGGAGCATAGCCGTGTCCCTTCTGCGTGTGCAGGTGGAGCAGCTTCGGCCCCTTCATGTCCTTGAGCTGTCGCAGAATGCGCACCAGCTCTTTGATGTCGTGTCCGTCGAAAGGTCCGAAATAGCGTATGTTCATGCCATCGAAGATGTTCTGCTGGTGAGCAATGGCACTCTTGATGGCGTTCGACAGTCGCTGGATGCCCTTCTTGCGGTCGTCGTTCATCAGTCCCTTGCTGTGCAGCCAGCGGGTAGTGCGGAACTTGATGGCGTTGTATGTCTTATTGGTATTCAGCCCCAGCAGGTACTGCTTCATGCCGCCAACGGAGCGGTCTATCGACATGTTGTTGTCATTAAGAATGATCAGCAGGTCGTTAGGCGACGACGACACGTTGTTCAGCCCCTCGAAGGCCAGTCCGCCACTCATGGCTCCGTCGCCGATGACAGCCACCACGCGCCGGTTAGTATTACCTTCCAACTGAGCAGCAACAGCCATGCCAAGAGCTGCCGATATACTGTTCGACGCATGTCCACAGGCAAACGTGTCGTACTCGCTCTCGGCAGGAGATGGGAACGGGCGGATGCCACCTAATTTGCGGTTGGTGCAGAACTGCTCGCGACGTCCGGTCAGTATCTTGTGACCGTAGGCCTGGTGGCCCACATCCCACACGATGCGGTCCTCGGGGGTGTCGTATACATAATGCAATGCTACAGTGATCTCTGCCACTCCTAAGCTCGAAGCCAGATGGCCAGGGTTCACCGACAGCTCCTTGACAATATCCTCGCGCAACTCCTGGCATACGTCCGGCAATTGGTCAACGCTCAGCTTACGCAAGTCTGAAGGGTATTGTATCTGGGTTAACAGTCCTTTATGTTGTGTTTCCAAAGTCTTTTTTTCTTTTTTACGTTGCAAAGGTACGAATAAGTGAGAACAATACAAAAGAAAAAAGCAAAAATCCTTGCTTATTACATAAAATCTTTATAAATTTGCAAAAAAAATTGGCACCAACCCAGTCATCATGCTATACGTTAGCCTGCCTGAACAATATAACGAGAGGCGTCTGTCGTTTTATTTGGCGATGGAGGAATATGTTGCGCGCCAATTGCCGCCTGCCGACTATTTCTTTATGTGGCAGGTGCAACCCAGTGTCATCTTTGGACGTAACCAGCTGATAGAGAACGAGGTGAACGTAGACTACTGTCGCCGACACCAGATACAGATGTTCCGCCGCAAGAGCGGTGGAGGCTGTGTGTATGCTGATACCAAGAACGTGATGCTCTCGTATATTACGGATGAGGATCAGGTAGGTTTTACCTTTAACCGCTATATCAGCATGATGGTACTCATGCTGCATCGTATGGGGGTCGACGCATCGGCAACTGGTCGCAACGACATCATGATTGGCGACCGTAAGTTGTCGGGCAGTGCCTTTTATAGAATTCCCGGCCACAGCATTGTACATGGTACGATGCTGTACGACACGGACATGATGAATATGGTTGGAGCCATAACGCCCAGCGATGCCAAGTTGCTGTCAAAGGGTGTGGCCAGTGTGCGACAGCGGGTGGCCTTGCTAAAGGAATATACCAACATGACGATTGACGAGTTCAAGACGCATGCACGTCAGGTGCTGTGTGACGGTGAATGGATGTTGACGGACGACGATGCCCATGGGATAGAACAGATAGAACTGGAGTACCTGTCGGATGCGTTCATCTACGGCAAGAATCCGCGTTATACCTTGGTGAAGCGCGGAAGGATCGACGGTGTTGGCGAGCTGGAGGTACATATTGAGATGAAGAACGACATCATCATGAATATGAACCTGATGGGTGACTACTTCCTGTTAGGAGATCAGGACAATGGCATCATCGAGAAACTGCGCGGACTGCCGCTGACGCATAAGGCGCTGTTTCGTGCGCTGCCAGACCGCATCGACGACATCATCATGAACCTGATGAAAGAGGACTTCGTCCGACTGCTGATTAGTTAAGAAAAAGTGGAAACAGAAAACATATAAGAACGAATGGAAAACAAAAAAACTTGTCTCTATGACAAACATGTGGCGCTGGGTGCGCTGATGTCCCCCTTCGGTGGTTTCGACATGCCGATACAGTATTCTACCATTGTTGACGAGCATCAGGCAGTGCGGCAGGCCTGCGGCGTGTTCGATGTGAGCCACATGGGCGAAGTGACGGTGAGCGGCCGTGATGCAGAACGCTACGTGAACCACATCTTCACCAACGACGTGCGTGGCATTCCCGTGGGGAAGATTCTCTACGGCATGATGTGCTACGAGGACGGCGGTGTGGTTGACGACCTGCTGGTCTATAAGACGGGCGACGAGCGGTTCTTCCTGGTTATCAATGCCGCTAACATCGACAAGGACTGGGCGTGGATTCAGCAGCAGGCGGTTGGGTACGACGTCACGCTGCAGCACCAGAGCGACGAATACGGCGAACTGGCCGTGCAGGGTCCCGACGCGGAGAGCGTGATGCAAGAGGTGCTAGGTTTGGAGTGCGCGGAGCTGGCGTTCTATACGTTCAAGGAGGTGCGAGAGAACTCTCCTGAAGGAGAGGGAACCACAGCGGTCATCGTGAGCCGCACGGGATATACTGGCGAGGACGGCTTCGAGATTTACGCTACACCTTATTATATTAATATGTGCTGGGACAAACTGATGGCCAGCGGACGCTGCAAGCCGTGCGGACTGGGATGCCGCGACACGCTGCGCTTCGAGGTGGGGCTGCCGCTGTACGGTGACGAGCTGTCGGCAGACATCACGCCTATCATGGCCGGTTTGGGCATATTCGTCAAGCTGGACAAGGAGGAGTTCATTGGTCGCGAAGCACTGGCTAAGCAGAAAGCCGAAGGACCTGCACGGAAACTGGTGGGCATAGAGCTGGCCGACAAAGCCATTCCACGCCATGGCTACACGGTGCTGAAGGACGGCGCACCCATCGGCGAGGTGACAACTGGCTATCACACCATATCGACCGACAAGAGCGTCTGCATGGCACTCATCGACGCACAGTATGCGGCACTGGGTACGGCGGTGGAGATACAGATTCGCAAGAAGACATTTGCCGGCACGGTCTGCAAGAAACGCTTTTACGACAAACACTACAAGAAGTAAAATAGAATATTAAAGATTAAAACGATTATGGCAAAAGTATTGGAAGGACTCTATTACAGCGAGTCGCACGAGTATGTGAGAGTGGAAGGTGACTTCGGTTACATTGGTATTACTGACTATGCACAGCACGCACTGGGCAACGTGGTGTATGTCGATATGCCAGAGGTGGATGACGAGGTGTCTGCCGGCGAGGAGTTCGGAGCCGTGGAGAGTGTCAAGGCCGCAAGCGACCTGATGTCGCCAGTGACGGGTGTTGTCGTCGAGGTGAACGAAGCCCTGGAGGACGAGCCGGAGCGCATCAACGCCGACGCCTACGAGAACTGGATTATCAAGGTCACCATCAGCGACAAGTCAGAGCTGGACAACCTGATGGATGCCAAGGCCTACGCAGCCTTCTGCGAGCAATAAGACAACCTTTTTTTCAAAACGGACACTACGGACAGTATGTACAAGTATTTCCCCCAAACCGATGACGACCTGCAGGCGATGCTGACGAAGGCGGGCGTGAAGACACTCGACGACCTGTATGCCGACATTCCTGAGGCCATCCGTTTCCGTCAAGAGTACAACCTGCCAGAAGCCATTAGCGAGGTGGAGCTGCGACGGCTCTTCAGCCAGATAGCCACCTTCAACCAGCCACTGACGGTCTTTGCCGGTGCCGGCATCTACGACCACTATGCACCGTCGGTGGTGCAGAACATCATCCAGCGTTCGGAGTTCTTGACAAGCTATACGCCCTATCAGGCAGAAATCTCTCAGGGTACGCTGCATTACATCTTTGAGTACCAGTCGATGATGGCCGAGCTGACGGGCATGGACATCTCCAACGCCTCGATGTACGACGGAGCCACCGCCACTGCCGAGGCCGTCATGATGGCCTTTGCCTGTGCCAAGAAGGCCGACACCGTTCTGCTTAGCAGTACCCTCGACCCCAAGGTACGCCGCGTTGTTGAGACTTACGCCAAGTATCACGGCATCAAGACGGAACTGATAGCCGAGCAGAATGGTGTGACCTCGAAGGCCGACCTCGAAGCACGGCTGCAACAGGGTGGCGTGGCAGGCGTTGTCGTGCAGGCTCCCAACTACTACGGCATCGTCGAGGACTTCACCGGCTTTGCCGATGCCATCCACGAGCAGAAGGCGCTGTTCATCATCAACAGCATCGCTGCCGACCTGGCCGTGCTGAAGACGCCGGCAGAGTGGGGGGCCGACATTGCCGTCGGCGACGGTCAGTCGCTGGGCATCCCCATGTCGTTCGGAGGTCCCGGCGTGGGCTATATGTGCTGCACGGAAAAGCTCATCCGCAAGATGCCAGGACGCATCGTCGGCATGACACGCGATAATCGTGAACAGCGTGCCTTCGTGCTCACCCTGCAAGCGCGCGAGCAGCACATCCGCCGACAGAAGGCCACGTCGAACATCTGTTCCAACCAGTCGCTGATGGCACTCTACGTCACCATCTATCTCTCGGTGATGGGGTGTCAGGGACTCCGCGAGGCCGCCGAACTGTCGTATGGCGGTGCGCACTACCTGTGCGACGAGTTGCTGGCGACCGGATACTTCCGGCTGAAGTACGACCAGCCGTTCTTCAACGAGTTCTGCGTTACCTACGACGGCGACGTGGACGCGCTGCTGGCCGAGTGCGCCGACAGCGGTTTTATGGCTGGTGTCAAGGTCGATGAACACACGCTGATGCTGGCCGTCACCGAACAGCGCACGAAGGATGAGATAGACGAGCTGATAGATTTAATCAAACAAATCAGGGAGGAACAGGCATCATGAACAACAGACTTTACGGAAATCTGATTTTTGAACTGTCGAAGGCTGGACGCAAGGGCTATTCGCTGCCCGCTAACAACTATAACCACGCCACACGGGAACTGCCCGCCACGCTGTTGCGCCAGCAGGAGCCGGCATTGCCGGAGTGTGACGAGCTGACCGTGGTGCGCCACTACACCAACCTGAGCCACAACAACTTCGGCGTCAACGACGGCTTCTACCCCTTAGGGTCGTGTACGATGAAGTACAACCCTCTCATCAACGAGGAACTCTCGGCCATGCATACCTTCGCAGGCCTGCATCCGCTGCAACCCGTAGAGACGTGCCAGCATGCACTGGCCCTGTACTACCACCTGCAGCAGCTGTTGGCAGAACTGACCGGCTTGAGCGAGTTCACGCTGAACCCCTGTGCCGGTGCACACGGTGAGCTGACAGGCCTGATGGTCATACGTGCCTACCACGAGAGCCGGGGCGACCAGCAGCGCACGAAGGTGCTCATTCCTGACTCTGCCCACGGCACCAATCCCGCCTCTGCGGCTGTCTGCGGCTTGGAGGTAGTCGAGGTAAAGAGTTTGTCGGACGGTACGGTGGATGTCGCTGACTTGAAGCGCGTTATCGAAACGGTTGGCAGCGATTCTGTCGCAGCCATGATGATGACTAACCCCAACACGCTGGGCATCTTCGAGTATGCCATCCCCGAGATTACACAGCTCGTCCACGAATGCGGCGCGCTGATGTACTACGACGGTGCAAACCTCAACCCCATGCTGGGTGCCTGCCGTCCGGGCGACATGGGTTTCGACGTGATGCACATCAACCTGCACAAGACCTTCTCTACCCCTCACGGCGGAGGAGGCCCCGGCAGTGGTCCTGTCGGCGTGCGCCAAGGTCTGGAGCAGTTTCTGCCGACACCACGGGTGGTGCAGCGCGAGGACGAGATGTACGATGTCGAGACCGACGACGGCCAGTCGCTGGGCAGCATCGGTGCATTCTTCGGCAATTTCAGCGTCATGATCAAGGCTTACGTCTATATTCTCTCACTGGGTCGTGAAAACGTCAAGATGGTAGGGCCGCTGGCAACGCTCAACGCCAACTACATCAAAGAGTCGCTGAAGGATGTCTATGAACTACCCATCGGCGGCCTCTGCAAGCATGAGTTCGTGTTCGACGGTCTGAAGGACAAGAGTACCGGTGTCACCACGATGGACGTTGCCAAGCGACTGCTCGACTACGGCTACCACGCGCCGACCATTTACTTCCCCCTGCTGTTTCACGAGAGCCTTATGATAGAACCCACGGAGAACGAGTCGAAGGAGACGCTCGACGGTTTTATTGACGTTATGCGCCAGATTGCCGAGGAAGCCAAAAACGACCCCGAAGTGGTAAAGTCGGCACCCCACAAGACGCCCATCGGACGCGTCGATGACGTGCTGGCCGCCAAACACCCCGTGGTGACGTTCCGTCAAATGAGAAATGAGGATTGAGAAATGATGAATGATTTTTCTGCAGATTTGATCATTATCGGTGCGGGGCCAGGAGGCTACCGCGCCGCTGAATATGCTGCAAAGCAAGGGCTGAAAGTTATCATATTCGAGGCTGCGCAAGTGGGTGGCACATGCCTGAATGTGGGGTGCATTCCTACTAAAACTTTTGTCCACAGCAGTTCGTTTGCTGAGGCTCGTGAGCGTATGGGTATGGTGGTGCCTCAGTTGCGGAGTGGAATAGAGGGCATACTCTCACATCCCAATATCACGTTGGTACGTGAGAAGGGCGTCTTTGCCGACCCTCATACCGTGGGTAACTACTCTGCTGAGAACATCATCATCGCCACAGGAAGTAGTGCCAAGTTACCTCCCATTGCCGGCATTGGTGATGATACACGTGTAATGACCAGTAGCGAGTTGTTGCAATGCACATCACTGCCCAAACGTCTCTGCATCATTGGTGCAGGAGTCATCGGTATGGAGTTTGCGAGTGTCTTCCAGCGTTTCGGCTCGGAGGTGACTGTCATCGAGTTTCTGAAGGAGTGCCTGCCTATGGTCGATAGTGACATCGCTAAACGCCTGCGCAAGCTATTGGAGAAGCGTGGCATCAAGTTCCAGATGAAGACTGCCGTACAGTCGCTGGACAACATCGATGCCGATGCCATTCTCGTTGCGACTGGGCGTAAGGCGAATACCGAGGGCTTGAATCTCGACGCTGCCGGCATCACCGTCGGTGAGCGAGGCTTCATCCCCGTTGACGACAACCTACAGGTTATACCGCTCGCCTCTCATCTCTTGCCTCACACCTCTAAAGTCTACGCCATCGGTGATGTCAATGGCCGACAAATGCTCGCTCACGCTGCCGAGATGCAGGCTGTGCGAGCCGTTAACCACATCCTCGGCCGAACGGACGGCATTCGTTTCGACATCATGCCTGCTGCCATCTTCACTACGCCGGAGGCTGCGTGTGTAGGTCCCTCGGAGTATCAGCTGAAGGAGCAGGGTATAGCCTTCGAGTGTCGTAAGGCTTTCTGGCGTGCCAATGGTAAAGCCCTCGCGATGAATGAGAGCGAAGGCTTACTGAAACTGTTTGTCTCTTCTTCGGAGGGACAGGATGAATGCCGTATACTTGGCTGTCATGCCTTTGGCGCTCATGCTGCCGACATCATTCAGGAGGTTTCTGTGCTGATGTGTCGCGATACCACTGTCAGCCAGTTGCGCGACATGGTACACATCCATCCTACACTCGGCGAGATACTGTTGTCTGCAGCAGAATAGTACACCCTTTGCATCATTGTTGCGGCTCTCAATACAGGATGCGGCAGCTCCAACCGTGAGGACTTGACTGCCACCATCCTGTTTGTCAGTGATAAAACTGTCATAGCACTCTGCCAATGTGTCAGTCCACACGGTTTGGCACGGTTTTCGCATATAGGAGGGCAAATGACGATTAAATTCAAAATATTATATTAAACAATCAAACAAACAATAGCATTATGAACATCAAACCATTAGGAGACCGCGTGCTGGTATTGCCCGCACCGGCAGAAGAGAAGATCGGTGGTATCATCATTCCTGACACCGCCAAGGAAAAACCCCTGCACGGAACCATCAAAGCCGTGGGTCAGGGAACAAAGGACGAAGAAATGATCCTGAAGGCCGGCGACGAGGTGCTGTACGGCAAGTATAGCGGCACGGAACTGGAGTTCGAGGGCGAGAAGTACCTGATGATGCGCCAGAGCGACGTGCTCGCAGTCATCGAGAAGTAATCAACGAAATAATCGAAATGTCGGAATATTGATAGTCGATATGTCGAAATGTCGAAATAACGAAATAAAATAAAAGAATTATGGCAAAGGATATTAAATTCAATATTGAGGCACGCGACCTGATGAAGCAGGGCGTAGACCAGTTGGCAAACGCAGTTAAGGTGACGCTTGGCCCGAAGGGACGCAACGTCGTGATTGAGAAGAAGTTCGGTGCTCCGCAGATTACCAAGGACGGCGTGACCGTGGCCAAGGAAATCGAGTTGGAGGACAAGTTTGAGAACACTGGTGCACAGCTGGTGAAGAGCGTGGCCTCGAAGACGGGCGACGATGCCGGTGACGGTACGACGACAGCCACCATCCTGGCACAGGCTATCATCACCGAGGGTCTGAAGAACGTTACCGCCGGTGCCAACCCCATGGATCTGAAGCGTGGTGTCGACAAGGCTGTGAAGGCCGTCGTTGACTTCATCAAGGACAACGCTGAGAAGGTGGACGACAACTACGACAAGATTGAGCAGGTGGCTACCGTCAGTGCCAACAACGACGAGGAAATCGGCAAGTTGCTGGCCGACGCCATGCGCAAGGTGTCGAAGGACGGTGTCATCACCATCGAGGAGTCGAAGAGCCGCGAT
>JAEEGL014566932.1_pt1 | contig 18184 bp, 25 predicted proteins | sample 9134231 | NCBI WGS metagenome assembly JAEEGL01 (sample SAMN16246548, study PRJNA631951) | gut metagenome | biome: gut microbiome; feature: rumen; material: fiber-attached | host: Bos | place: Iran: Karaj | collected 2018-10 | reverse complement strand
GAAGACGGCGAACTGTTCGTCACCCGAGTGTTTGTAGACGAGGGCGCAACCCTCAAGCGTATGAGACCCGCTCCTCAAGGCCGTGGTTACAGAATTCGTAAGCGTTCTAACCACATTACCTTGTATGTTGACACCAAAAAAGATTAATGATTAAGTAAAAGTATGGGACAGAAAGTAAATCCTATAAGCAACCGTCTGGGTATTGTCCGCGGTTGGGACTCGAACTGGTTTGGTGGCAAGGACTTCGGAGATTCGCTGCTTGAAGACAGCAAGATTCGTAAGTACCTGAATGCCCGTTTGGGTGATGCCAGCATCTCCAAGATTGTCATCGAGCGCACATTGAAGCTCGTGACTATTACAGTTTGCACAGCCCGTCCTGGTCTTATCATTGGTAAGGGTGGTGAAAAGGTAGACAAACTGAAGGAAGAACTGAAGAAGGTTACTGATAAAGAGATTCAGATAAATATTTTCGAGGTACGCAAGCCTGAGCTCGATGCTACGATTGTTGGTAACAACATCGCTCGCCAAGTCGAGGGTAAGATCTCCTATCGTCGTGCCATCAAGATGGCAATTGCCAACTCGATGCGTGCTGGCGCTGAAGGTATTAAGGTGCAAATCTCGGGTCGTCTGAATGGTGCAGAAATTGCACGCAGTGAAATGTTCAAAGAAGGTCGTACACCTCTGCATACATTCCGTGCTGATATCGACTATTGCCACACTGAGGCTCTGACCAAGGTCGGCCTGCTTGGCATTAAGGTTTGGATTTGCCGCGGTGAAGTATTTGGCAAGAAGGATCTTGCTCCTAACTTCACTCAGCAAAAAGAAACCGGTAATCGTGGTTTTGGCAATGGAGCTAAGGGTGGCTTCCGTCGCAAGAGAAACAACAATCGATAAAATTAGACAATCATGTTACAACCTAAAAGAACCAAATATAGAAGACCGCAAAAAGGTCGCTGCAAGGGCAATGCCCAGCGTGGCAACCAGTTGACTTTCGGTTCCTTCGGAATCAAGTCTCTGGATACACACTGGATAACTGCTCGCCAGATTGAGGCAGCCCGTGTTGCTATGACACGTTACATGCAGCGTGAGGGACAGAGCTGGATTCGCATCTTCCCTGACAAACCTATCACGAAGAAGCCTGCTGACGTACGTATGGGTAAGGGTAAGGGTGACCCCGTAGGTTATGTCTTCCCCATCACTCCCGGACGTATTATCTTTGAGATTGAGGGCGTTTCTTATGACATCGCGAAGGAAGCTCTTCGCTTGGCTGCTCAGAAACTGCCTGTTACCACTAAGTTCGTTGTAAGAAGAGATTACGATAAAAACGCATAAATATGAAAGTTGCAGAAATTCAGAAGATGTCCACTGCTGATTTGCAGGAACTGATTCAGACGGAGAAGGCTAACTACACACAGATGTTGCTGAACCATGCCGTTTCTCCCCTTGAGAACAACGCTCAGATAAAGGCGGCTCGTCGTAATATCGCTCGTTTACTGACAATCCTTCGTCAGAGAGAGCTTAATAAATAATGGTCTACATAATGGAAGCTAGAAATTTAAGAAAGACAAGAACGGGTGTCGTAGTTAGCGACAAAATGGATAAGACCATTGTGGTGGCTGCCAAGTTCAAGGAGAAACACCCGATTTATGGTAAGTTCGTCAACAAGACGAAGAAGTACCATGCCCATGACGAGAAGAACGATTGCCACAAGGGTGATACCGTGCCGATTCTGGAAACTCGTCCTCTGAGCAAGACAAAGAGATGGAGAGTAGTAGAAATCGTAGAAAGAGCTAAGTAATCATGATACAAGCAGAATCAAGATTAGTAGTTGCAGACAATAGTGGCGCCAAGGAATGCCTGTGCATCCGTGTGCTAGGCGGAACGCGTCGTCGCTATGCCTCTGTAGGTGACGTGATTGTCGTTGCTGTAAAGAGCGCAATCCCCACCAGTGAAGTGAAGAAAGGTGCAGTATCAAAGGCCCTGATCGTACGTACGAAGAAGGAAATACGTCGCCCCGATGGCTCGTATATCCGTTTTGATGACAATGCCTGCGTTTTGCTTAATAACGCCGGTGAACTGCGTGGAAGTCGTATCTTCGGTCCCGTTGCTCGCGAACTCCGTGCAGCCAACATGAAGGTCGTTTCCTTGGCACCTGAAGTTCTTTAATCTATATTAAGAATTGAACAGATGAGTAAGTTACACATTAAGAAAGGCGATACCGTATATGTAAACGCTGGTAACGACAAAGGTAAGATTGGCACTGTACTGAAGGTGCTGGTTGCTGAGAAGCGTGCTATTGTCGAGGGCATAAACATGGTTTCCAAGAGCCAAAAGCCCAGCGCTAAGTACCCTCAGGGCGGTATCATCAAACAAGAGGCTTCTATCCATATCTCTAACCTCAACGTAGTAGATCCCAAGGATGGCAAGCCCACTCGTATTGGTAGAAAACTGAACGCTGACGGCAAATTGGTTCGTTATGCTAAAAAATCAGGAGAGGAGATTAAGTAATGGCAAATACTGCAAGCCTTAAGAAAGAATATGCGGAGCGTATTGCTCCCGCTCTGATGAAGAAGTTCAATTATTCTTCATCTATGCAAATCCCTGTGCTCAAGAAAATTGTAGTAAACCAGGGACTTGGAATGGCTACTGCTGACAAGAAAATTATCGAAGTCGCTATCAATGAGATTACGGCAATTACGGGTCAGAAGGCAGTTGCCACTGTATCAAAGAAAGACGTAGCAAACTTCAAGTTGCGTAAAAAGATGCCTATTGGTGTGATGGTAACATTGCGTCGTGAGCGTATGTATGAATTCCTTGAGAAGTTGGTTCGTGTGGCTCTGCCTCGTATTCGCGACTTCAAAGGTATTGAAAGCAAGTTCGATGGCCGTGGTAACTACACCTTAGGTATTCAGGAGCAGATTATCTTCCCCGAGATCAACATCGACACAATCGATCGTATTCTTGGTATGAACATCACGTTCGTAACTACCGCTAAAACGGATGAGGAAGGTTTTGCTCTGTTGAAGGAGTTTGGATTGCCCTTTAAGAACGCTAATAACGATTAAGAAGATATGGCAAAAGAATCAATGAAGGCTCGCGAGATTAAAAGAGCAAAACTCGTGGCCAAGTATGCTGAAAAGCGTGCTGCACTGAAGAAGATTGTCAATAGCGGTGACCCCGTAGAGGCTTATGAAGCTGCTCGCAAGTTGCAGGAAATTCCTCGCAATGCTAACCCTATTCGCCTCCACAACCGCTGTAAGTTGACAGGTCGTCCCAAGGGCTATATGCGCCTGTTCGGCATCAGCCGTATTCAATTCCGTGAGATGGCCTCTGCAGGTCTGATCCCCGGCGTGAAGAAGGCAAGCTGGTAAGACTAAGTATCTTTTAATATTGTCGGGAGAGTCCCGATTAATTAAAAACTTTTATAAAATGACAGATCCAATAGCTGATTATTTGACTCGGTTGCGCAACGCAATTCAAGCAAAACACAGAGTTGTGGAGTGCCCGGCGTCGAATCTGAAAAAGGAGATTACAAAAATCCTTTTTGAGAAAGGCTACATCTTGAACTACCAGTTCGTTGAAGACGGACCCCAAGGTACTATCAAGATAGCCTTGAAGTATGACAATGCGTCAAAGGTGAATGCAATCAAGAAGTTGATTCGCATCTCAAAGCCTGGCATGCGTAAGTACACTGGTTACAAAGATATGCCAAGAGTAATTAATGGATTAGGTATTGCAATTTTATCTACATCCAAGGGTGTAATGACAAACAAGGAAGCTGCCGAGCAGAAGATTGGTGGTGAAGTTCTTTGTTATGTATATTAATGGAGGATTGAACTATGTCTAGAATTGGAAAAATGCCGATTACAATCCCTGCTGGTGTGACTATCAATATCAGTGATGATAATGTAGTTACCGTTAAGGGAAAGGAAGGAGAATTGAGCCAGGCTGTTCATCCCTCTATAAAGTTGAACATCAACGACGGTGTTCTGGATTTGGTTATCGATGAGGAAAACGACACTGTGGAGAATAAGCAGAAGCAAGCTTTCCATGGTTTGTATCGTTCTCTTCTCAACAATATGGTAGTTGGTGTCTCTCAGGGCTATGAGAAGACGATGGAACTCGTTGGTGTAGGTTATCGTGTTTCAAATCAGGGTAATCTGGTAGAGTTCTCTTTGGGCTATACACATAGCATCTTCCTCCAGCTTCCCTCTGAAATCAAGGTTGAGACCAAGTCTGAGAGAAATCAGAATCCCCAGATTATCTTGCGCTCTTGCGACAAGCAACTCCTGGGTCAAGTGTGTGCTAAAATTCGTTCTTTCCGTAAGCCTGAACCTTACAAGGGCAAGGGTATCTTGTTCCTCGGTGAACAGATCCGCAGAAAGTCTGGTAAGTCGGCTGGTGCTAAGTAATTATTAAATTTGTAAGACTATGATAACGAAAATAGAAAGACGAATTAAGATTAAGTACAGAGTTCGTAATAAGATTTCTGGTACTGCAGAGCGTCCCCGTATGTCGGTGTTCCGCAGCAACAAGCAGATATATGTACAGATTATTAATGACCTCACTGGCACTACTTTGGTAGCAGCATCCTCGCTGGGTATGGAAGCATGTCCTAAGAAGGAACAGGCCGCTAAGGTTGGTGAGCTGATTGCAAAGAAAGCTCTCGAGGCTGGTGTTACCGCTGTCGTTTTTGACCGCAACGGTTATCTGTACCATGGTCGTGTGAAGGAAGTAGCTGATGCAGCTCGTAACGGTGGACTTAAATTCTAATAAAGATTATGGCACTCAATAAAGTTAAGATCAATAGCGATATCGAATTAAAAGACAGATTGGTTGCTATCAATCGTGTTACGAAGGTAACCAAGGGTGGTCGCACCTTCACCTTCAGCGCCATTGTTGTTGTTGGTAACGAGGATGGTATCATTGGTTGGGGTTTAGGTAAGGCTGGTGAAGTTACCGCTGCCATCGCCAAGGGTGTAGAAGCTGCTAAGAAGAACCTTGTACGCGTTCCTGTGGTGAAGGGTACGGTTCCCCATGAGGCATCTGCTCACTTCGGTGGTGCCGAGGTTTTGATTATGCCTGCTTCTCCTGGTACTGGTGTTGTTGCCGGTGGCGCTATGCGTGCCGTGCTGGACAGCGTTGGTGTAAAGGATGTGTTGGCTAAGTCAAAGGGTTCTTCTAACCCCCATAATTTGGTTAAGGCTACCATCGCAGCTTTGTCTGAAATGCGTGATGCAAAGACCGTTGCCGCCAATCGCGGTGTAAGTCTTGAAAAAGTATTTAGAGGCTAAAGGAGGAAAAACTATGGCAACTATCAAAGTTAAGCAAGTTAGAAGTCGTATTCATTGCCCCAAGTACCAGAAGGCCACTCTTGACACTCTGGGCTTGCGCAAGATGAATCAAGTCGTAGAGATTGAGGACAATGCCTCTAATCGTGGTTTGATTAAGACAGTTCACCATCTGGTTCAGGTGGTTGACTAAGTATAACAAACAAAGTTAATTCGATCAGATATGAAATTAAATAATTTGAAACCCGCAGCAGGCTCAACCCACTCACGCCGTCGTATCGGTCGTGGTCCTGGTTCTGGTCTTGGAGGCACCTCTACGCGTGGTCATAAGGGTGCAAAGGCACGTTCTGGCTATAAGAAAAAGATTGGTTTCGAAGGTGGTCAGATGCCTCTGCAGCGTCGTTTGCCGAAGTTTGGCTTCAAGAATATCAATCGTGTGGAATATCAGGCCGTAAACTTGTCTGTTCTTCAGGCATTGGCTGACAAAGGTGTTACTACGATTGGTATCGAGGAGTTGAAGGCAAACCGTGTTATCAAGAGCGGTGTCTTGGTGAAGATTCTTGCCAATGGTAAGTTGACCGCCAAGGTTGATGTAACTGCTAATGCTTTCTCTGCAGCTGCTGAGGCAGCTATTCAGAATGCTGGTGGCACGGTAACAAAACTGTAATAACATAAAGTTATGAAGAAGTTTGTAAAGACAATAAAGAACATATGGGCTATCGAGGATCTTCGTTCAAAGATTCTCGTAACCCTTGGTTTCGCTGCAATCTATCGCTTCGGTTCATTTGTCGTACTTCCTGGTATTAATCCCGAGAAGTTGACAGCTCTGCGCGAGCAGACCAACGAGGGCTTGATGTCCCTGTTGAATATGTTCTCTGGTGGTGCATTCTCTAACGCATCTATGTTTGCGTTGGGTATTATGCCCTACATTTCAGCTTCTATCGTTATTCAGTTGTTAGCCGTTGTACTTCCTTATTTCCAGAAAATGCAACGTGAAGGTGAGAGTGGTCGTCGTAAGATTAATCAATATACACGTTATCTTACCATCTTCATTCTCCTCTTCCAAGGTCCGTTCTATTTGATGAATCTTCAACATCAAGCTGCAGGTGCATTGAACCCCAATGTTTCTTGGACGATGTTTATGCTGACGTCAACCATTATATTGGCTGCTGGCAGTATGTTCATCCTCTGGCTTGGTGAACGTATTACGGACAAAGGCATTGGAAATGGTGTTTCCCTAATCATTATGTTGGGTATTATTGCACGTTTGCCTCAGGCTTTCAGCCAGGAACTTGTATCACGTTTCACTGCTCTTACTAGTGGTGGTTTGATTATGTTCCTTGTAGAGCTGATAATCCTGTTCTTGGTAATCTTGGCAGCAATTATGCTTGTTCAGGGTACTCGCAAGGTGCCTGTACAGTATGCTCAGCGTATGGTTCGTGGTCAGCAAGTGGGAGGTGCCCGTCAGTACATTCCCCTGAAGCTATTTGCCGCTAATGTGATGCCTATCATCTTTGCGCAGGCTATCATGTTTATCCCCGCTACCTTAGTAAGTTTTGTATCGGATAGCGCTGCTTCCACTCGATTTGCTATGGTAATGTCGGACTATACGAGTTGGCAGTATAATTTGGTGTTTGCTTTCCTCATCATTGCATTCACTTATCTTTATACTGCTATTACGATGAATCCCGTACAAATGGCAGAGGATATTAAGCGTAATAATGGTTTCATTCCTGGTGTACGTCCAGGAAAAGCTACGGCTGATTATCTGGATGATATTATGTCTCATATCACCTTCCCTGGATCCATATTCTTGGCTCTCATTGCTTGTATGCCCGCTTTTGCAGGTCTGCTTGATGTGAAGCCTGAATTTGCACATTTCTTCGGAGGTACTTCTCTTCTGATTCTCGTAGGTGTTGTCCTTGACACCCTGCAACAGATTGAGAGCCACCTGTTGATGAGACATTACGACGGTCTGCTGAGTTCTGGTAGAATCCATGGACGCAGCGGTGTTTCTGCCTATTAAGAATATCTATGAAGATATTTCTGAAGACAGAGGAAGAGATTGAATTGATGAGAGCGGCCAACCTTATGGTTGGAGCGACGCTCGCAGAGATAGGAAAGGCAATTAAGCCTGGGGTGACAACTCGTCAGCTCGACAAGATTGCCGAAGAGTATATAAGAGACAATGGAGCGGTTCCCACTTTCAAGGGATTCCCGAATCCATGCGGTGGTGAAGCGTTTCCTGCGTCGATATGTACATCTGTCAATGATGTGGTAGTACATGGTTTACCAGATGATGAACCCCTTAGAGATGGAGATGTAGTTTCGGTAGATTGTGGAATACTGTTAAAAGGTTATAATGGTGACTCCTGCTACACGTTCAGTGTAGGCGAAACCTCAGCGGAGGTAGCACTTCTACTCCAGACGACCAAGGAATCTCTATACCGAGGTATTGAAGAGGCCCTGCCTGGAAGAAGAATCGGAGACATCGGATATGTTGTTCAGGAGCATTGTGAGGCCCAAGGATTTGGTGTCGTTCGTGAATTCGTAGGACACGGAATTGGGCAGAAGATGCATGAGGATCCCCCTGTTCCCAATTATGGACGTCGTGGTAATGGTCCTCAAATTAAGAACGGTCTTTGCATAGCCATCGAGCCCATGATTACATTGGGCAGCCCGAAGATATATCTATCAAAGGATGGATGGTCGATTAAGACTCGCGACGGAAAACCTGCAGCACATTTCGAACATACCATAGCAATACATCAAGGACATTCTGACATCCTCTCCTCGTTCGAGGAAATAGAACGAATGGATAAATAAAGTAACTAATTAAATTAATATGGCAAAACAGTCCGCAATAGAACAAGATGGTGTAATCGTTGAGTCACTTTCGAACGCAATGTTCCATGTAGAACTCGAGAATGGACATGAGATTACAGCGCATATCTCAGGTAAAATGAGAATGCATTACATCAAGATTCTGCCAGGCGATAAGGTTAAAGTAGAAATGAGCCCGTATGATTTATCTAAGGGCAGAATAGTATTCAGATACAAATAAAGAATAACGATATGAAAACAAGAGCTTCTATTAAGAAACGTACTCCAGAGTGCAAGATTGTCCGTCGTAAGGGCCGTCTGTATGTAATCAACAAAAAGAACCCTAAGTTTAAGATGCGTCAGGGTTAAATCGTGTTAGCAAGAAAAGTAAGTAATATATGGCAATAAGAATTGTTGGTGTTGATTTGCCTCAGAATAAGAGAGGTGAAATCGCTTTGACCTATGTCTATGGAATAGGTCGTAGTAGCTCTGCCAAGATTTTGGACAAGGCTGGAGTTAACAGAGACAAGAAGGTAGTAGACTGGACCGATGAGGAGGCAGCTAAGATTCGTGAAATCATTGGCGCTGAGTATAAGGTCGAGGGTGATCTCCGCAGTGAGATTGCTATGAACATCAAGCGTTTGATGGATATCGGTTGCTACCGTGGTGTTCGTCATCGTAATGGTTTGCCCGTTCGCGGTCAGAGCACGAAGAACAATGCTCGTACACGTAAGGGTAAGAAGAAGACCGTTGCTAACAAGAAAAAGGCTACTAAATAATTAAGTTAATATGGCAAAGAAAACAGTCGCAGCTAAGAAACGTGTGGTGAAGGTTGACGCTATGGGTCAGCTTCATGTACACAGTTCTTTCAACAACATCATTGTGTCTTTGGCCAACAGTGAGGGACAGATTATCTCTTGGTCCAGCGCTGGTAAAATGGGTTTCCGTGGTTCTAAGAAGAACACGCCTTATGCTGCCCAGATGGCCGCTCAGGATTGTGCAAAAGTTGCATATGACCTGGGTTTGAGAAAAGTTAAGGCCTATGTGAAGGGCCCGGGCAATGGTCGCGAGTCTGCTATCCGTACCGTGCATGGTGCTGGTATCGAGGTTGTAGAAATCGTGGATGTTACGCCGATGCCTCACAATGGCTGCCGTCCTCCGAAGAGAAGGAGAGTGTAATAGAAATTAAAACTGACACAATAGACCCTTCAGTAGCGTTCAGGTCTTTGGCTTACATTCCTCATCTGTGGCCGCGGCTGCTACCCTGATCTGTTGCTGAAACAAAAACAAAAAGTATTATGGCTAGATATACTGGACCAAAAACAAGAATCGCCCGCCGTTTCGGTGAGCCTATCTTTGGTGCTGACAAGGCTCTTGCCAAGAGGAATTTCCCTCCTGGTCAGCACGGAAACAATCGTCGCCGCAAGACTTCCGAGTATGGCATTATGCTTGCCGAGAAGCAGAAGGCACGTTACACCTATGGCATTTTGGAGAAGCAATTCCGTTTGATGTTTGAAAAGGCAGCTCGTACCAGTGGCATTACTGGTGAGATTCTTCTTCAGAACTTGGAGTGCCGTCTTGACAACATCGTATTCCGTCTTGGCATTGCTCCTACTCGTGCTGCTGCTCGTCAGTTGGTGAACCACAAGCACATTACTGTTGATGGTAAGGTTGTTGGTATTGCCAGCTATAACGTGCAGCCCGGTCAAATCGTTGGTGTACGTGAACGTAGCAAGTCTTTGGAGGTTATCGTTGCTGCTTTGGCAGGTTTCAACCATGCAAAGTATCCTTGGTTGGAGTGGGACGAGAACTCAAAGTCTGGAAAGCTGCTTCACAAGCCCGAGCGTGCTGACATCCCCGAGAACATTAAGGAGCAATTGATCGTTGAGTTTTACTCTAAATAATCAGATTATAATGGCGATATTAGCATTTCAAAAACCTGAAAAAGTTATAATGTTGCAAGCGGACGAACGCTACGGCAAGTTCGAGTTTCGTCCTCTCGAAGGTGGCTTTGGTACTACCGTAGGTAATGCTTTGCGCCGAATACTCCTTTCTTCCCTCGATGGTTTTGCAATCAACACTATCTCCATCAATGGAGTAGAGCATGAGTTTGCAACTGTTCCTGGTGTGAAGGAGGATGTAACCAACATTATACTGAACCTGAAGCAAGTTAGGTTCAAGCGATTAGTAGACGAATTCGAGAACGAGAAAATTAGCGTCACCGTAGAGAAAACCACTGAGTTGAAGGCTGGTGAGTTTAATAAGTACCTGACTGGTTTCGAAGTGTTAAACCCCGAGTTGGTTATTTGCCATTTGGATCCGAAAGCCTCGATGCAGATTGAGATTTCTGTCAACAAGGGACGTGGTTATGTTCCTGCCGATGAGAATCGCGAGTTCTGCACTGATGTTAATGTCATTCCCATCGACTCCATCTATACTCCCATTCGCAATGTGAAGTATGCTGTGGAGAACTACCGTGTGGAGCAGAAGACTGACTATGAGAAACTTATTTTGGAGATTACTACTGATGGTAGCATCCATCCAAAGGATGCCTTAAAGGAGGCTGCCAAGATTCTCATTTACCACTTTATGCTCTTCTCGGACGAGAAGATTACTCTGGAGAATGCCGATGCAGAAGGCAATGAAGAGTTTGACGAGGAAGTATTGCACATGCGCCAGCTTCTTAAGACTAAGCTTGTGGATATGGACCTCAGTGTCCGTGCCCTGAACTGTCTGAAGGCTGCCAATGTGGATACGCTTGGCGACTTGGTTCAGTTCAACAAGACCGATCTGCTGAAGTTCCGTAACTTCGGTAAGAAGTCTTTGATGGAACTGGATGACATGTTCGAGCGTCTCAACCTCTCTTTCGGAACCGATATCTCTAAGTACAAACTTGACAAAGAATAATTAGAACAATGAGACACAATAAGAAATTTAACCACCTTGGCCGCACTGCCAGTCACCGCAATGCGATGCTTGCCAACATGGCTATTTCGCTTATCATGCACAAGCGAATCAATACCACTGTGGCCAAGGCAAAGGCTCTGCGCAAGTATGTTGAGCCTCTGATTAATCGCTCGAAGCAGGACACTACCGCATCTCGTCGTCTGGTGTTCAGCTATCTGCAGAACAAGTATGCCGTTACAGAGCTCTTCCAGGTTATCTCTGAGAAGGTTGCAGATCGTCCCGGTGGTTACACCCGCATCATCAAGACTGGTTTCCGTCAGGGTGACAACGCTGCTACATGCTTCATCGAACTTGTTGACTTCGATGAGAACATGGCAAAGACGCAGAAGAAGGCTAAGCGCACACGTCGCTCGAAGAAGAGCACGGCTGCCGAGGCACCTGCTGCTGAAGCAAAAGCAGTTGAGGAAGTAGTTGAAGCACCCGTTGAGGAAGCTCCTGCTGCCGAGCCTGTTGCAGAGGAGGCTGCTCCCGCTGCTGAGGCACCTGCAGAAGAAAAGGCAGAGTAAGTCTAAATTAGACAAACAATAAGAAAAGAAAAGTGCACCTTCGGGGGCACTTTTCTTTTCTATGTAGCGATAGTAATCTTAAAACGGTGGATTTACGTTTTTCGTTTTGAAAAGATTGTGCCGTTTGACAAATTTTCAGTATCTTCGTGACTGATTTCAATTAAGACAATGATGATAGATCCGCGAGGTATTCAAATTAAAGACTTTAATTATCCGCTCGAGGACGAGCGTATAGCAAAATATCCTTTGGCAGAGCGTGACCAGAGCAAACTATTGGTTTACGACCAAGGAAGTATTTCAGAGCATCGATTCACGGATTTGCCGAGCCTATTGCCCGAAGGATGTTTGTTGGTGATGAACAATACGCGAGTCATACAAGCGCGTCTCTTCTTCTATAAGGAAACGGGGGCGAGGGTAGAGGTGCTTGTTCTTGAGCCTGCGGAGCCTGAGGAATATCAAGAGAACTTCGCACGTCGTGGACACACGGCTTGGTATTGTATGGTGGGAGGATTGAAGAAATGGAAGCAGGGTACATTGAAGGCTGAAGTTGAGATAGGCGGCGAGCGCATTGAGGTTACAGCAGAGCGTGGTGAGTTGCATGGTACTAGCCATCGGGTAGATTTTCGTTGGCCAGACCGTTGGACTTGGTCTGAGATTCTTGAGGCTATGGGAGAATTGCCTATACCTCCATATCTCAACCGTCGTACTGAAGAGAGTGATAAGCGTACCTATCAAACGGTTTATTCGAAAATTGAAGGTAGTGTGGCTGCTCCTACCGCTGGTCTCCACTTTACGGAACGTGTTTTACAGGAGATAGACAAGCGGGGCATTGAGCGTGATGAAGTAACCTTGCATGTTGGGGCTGGAACATTCCGTCCTGTGAAATCGGAGGATATTGGACACCACGATATGCATACAGAGCACATCGCAGTTTGTCGTCATACAATAGAGCGACTGATTGCACATGGAGGACATGCGGTAGCTGTTGGTACAACTAGTGTGCGTACGCTTGAAAGTCTGTACTGGATGGGCCGAAAGCTCAATAAATGCTCAAACTCTTCCTTAAAAGATGGGGAGGACTTCCTACATGTAAGTCAGTGGGAACCTTATGAGCAAGAAACTTCAATTCCTGAGCTCTCTACGGTTGATGCCTTATCTTCTTTATTGTCTTACATGGATGCTCACGAACTGGACGTACTGCATGCCTCCACGCAGATTATCATAGCTCCGGGCTATAAGTACCGCATTGTGGGACGTATGATAACGAACTTCCACCAACCGCAATCAACGCTACTACTTTTGGTTTCCGCATTTGTCGGTGATGACTGGCGAAGCATCTATGACTTTGCTCTAAGTCACGACTTCCGTTTCCTTAGTTATGGAGATTCATCGTTGCTTATCCCTCGCATGAAGTAAGTAAACTTAGGTAAAACACAATAGTATTTCATCGCCCACAAGCATAGTATTCTTAACCTCTTAACCATAGTATGATGAGACGCATAACATTACTATTCTTTTTGTTCACTGCTATCTGTCTTGGAGCCGATGCCAAGAAACAGAAAGAGCAACCCCAAGCGAAGTCAGAACAGACACAAAAGAAACCCAACGAACAGGGCAAAGCAAAGTCGGACAAGACTGCTTCCAAGAAGAAAAAGAAAGGCAAGGAGGCTGATGCTCCACAACAAAAGCCACAGCCCCAACCTTCAATAGAGCGCAACGGCATGTTCCGCGTGACAAAAGTGGAGAACGACTGGTACTTCGAGATTCCGGATTCGCTTGTTGGGCGCGATTTCCTTACGACAACTCGATATACTTCCACGCCTGCGGGCAGCGGAAAGTTCGGAGGCGAGATGGTCAACCAACAGACGGTATATTTCCAGCCAGGTGTCGATAAACAGTTGCTCTTGCGTGTTCGCCTACTGGTGAATGTAAGCGACACCACGCAAGCTATTAATCGAGCCATCACTGTATCAAATGAGAACCCCATCATCGCAGCATTCAAGATAGAATCGCATAAGGACAGTTTGTACAAAGTGAAGGTAAACGCCTTCCTTAACGAAGATAATCCCACTACGGGACTTTCGGCAGATGTGAAGAAAGGCTTCCAGCTGACCAATATGCTGCCTCCTTTGTCATATATCGAGGACATCAAGTCTTTCCCCTTGAACACAGAGGTGAGAATGGTCAAAACTTACAATTCCAACTCTACTAACCTGGCCAGCGTGCGTAGTACGGGAAAGGCGACTTTTGGCCTGAACCTATCCTTTGTACTCCTGCCCGAAGTGCCGATGAAGCCTCGATATTTCGACCCTCGCGTGGGATATTTCATGCATGGCTACAACAGTTATACCGATGGACAGCAACGAGTAAAGCGTAAGGCTTTTGCCAGTCGCTGGCGCTTGGAGCCTAAGCCAGAGGATGTGGAGAAGATGCGTCGCGGTGAGTTGGTGGAACCTCAGAAGCCCATCGTCTATTACATCGACCCTGCAACACCCAAGCAATGGAGAAAATATCTCATAGCAGGCGTAAACGATTGGCAAAAGGCCTTTGAGCGGGCCGGCTTCAAGAATGCTATCTACGCCCTCGAGTGGCCAGAAGGGGAGGACAGCATTATGTCGATGGAAGATGCACGTTACAGTGTTATCCGCTATCTTGCCTCGCCCATCCCCAATGCCTACGGGCCACATGTCAGCGACCCACGAACGGGAGAGATCCTTGAGAGTCATATCTGCTGGTATCACAATGTTATGTCACTAGTTCACGATTGGTACATGGTGCAGGCAAGTTCCATAGATGAAGCCGCCCGCAAAATGCACTACGACGAGGAATTGATGGGGCAGTTGATTCGTTTTGTGTCGAGTCATGAAGTGGGACATACTTTGGGGTTGCGTCACAACTTTGGTGCTTCAAGTACTGTGCCTGTAGAGAAACTCAGAGACAAAGCGTGGGTGAGCGAGCACGGCCATACGCCTAGCATCATGGACTATGCGCGCTTCAACTATGTGGCACAGCCTGGTGATGGTCTGACACAACATGAAATCTTCCCGCGTATCAATGACTATGATGAGTGGGCAATCGAGTGGGGCTATACTCCTATGCTTGATGCCAAGAATGAAGACGAGGACTATAAGGCTTTGCAAAGTCTGTTTGAGAAGGAAAAAGTAGCGGGCAACCCACGTCTGTGGTGGGGCGACGGAGAAACACGTCAGGATGATCCTCGCCGCCAAACTGAAGACCTAGGTGACGATGCTGTTAAGGCTAGTGAATACGGTATACTGAACTTGCGACGCGAGTTGCAAAACCTTCCTCAGTGGACCTATGCTGAGGATGATATCTACAATGAGAACTTGGAGACGATGTATAACCAAATTCGTACTCAGTTTGAGCGCTACAACAATCATGTGATACGAAACATTGGTGGTTACCTCGAGCAATTCCGCACCATTCATGAACAGGGTGATGTCTATAGTCCGCAACCTCGCGAGAAACAGCTCGATGCTCTTCGCTATGTGGAACGTAACATTTTTACTGAACCCACATGGCTTCGCGACCTTCCCTATGCTAAACGTCTTGCTGCTGACCCTAATGCATTGACCAATCGTATTGCTCCCAATGGAGTTCAGAGTTTGCTCAACCGTTTGGGCAACCTTAATGATTTGTACAAAGCAGATGAGTTCCTTGCCGATTTGAATCGCATGATTATGAAGGATGCTTCACAACGCAATCTCTCGCCCTATCGTGAGACCTTGCAAACAACTTATGTTGCTGGTCTTGTTGCCCGCGTTAATGATGCAAAGGTTCGTCCGTATGCCCTGCAGGCACTTCGCCAGCTTCAGCGTCAACTCTCGACAGCTTCCACAGCTCATGCACTTAGCCTCAAGGATCAAATTGACCGCGCTTTGGTCATCAAGTAGCTAGTGAGGTTCACGAGTTATCTTAATATCATTTAATAATTTAATAAACAAAGAGGGCATCCTTTATGGGTGCCCTCTTACTTTCGTCTATCTAAGGATTGGGTTAGGTTGTCTCTTTTCCTTCCTTTTTGGACTTGTTCTTGCCGTATCCGTATCCATACCCGTAGCCGTAACCATAACCATATCCATATCCGTAGCGCTTCTTCTCTGTGTCAGTATCGTTGATAAGTATACACAGATTGTTGAATCGCTCTTCTTTATACAGTTTCTCAAGTTCGGGCAGGTAGCGACGATCCAGCTTGTGATTTCTGACTACGTAGATGGTCAGTTCAGCGATGCGGTTCACGATACCTGCATCAGCCACAAGTTGAGCTGGAACATTATCAATGATGATATAGTCGTATGTTTCCTTCAGTTTCTCAATTAACTGGTCTAAACGATCACTCATCAGCAGTTCTGCGGGGTTGGGTGGAACTACACCTGCGGGAAGGACATCGAATTTGTTCTTCTCTGTACCAGAAATAATCAGTTCCTTCGGATCATCAACAGTGCCATTTAAGTAAGAGGTCAAACCTTCCTTATTGGCAACGCCAAACAAACTCGTTTGTGTGCGCTTACGGATATCTGTATCCATAAGGACAACCTTCTTGTCCATCATCGCCAACGATGCTGCAAAGTTGCGACTGATAAATGTCTTGCCTTCACCTGGTGTTGTGCTGGTGAACATGATAACGCGAGCATCCTTGTCCACAAAGTTTAGGTTGAAACGTAATAGGCGGAACGCTTCGCTGACTGTATTGTTATTATGGTCGCTGACCAAAATCTCCGATTCTTCAAATTCTTCACGAATGTGAGGAATCTCACCGATGATGGGAATAGTGGTGTAGGTCTCGATGTCCTTACGACCACGCACACCCATATTCAACAAATTATAGATGTAGAGGATTGCGAAGGGAAGGATCAGACCTATCAACAATGCGGCATACATGGTCATCTTGCCACGTGGGCCAATAGGTGTAGTGCTGCCGAAGGGCTGCTCTACGACGCGGATGTTTGCTTCGTTGATGGCCAGTTGCAATGCTGTTTCCTCACGTTTGTTCAATAGATAAGTATAGAGTGTTTCCTTGATGCTCTGCTGACGACCAATGTCAATGACTTGTTTCTCCTGCTGAGGTACAGATGCCAAACTACCCTGAAGCTTCTGCTCATCGCGCAAAGCTTGATTAACCTGGAGATTGACCGTAGCTGCACGACCTTGCACAGATGCAATGAGAGCGTCTTTCATCTGACTTAGGTTGGCATCCATTTCACGTATGGTTTGCGAGTCATCGCCGGAGTTTTCTGCCAAACGGTTGCGTTGGAGCATCATCTCGTTGTACTTGGCAATTTGGTTCATTACGCCAGCGTCGGTAATCTCTCCTAACGTGGGTATCAAACTGTTGCCGCGACTCTTGTCCTTCAAGTTCTCAAGCAGATAGTTGATGGTGGCCTGTTGTGCCTGCAACTGTATCGTGCGTTGGCGGGCAGAACTGCTTTGTGTCAGATAGGCTTGTGCATTTTGCGAAAGGTCAACCAAGTTGTGACGCTGCTTGAAGGCAGCCATCGAACCCTCCACATCAGAGAGTTCGCCCTTAATGAGCTCTATACGTGAGTCGATGAAGTCTGCTGTAGATTGTGCCACTTTGTTCTTGTCGTCGATGATACTCTGCTTATAGGCATCGAGTAGTCCTGCAAGAATATCATCGGCACGCTGTATATTGGTGTCGGTGCAAATCAATCGAACCAACGAACTTTCACGGTCAACTTCACCTGTAGCTACGCGGCTGGCAATCATGTTGGCAGCACGATCCAAATCGAGGTGGGCTATGGTGATGTCCTTACCTTGATATGGTTCTGTGTATTTGGGATTGGGGATTACGGTAAGTTTTCCAACAGGGGTTTCTACCATTTGGCCGAAGCGGACGGTCTTGTTATAATCGAACTTGTCGCGACCAACTTGGAAATCGGACAGGCGGCACTCGTTATTATTAAGCACGCGAACCTTGAAAACAGCTACATACTCTGGGTCTTCTGCCAAGAACTGAATCTCAAAAGGCTTAGTGTCATATAGCGAGATTGTGCGCAGACGCCCTTTGAAGATGCTGCTCTCTAATGTATAGGTTACATCGAGGTGCAGTTTGCGAGCGACTTCCTTCAGCAGTTGATGGCTACGCAGAATATATATTTCGTTACGCACAGAACTGCCCATCATTACTCCGTTCAGCTGCATTAAGGCCTCGTTGCCTATTGCGCTACGGCGACCACCATTTCCGCTGTCGTCCTTTACCAACATGACAGCCTGACGCTGGAAGATGGGAGATTGTGTAGCAAGGTATATGCGTGCCAACACGAGGCACACTATGACAGAGAGCAGGAACCACTTCCAGTTGTACAAAAAGATATCGAGGGTTTCGCGCAACGACAGCATGCCTTCGACATTGTTCGATGCAGATGTTTCCTGCGCCTTATTTTGTTTTACGACTTCTTCCATTGTGTGTTGTTTAATTCTTTATTGCAAAGATAAGTGAGATAATGCTGACAATCATACCCAGTGCGGTAGAGCCGACACTCAGCAATGTATAGCCCGTTGAACCTTTCACGCGGACGCTCTTGTTGGGTTGCACATACACGATGTCGTTCTGCT
>JAEEGL016116305.1_pt1 | contig 18185 bp, 11 predicted proteins | sample 9134231 | NCBI WGS metagenome assembly JAEEGL01 (sample SAMN16246548, study PRJNA631951) | gut metagenome | biome: gut microbiome; feature: rumen; material: fiber-attached | host: Bos | place: Iran: Karaj | collected 2018-10 | reverse complement strand
CTCCTCAATAATCTTCAAATTAATTAAGCCATCATCAGACTTACGCCAACGTGCACGGAGAAAACTCTCAAAATCAAAACCGTTCAAGTTCAACTTATCGGCATGGTCTGATATGATAATCTGCGGACGATAGCCGCAATTCTTGTAGATAGCCTCTATTACCAATGCAATCTGAGTATATAAATTGGTTACTGCGCTCATATCATCATCCAATTCCGTCTCTCCCTTCTTTAACTCTTCAGCATTGAATTCTTTCCTATTAGTATCTACAGCAGGGAAATACACCTGACTCGGTTGGTCTATGAACAAGATGGAAGGAATCGTTGATGATTTTGTCTCCGCAAAATAGCGTAATAGCGCGAGGAACAAACAGATATGCGAGTACAGCCAGTTAGCTCCACTTCCCATGGATCGCAGATATACCTTTTCTTTTTCACTTACATGGTGGTACAATTCAAAGGTATGAATATCAAAACGCAGATTAATAGGCTGATACGATTTCTCAAACGCTAACCGATTGCCAATCTTGTTCATTGTATCATTGATAAAAGACTCTGCCTTTTTCAACTCATTCTCTACATTATATTTCTTATCGAGTAGGGCTTGAATGGATTTTATCTCATTATTCAAAGCATCAATCTTTTTCGTATCATACCGCAGCATACTTTCCACAGCCCACTCCAATATATTTTGCACCTGAAGAGTACATTTCAATGTCTGATTCTCCAAAGATTGGTTCTTTTCTAAACGCTCATTGATTTTGTACAATTCTCTCAATCGATAATCAATGGCTTCAATATTTTTGTTTATATCGCCTATCTCATTTTCCACACTTCTCTTTTGCGGTAAAAATGAATCTATGCGATATTTTGAATTCCGAAGTTCCTTGTTTAACCATTGTATAGCTTCCGTCAACCGATTCGCCTCCAGACGCGTCGAGTTAGTCTTGCTGTGGCAGAACGGACATTCGGAGTCTTCTGTTATTGCTTCTTTTACAGGAGTATAATTATCCATCATCTCCGCATATTGGTTAGCATAATGGATAGAATATTCTATCTGCTCTAATTTCACTACCAGTTTGCGCTTCTTCGCCAATAGCGCATTTTTATCCTTCCATAGCTTCTTATATTGCTCCTTATACTCCTCTGATTCTTCATTCACTTTAACCGCATATTGTTCCAACTGATCCAAATATTGTTGAGGCGCGCTTAATATTTGTTCGCTGGATACTCCAGGGAACAATTCCATTCCACTTATACATGCATAATTCTGTCGTGTAAAGTCCAACTCTTCCGCTCTTCTTGCTTTCTCTTCTTTATGTATAGCCTCTTCTCGCTCATAATTCTCAAGTAGTTTCCTCTTGTCCGCTAATTCTTGACACAAGGTGAAATACTGCTGATCTACTATGCCGGAAAAAATCTTAAACTCTTCAATCACCCGTTCACGTTTCTCCTTTTCATCAAAGCGATAAAACAAGGCATACTTATTGGCAATAAGGTGTTGCGGTTGCAACATATATGACACCATATTGCGGAATGAGGGACGTCCTTTCTTCTGCTGCCAGTCTATTGTCTCGTCGGTATCGGATACATCTAATCCGCAGAAATGCTCTAACTCTATCAAGAAATTTTTAAGTTGGACGAAATACTCTTCTTCAAAATAATCAGCCGTAAGTTTCTCAATTTTCACATCCGGATCTACTTTGTAGAACGCCTTCGTTGAATTCTCGCCTTGTGTTCGCGCTATCACTAACTTTGTCTTTCCCGTTGACAAAACGACGAAATACAATTTGGCGTTCTCAGTTATCACACCAACCGGAATTGTATTGGTATGACTACCCGTACAATAATCAAAAATCTCGATTATTGCACTCTTTCCCGTAGATGAACGACCGGTAATGACATTCAGTCCTTCTTCAAGACTAATGTAGTGACTATTACCGAGTTTGTCTACAACTCCTAAGTATTGGATGTAACATCTCATAACTGCTTTATTCCAAATAATATATACGTGTTTTGAACATTCTTTCTAAATATCCTATGCAATTGTGATACCAACTTAAAACTTAGATTCAATCTTGCATCTGTCTGCATATACGCCCCGTCCATCACAGAAACTGACATATTTGCATCAATCTCAATCCATTTGCATTCTAACGCATACTGCAAACAGCGATTGGTTATTTCCTTATAGTAGTTAAAGCGCTCCTCAAACCCTGCCATAAACTCCTCATCATTGGTTAACTTATTTAATCCCGCTCTACCCTGTATAACTTTAATTTTCTCTAGACATCCTTTATGCAAAACAATCGGAAATACGAAATACGCCAATAATATATTATTCTCCTGCTTCGGCAAATTTTTATAGAAGGACACCAAAAGAGGGGTTAATGCAAAGACATTATTATGCAGCGTATTGATATTTTCGATGTATTTACTCATCATTCTTAGATTTTAACAGCCAAACGACATCGTCCTTCTCCTCCGCTAAGATTTGCATAACCCCATTCTGAAAGTCCAAAGGCACATCACTATATGTATGGATACGACCATTTATCTTAGTTGTAGTTATCTTGTCATACAGATTTTGAGATTCATTGATTATGTTTTCGGGATTACTATTCCTGCACGCAATACGATATTGCCCCTTATAAGTACGTTCTAGTTCTACCTCGAATCTTTTATAGGAAGGCATTATTGCAGGTGATTCCTTAAATTCATCAAGAATGATCATTCCGGCATTAACATAATCTTCTACTGCTTCCGGTATAACATCATCATACTGAATATCATGAATCTTAGTCACAAAGTTACTAGCCTGATATTGATCCACAGGTATTTCACGTAAGTTTCGTTTCTCTGGAAAAACAACCGTGTTATCAATCAGTTTCTGCGATATCCGTCGACACTCAAGAGAAAAATCCTCATAAGAAACAACCCATTTCCCCTCTACTATATGTGGATTGATAATGTATGCATACAAATCTTGTATATATTCTCGTTTCCGCATATTAGGCAGATGCTTTGCATATCTTTCGCATAGCTTGGAATAATAACCTTCTGAATCCATGTTCTGCGTATCCAATGACATCTTTGTCAAAATGGTATCCAAACGTGATTCATTTCCCTCCGCAAAAATTACATCCATTGCCTTCTTCAAGTCCTTTCCCTTCTTCAGTTTTGCCCCAAACTCTGTGCGCAGTGCCTGAACAATACTCTTTCGTTCAACAAATGACTTGTTATTCCAATTATCCCACTTCGATGTCAGTCCGATTTTTTGCGTTGTCAATAACACCAATGAGTCATACTTATCTATTTCAAATTCCGGATTACTCCAATTGGCTATCGTCTTCCACACATTAGGGTCCAAATCTGTCAATTGCTTCTTGTAGTACTTCACCTCCATCTGCACCGCTTCATCAACCCCTTCTATCGACACGTCACCATGGCACTCTATATACACAGATTGCCCCTCCCGCATCTCAAAGCATTTCTCCAATGCGATGATAAACTGGTAAATGAATCCTTTCACCTGTTGTGACGCATCATTCGATAGTTCGTTCATAAATCCTTATTTTTTCGTTCGATACACTTATTTACGCTATTGTTATCTTACTCTTAAATTCCTCAAACAATGGTTCATATTGAGTACGTATCCAATGATATTCATCTGAAGCTCTTATTAACGCATCAATATCTCCTATATTTTTATATATTTGCGCAGGGACTTTTGTTACTACCGTTAGTTGAGCCAAACAGAGTTTCACATGAACCAAAATATAATCATTGTTATCGTACGGCATATTCAAACCCATCCCGGCATACAACGCACCGAAATAATAAAATACTGCAGGAGCATACTGATGTGCCACTTCCTGTTGCATTGCAAGAGTCATATGATGAAGATGTAGACTATGACTATAATTCTTTCTTACTTCTTTATCTAATTTCCGCTGCGCCTCATCAATATTCTTCTGCTTTTCTTCTAATTCTCTCATCATTTGTCGCATCTCAATCGCATTGAAAATCTGCCATCCCACCGCTATTGTAACAATAATGGATAACAACGTTACACATGCGCCAATGAACGTTTCTGATGAAATAACCGAATGAGGTATCACTTCAAATATCCATAGCATAAAGACTAATATGCATAACAATATGGCTGCTATTGACAGTACTATTGCCCATGTTGATGTATTATTTCTATTTGACTTTTGCTCGTTCATAATTTGTTTTTCTTTTGAATAATTCTTAAATCACTCTGCCATTATATACAACTACGCCCATTTCGGAAAGTACTGTATAGAACTACACTATTTCACCGTGCAAAATTACAAAAAAAAATCCAAATACACAAATATTTCCTCTTTTTTTTCTTATTATTTGCACAAATGCAAAATTTTTCGTAACTTTGCACGAAAATTAACAAAACCAACAAAATACCATGCAACTGCTCTATTGCTACATCCGACATTTTCGAAATATTGAAAACCAGGAGATACACTTTTCCGACAAATTCTCTGCGCATTTTGATGGTCGCCGATTAATCATCAATCGAATAGTTCCCAACCAGAACATCGACTATGTGTATGGTGACCATTTCATGCGAGATCTGCGGGTTTTGGTCGGCAAAACCGGTTCTGGAAAAACCAATCTGCTCCAACTAATTGGCATGAGCCAATGGGATCGGCTGCGTGAGGAAAACCAAGGCGCATACCTGCTGCTATACAAAACTGACAAACCATCCGAATTCGTAATCGAAATAGCAGGATTGACTATTCCCATATTTACTAATATCGAATCGCACAATTGGCATGGTTCAATGCATGGTGTCAATGCCTACAAATTTGCATATAACTTCGAGAACCGCCAAATCACTAACGTCCGAGAACTCCGGTACGATGAGATGGAGCAGACCTATATTGTCAACTCCTTCGATCGGTATTCATTCGCTCACTACCCGCACGAGAACGAGCATAAAATGGAATGGAATGCAGAAGACGGTTTGCTTCCGCGTTTGACCGTTTGGTATGGTAAATCCACCATCTCAATGGAATGCATGTATCTCCGCGATTACCTCCAAAATTTACCAACCGGGAACATCAAACGCAATTCATCGCTTGTTATCAATTGGAATAATTGGCAAAATAAAATTGCTCTTGATTTAGACGAGGAGTTAGTCCAACGTGATTATTGGACTTATATAGGCAGAGCCGAGGAACAAAAGCGACAAAATATCCTACATCGACATCCGGACAAACCCATTAAATATCCAAAAGGAAGCACGCCCAAGAAGCGTTTCTTGCATGATCTAATGACTGATTTCGCGATTTATTTACGCAAATGCGCGGATTCTGTCGAACCGGATTTCAAGTATGAGAGGATATGGAGAGAGTTGACTATTGATTTAGGCATCCAGACCCCATATCTGCTTCCTGACAAAATGGAAATGAATATCAGAAACCGTATCACCTGGTTATGTCAATACATTGATTTTCATACCGACGAGATACACCGGAACAAAGGATTGCTATGGCAAATCAGTAGGGATATCATTGACTTGTATGATATATTAGATAAATTGGATGATAAATACTTCACAGATGAGACTTTTTCCATTCCTGTCGTTGATATAGATACAACCAATGGAACACCGATGAGCGACTTGTTCGAACGAATGGATCAATATCGCGCAGATGAGTTGGGAATCTTTACGGAACAATTACTGCCATACCATTGGACGCACGTCAGTGCTGGAGAATATCAGTACGCCAAGATTTGGAGTATTTTAGAGACCTACGGTGTACAAATAAAAATGATGGCACAGGGTGTCAGATACGAGGACGCAGTACAACCCAACATTATTCTCCTCATGGACGAGCCCGAGAGTTTCATGCATCCGGAGATGTGCCGTTGCTTCATCCACAAAATGAGTGAGATCTTGCAGCGACGATTCAAAAAATCTGATTTACAAGTCATTTTAAGCACCCACTCGCCATTCATGCTCTCCGACGTTCTATCCAATCAAGTCATCAAGATGGACTACGATGAGTTCGGCAAATGTCGCATCACGCAAAATAACAACAAGCCCTATTTTGCTGCGAACATCCATAGTATCATGGCGGATGGATTCTTCTTACAGTATTCCATCGGCGAACAGGCACGACTGTTCCTTACAGACAAGTTCAACCGACTCAAAAGCATGATGGAACATCGAAAGCATTTGTCTCAACAAGAAATAGAAGAAGTTCATGCTCTTCAACATTTCTCGTCGCAAATAGGAGACGATATCATTCGCTTAAGTTTCGAGAACCTCATACAGCAACTCATATGATAACCCTGTCTTTCCCTCATATAGACAATCTCAAACGGATGCATTATGCCGCCGTTCTGGATTACGTCACCCATTCCTTATCGGCTAATAAGCGACATGATTTATACCTGCATATAACTCAACTGCCGGGTTTCAATCATTATGCCGAAGCAGATTACGGCTGGCTAAAATCATTCATTCTTGCGGACATTGCTACACTGCGAGACTGGACTACTAACCACGCCGATAAACTCCGATTCAATCATCTCAAAGATCTGTATTTACAACGCTTCTCCAATGGTGCTGACAACTTTGTAGATACCGGCAATTCATACAATGCATACACTTTATTTGATGCGATGGATATCCACGTGTGTCCATACTGCGAACATGAATTTCTTGATGCAGTAGATATAAATGGCAAGCGTAAAAGAACGCTCGAATTTGATCATTTCTACCCGAAAGGTGATAACCAATTCCCCGGATTGGCCATGTGTTTCTTTAACCTCATCCCAAGTTGTATCCCATGTAACAAGTTAAAACTGACAAATCCTATTGCCGCCAACCCGTACGATGACGATATAGAAAGTCTTACATACCTATATCCTGATATTGCCCCGGGGGCGAATATGGAAGCGCTATCCGATGACGATTGCGCCATAAAGTTTCACCCATCTGGTGATATGATCCTGAATGAAAAGAACCTCGCTTTGGAGCAACGATATTATCCGCTCCGATCAGAGGCACACGATTTATTACGCAAGAAACAACTACATCCGGATGAGCAATTAGAAGAAATGGAACGCATGAGCTTCGGTTCCAAGGAACAATTAAGACATGATTTCTTCGGCGATCCCCGCTCCCTTGCGCTTGGCAAACAACTTCATACTAAAATGAAACACGACCTTATTGGATATTGAGAATCTCTAATCACCTCTTATTCTTCTTTTTCCAATATACTAATGCCGCTTGCAAAAATGCACTTCCTTTTATTTCCTCGTCTGTCAAATCCTCTTGCATCTTGAATGTTTCAAACTCATCTCTCCATTTCTCGGGGACTACTATCCTATTCCATGGCAGTTCTCGGCGAGAAAATGCGAAATTCTGCCCTATCACATTGGTTATGAAATCCATATTCCATTTCAACTTCCCTTTCTCCAACATCAGCAAATGATAAAGGAATATCGCTTTTTCATTTTCCTTCTTCTCTGACAACAGTGTTTGTATATACTCCGTTATAGCAGGATCAATCTCCCTGTATCGTTTCACCAACGGATACACTTCCTGTCGATATTTACGGGCATTCCAAACTGTTTGCACAAACTCCAACTCACTTTTCTCTACGCACTGCTTCACCGCTTTCCGTTCCGCAAATATATAGGAAGAAGAACTCGTCATCTCTTTTGTCATCATTGATAGTATACTCAGTACATTTATTCTTCTCTCATGGCTCTTTTGATTAAACAGCCATGACACTGCCATATCCCATTCTGCCGCGCATTGCTCCTTTGTCTCTCCGCTTTGCGTATGGAAAATGTTTAAAATAATACCGGCATATCGTTGATTAAAGAATAATGCCATATACCCCTCACTTTTGTTTCCGGCAAACGGCTTTTCCATTTCATAGGCCTCCAGCACTTTTCCCAGCACAATGATTCGTTCATAACTCTGGCTCTGCACATACCATTGTAACTTATGTCTGAATGATTCTTCACGTCTTTCCACAAACACTTTACGCAAGCCTTTGCGATAATTTACAGTTTCTTGCGTCATCATACCCACTATCTCTGCATTCGACATTTCTTTTTTCTTGTATGTCGTTGCGAAATACTTAAAATACTCAGTAGGATAACATATACGTGTTCTCGGACGCAAAATAACAGAAGAACCGAACATTGTGTCCAATATACTTCCCATTATCTCCAATTCCGTAGGACGACTCCATTTTTGTAATCTGCCTAATGAACTGAAATCCTCTGTCTTTATAGTATCTCCATGTTGTAGCGTGTTATTGCCGGTTTGAGTATTTTGGTTTGAAATGATTTCTTCAGCGGTTTGCACCGTAAGTCTGTCCATAAACGCCTTTGCAAAATCTTTCCTTATACGTAGCAACCAATCCGAATATTCCAAAATATACTCATTATGGTCTCTTAATATACGATAGAACTGAGAATCAATGCATTGAATGATACATACACCGGCAACGTCACGCATACATATCTCATCCAACATCTTATGTGCCTTATAATTAGCTAACGTATAATCCAATATATTCAGGAAGCGCTTCACATCTCGCAGATTCGCATATATCTCGTTCTTGTACCGTAAAACAAGGATATAATTCCAAGTCTCAAATGGTTTTATATTATAGTATTCAAGTACCTTGAACAATTCATCTTTGAATAGACTCCACATATACTCATCATCCGCAGGAAAACTTAATTCAAGATTAAAAAATTTCTTCAAATACTCTCCCGACTCTGCTACTCCTGCTTCTTGCAATCGGTTCATCAGAGCCTCTTTATCTCCGGCGATGATGTAATATAAATAGGGGAAATCAGCTATATTGCGGATCAATTGCAATAAGCGGAGTAATTCATCGTTTTGAAGCCGGTCCACATCATCAATCAGCACCACCATCGGTCGTTTTACCTCACGTAATCTTGTTTTTATATCCGCCAATTGGGTCTCAACAGATAATGCCTCTTGTTCAAAGATGGATAGCCATTCCCATTTCTCTACTGATGACAACACTCGTGCATACCTGTCCAGCATCTTCAATAGTGGTTTATCTCCGTCGCCTAACTTTTCGCGAATCAGACGTATTAATTGCACTATCAACGTCTTATTGGAGTCATATAACCATGGCCTGAACCAACATACTTCTATTCCTTTCTCGTTCGCCAACTGCTGTACTTGCAATAAGAAACTTGTCTTTCCATTCCCATAATGCTCATTCAGCAGAATAGTAAATGCATCAATGCTGTCTTGCCCGGTGGCTCTTACGGCATTTATCTTATCCACCAACTGCTTTGCATATTCTCCTCGTGCTAAATCGTCTCTACTGCATGGGGTATCGGAGAGGAAAGGCATAACGGATCCGTCCGGACGCTTCTCTTTCTCTTGTATATCATATCGGATTCTAAGCACTAATAATATAATCTCTATTAGACCTATTGCTATCCATGCACAATCGATATAGTTTACTGACCAACCTGATATGCCATACCATATAAATTTAGGATAAGTTCTAAAGATGATGTAAGCTAATCCCAGCAATAACAATGTTCCATATCGCGAGACAAAGATATCTCGCTCTGATAATAATCTACGACATGAAACTACATATGCCAACACAACTACTCCCAATACCGCCATTTGTATCCAGACATCACCATCTTCTACTTGGGATACTATCGGACAGATATATTCTACTATCCAATTTACAAAAGCACCACGGAATATATATAGTGCTAATAACAACGATAGGAGCCATTTATGCTGCAATATTTTCTTATATACTCTCATCCTTTTTTCTACTTACCAGAACGTTGTAGTTAACCATTCTTACACAAAGTATAGTACATATCTTCTAATATATCCGAAGGGGTTTGATTACGCTCTTTACTGTCAATCAAATCTCTTACATCCGTGTCCGTCAGGCATAATATCAGTTCGTTTTCTCCCAACATCTTTGACTGCTTTTTTAGTGCACTGGCATCTAAACCATTTCGAGAGAATATAATAGCGAAATGCCCCACCTTGCCATTAAAATACTTACTGACATTGTAGAACTCGTCTGTATTTAACGGATGTGTGTAATTCTTAAAATCCACAACAATCACCTTAGCCTGAAAATCCTCCTTCATTTGTTCCCAGAAACAAGGAGAGTTCTTATAGGTATTATGCACAATCAAATCTCGCCTTGCGATTCCATCTTCTGTTGTAGATTGTATTTCATATTTAAAGTGCCTGAACTCGTCTGCGAACAAGTATTTAAATATCTCTGTGCCAATATCTTCATATTCACTCCATCCCTCTTTACCTTTCGGACACTTTTCTAATCTTTGGCGCAGTAATTCTGCCGAAAGATTAGTATTCTCCCTTTTTGCTATCTTCAATCTGCTAATTCTTTCTTTGATATACAGATGAATCATCTCCCCATTTCTATTGTTAACTATATCATTTCCCATTTTTTCTACGCACATATAAGAAAGATGGTTTTCTTGAAGTATATTACTTATTTCATGCGGCGGATAATATTTAAGAATAAGACCTGTATACTTATTCTTACACATATTAATCACATCATGAATATTGCTGCGAGTTAGTCTATCATGTAGATATATGAGAAATCTATCTTTGTCAATTATCAACTCTTTCTGCTTTTCCACATAATTTACTTCGTTCAATCGGCCACGCAACATGTACACAGCATATGCTGCCAAATCAGATTCAGATGCATATTTAACAAATATCTTGTTCAGCTCGTGATGTATACTTTGTTCATCAAACATATACTTGAAACCAAAGCCATCCCCATATCCAGCCAATCCTCCACTAATGATACGAGATGCTTCAGCTTCTACATTATGAAAACGAAACATCACATCAACTTCCTTTGGATACACTTCGCATTCCGGACGTGTAGATTCATACCCATTAATCATCACTATCCATAATTTCTCATTGCGCTGATGCAAATATAGTTGTATCTTCTTATTATAGTTTGAAAACGCATGTTTTATTGGTGCATAGTTTTTCTCAATATAGGCCTGATATTCACGTTGCAAATCACTAATCTCATTCTGTACGCACTCGCGAATCTTCTTGGGTAATGATTTTTCTTTCGGAAAAATACTTTTAACAGCATTTATTTCGTTCCTTAACTCTTGCGAGTACTCTTGATATTCGTTTTCATTTTTCCGGTATAGTTCCGCAGTAATTGTAAAATAGAATTTCTCATGACTAAATTGCTGATCTTTTCGATATTCTTTCCCCCATTGTTGAGACAAAGTGTATGGTATATAAGTACGACCATACTCTAACGCTTTCATATATGGACGCATTGAAATGACGTTAGCTTCTTCAAATTGAAATAATAAAGACGCTAACCACTCATATAGTTCTTTTGCCGCTAAAACTCTCGTTTCTTCCGTTATGGCATCCTTATTCTGATTATGAACATCAAAAAAATGAGACAAACTTATCGGAAAAAAGTAGTTTTGTTTTACTTTTTCTACAACTTGTGATATAGTATTTATGAGACCTTTTGCTTCTACTAAATCTACTGTTTTACACAAATCACAATATAATTCCAGTAGAGTCTCATAAGCCTCTTTCGCATTCTTCAATGTTTTCTTTCTTGAGTTCATTTAGTTTACATCTAATACATTATACTATTTCACCGCACAAAATTACATAAAAATTCCCATATATGCAAATATTTTCTCCATTTTATTTGCATAATTTGAAGAATTTATGTATCTTTGCACCTAATTTAACGATTTAACACATTAATACTATGTTTAAACTTTTAGCACTTCGCGTCTTGGATGGTTGCGCCGACCACATCAAAAAATGTCTGAAACCCAATGTATATTACTATTTCTGCAGTGATTTCCGTTTTGAAGAAGAAGGAAAGATATATCGCGGCAATAAATACACCAAACCTCTACCGGAGGATTTATATACAATTCCTAAAATAGATGATAACAATCCATCATCTAATCCTGTCATTTTTCCGACCATTAATGTTAACGCTATCGTAGGTAAAAACGGAGATGGGAAGAGCACTATAGTAGAAATTATCATCCGGTTAATTAATAATCATATTGCCTATCGACAAGAATTAGGCGACTTTTCAGGAAACCAAGATTTACTTCATGTTGAGAAGGTGTATGCCGAATTATATTTCCAGATAGACCAAACCATATATAAACTTTTCGAGAAACCAAACGGGCAATACGGACTATGGGCAATTGCTTCGATTGAAGAATTCCATAAGTCCAATATACTATACATAGCTACGGATAAAGAAATAGAAGCTCCTGATATATTTAAATCCATTTATACATTTGTTTCCAACTACTCACACTACGCCTACAATGTACATGACTTCTCACAGGAGTGGGAGAAACCTGAGTATTCGGTGACAGAAGAAGAGGAGAATAATGCCTGCTGGCTATATCGTGCATTTCACAAAAGTGACGGATACCTTACACCAATAGCTCTTCACCCGTACCGATTAAGTGGAGATCTTAATATCAATCTCGAAAAATCACTGGCACAACAGCGATTATTGTCATTATTTATTAATGCCAACAATACAGATTTTTCATTTCGTAATGTTTTTGAGAAAACAGCATTTGCGATTAAGTTTAAAGATCCGGGCTCTTCCAAACTTCAAGAAATAACTTTGAAGAAATTCTTGTTATCAACATGGATGGAAGATAAAAGTCTGGATTGGGCTTTAGATGATATCAAAGATATTAAAAATATCCAACTCAATAAATCAAACTACAAGAAAATCCTGGAGCATTTACAATATCGTACGCTCAACCATGTACAGGCATTATTAGGCAACCTAACCGGATTAAATAGTATTGAAGATTCGCCATATGGTGAATTTATGGAAAAGATGAATATCTATATCCGAGAGAATATGGAACAATGTCTCCCTCATAAAAAACATGGCAAATACAAAGAGCAAAAATCAAATATCTCTTCGTATGTCACGGAACTAAACCGACTTAGAAAGCATCTTAAACAAATTAATCTTGATTATTCTATGACGGAGCCTATTCTGCATACTAAATTGCTTCTCCTTTATAAGTCTTTCTTTGCATACAACACGAATCAATTAGCAAGAATGCGCTTGATATACTTGGTGGCAACGTATTATCACATTGATCCGATGATAATCATCAAGTCCTATGAAAAGCTTTCCGAATATGAGAAATGCCAGCATTACATTATTTATAAAGTGATTTCCATATTTCACAAATATCCAAACTACACCAAATTTATTGGAACCAATAGGAGTAATGAAAATAAACCTTATGAAATATCCGAAAGTGAATTAGAACAGTTATTCTCCCAATTAGAAGATGATATATCTAAGAAATCGCACATTACTAAAAAACTATCACAAGCCATCTTCTACATTCAGGATGAAGAGAATAAAAGATCAGACCTATATAGGGAGCGCACTAAGCATGAACACATACGCGATTGCAATGATAGTGAATTCTATATATTACTCAGTGATCTTAAAGGCGACAGGTTAATAATTAAACCCAACGAACTCCCTCCTGCCATATACGACTATGAGATTGTATTCCGGAATAAAGACGGATCAATCTCAGAAATGAGTGTTCTTAGTTCTGGAGAAAAGCAGTTATTAAACACCATAGGTGCTATTATTTATCATATACAAAATATAGAAAGCACGCACTCGTACAATACTATTAATTTGATTCTTGAAGAAATAGAACTCTATTTCCACCCGGACTATCAACGTCTCTTTATTTATCGGCTATTGAAGCAAATATACGGTGCAGATCTAAAACATATTAAGAATATCAATATAACGTTTGTTACCCACTCGCCATTTATTCTATCCGATATTCCGAAATGTAATGTGCTATTCCTTAATAATGGAGAGCCTGATTATACAATGCAAGAGAACACATTCGGTGCAAATATTCATAGTATGCTCAAAAATGCATTTTTCCTACCAAATTTGCTGATAGGTGAATTTGCATACCAAAAGATTAATGAATTGTTCCGGCAACTAAATGGATACCAATATCGAAATACAGATATTGCATCCTTAAAACAAAAAATAACTATCGTAGGAGAGCCATACCTGCGAGAACAACTTTTTAAATTACTTCGTATTCGTTGATCTATGTTACGAATTCAAATAGAAAATATTGAACGCATTGCCGATGAGTGGTATATGCTTCTTAACGATTTCTTAACCATCCGAAATTACAAAAGTAAGATGTTAAGCTCTATATCAGACAGCCAATTATCACAGCAGGAGCAATCAATCGGTATCGGTTTAGTTATGAGTTATTTTACGAATCTAAAATATTATGTCTTTGCAGATGAACAAGAACTAATGTACCAACATGAGCTTTATAATAACTGCTTCCTTGGGATGCATAAAAATAGATATGAAAAACTGCACAAAAAATTAGCACATATTTTCAGCAACCTATATACGGCATTTACTAAATACGAACCTGCGAATTTAATATATCCAATAGCATATCACTTCTTTTATAAACTCGACATCCGAACTTGCCCGTATTGCAACCGGAGTTATACTTTTACTGTTTATAAATATTCAGGCAAAAAGACTCGACCGGAGTACGATCATTTCTACGATAAGGCAAACAATCCATTATTGGCTCTATCCTTCTATAATCTGGTGCCGTCATGTCATGACTGCAACCGCATTAAAAGTACTGATACAATAAACATCAACCCCTATTTTAGAAAGTTCAGAGGCCGTTTTAAAGTATATGAACAGCCTCGGAAAGATTCTATTCCACAGCCACTGAATGCTATCGAACTATTAAAAGCAGATCATTGGGGGGATATTAGATTGGACACTAACTCCCAAATGGAACGTAATGATATGGCTACTTTTGCTTTGGATGAGTTGTACAAGAATCATAGTGATTACATACGAGAGATAGTGATAAACGCACAAGCATATAGTACGCATGCCCGTGCTGCTTTAGTAACTAGTTTTCAAGGTGCCGGTCATTCTCCCGATCAAGTTTATGATTTTGTTTGGGGCAAGAACCTTGAAACAGCCAACCAGATCAATTGCCCCTTATCCAAACTCACGCGAGACATATTGGATCAATTGGAAATACAATAATTTGCAGCATACTCTTCCGACAAAATATATAGATGTCTATGCGCACGTGTGCATGCCACATATAACTTATTCCGAGAGGAAGCAGCCAACAGATGTAATGTATTTGTTTTATAATGTTTATGTACTGTTTTATTGAGAATTACACATACGTCCTCAAAATCGTCTAATCCTTTTGAAGCTCCCCAATTCATAGCTTTAAAAGAATAGTTATAACTCTTTTGATACACTAACTTCATTATATTTGAATCTGCCAATATGGCATCTGCGGCTTCTTGGGAGTCAATGACAAAAATCCGAGAATCATCATCTCGATGAGAGTCTATATCGACACCTATATTTCTGGTCACAAACTCACATACTTGGCGAGTACACCTGTAGCTTTTAGATAAGGTTCGCGAATCTATAGTAACATGATTCCATTTTCGAAGATATGATTTGAGAACTTTGTATAGTCCACTATTTAAATTTCCATCTGCACTAGTATCGTATGTATGCTGAAAATAATCTCCAACTAATAGAGCATCTATTTGTAAAGGAAATATGGCATGGATGAAATCAAAATCATGCCCGGCCAGGTCTTGTACTTCATCAATATAAAAATGATCAAAATACTTCTCTAATCGTTCCTTTATCTCCTGTAAATGAAACTCAAGGCAATACTTGGCAATGCGATTGTGGTACAATATTCTGTCATTCGTTTCATAAAACAGTATCTTATCTTTTCCTGAATATCTTGTCCTATCTGCAGGCATTTGCCAACAAATACCGGTCGGACATAGTTCCAATTTTGAGAATGGAAGAAAACACTCATGATATAGAAATCTATAATAGGATAGCAACGTTATATTAGCCGGAAAATAACCGAACCTCCGGATTATCTTGCGTCTGATATTGGCGACATTATTGATAGTGTATGTCACAATCAAAAAACGCTCATCCTCATTCAGTTGATTCACCAGATACGTAGTCTTTCCCGCTCCGGCAACCGCCAACATCATGATATTAGCCATTGTATTGCATTATAGATATATTGCGGGACTGTGATTGGTTCTTCCGCGCTCAACAGACGATAAGCTACTTCCGATTTATTATTCTTCATGTACTCCAACACCGTCCGTGACCTTAATGCTCCAGAGAAAAGGCTGTCACATACCTCCTTATTCGTATCATACACGCATGCTTCAAAAGTATATAGGTTATTGTTTGATTCGGCAAATATATTTATATTCGCAAATTGTCCACTGATATATCCTTCATAATTTTGGACAATATTAGTATCATAATCACCATCATTATCCGTAACAACTGCCGTTTGGATACCTAATATTCTGGCTATCTCTAAATAACGTTTAAAACACCTCCCATCTACTGCGATCACAGCTATACCATTCTGCTCTAATAATTGTCCTGATATCAATTGTACAAATTTATCCATCAAGATATATTCCGCATCACCTTCTACTAAAATCGCTTTTTTTGAAAGTACGAATTGTAGCATGTTATTATCCGGTGCTTTCATAAAAAATCTTGCCGTATCCTCACTTATATCTTTCAGTTGTACTGGTTGCTGCGATTCACAACTTAACATAGTACACTTGCGTAAATCCAGACGGGTTGCAATCATATCACTATGCGTACTTATGAAAAGTTGCTTGTTCGTCGTATCTTGTATTTGACGAATAAGCTGTAACATCTTCCCATAACTAAGATGATTCTCCGGTTCTTCGAGTAATATTGCATCTACGCTTTCACTCACATTTCTAAGAGCGAGTTCTGTCTTGATGAAACACAATTGCCCTGTACCTTTGTTCTCTATGGGTACCCCATTGTATTGTAAAGAGATCGCTGTCTCTAAATTGTCCGTACTATTATCCTTTATAGAAAAAGCACTCGCTTCATCGCTACTGGGGTGAAACTCTCTTAAAATATCTGCGGCAAACTTCTCTTTCGCTTGATGATAAGTATGTTTAAACTGCAATCGCTGCTCGTTAGTTGTTTGCGAATAATATAATGTGCGAACATATTCACTTGCTGCATACGGGTTGGTTATATTGAAATTATCAATAGTTAATGTGCCGTGTTTCCGAGTATGTCCGTTATATGTTTCGCCAGAGAACGTTTCAAAATCCACCTTGTAAAATTCAAAGGGGAATGCACAATCAGGTGCTAATAATACATTTCTAATTATATCTCCATAATTATCATCTGGCTTGCATACCATTCTTATTCCATCACAAACTCGTTGTTCGCTATTGACTCTGCCATTAAGATGTCTTTCCCCGGTCTCTGCAAAGTACAACTCCACGTACATTTCCGGTAGATTGTTGTAGTCTTTGACTCCATTAACAAATTCTTGGATAACATCTGCATTAATCAGTCTATTTAAACCGATTTCTTCTACTCTTCGCGAACTCCCACGCGACACAACATCTATAGCCTGCAGAATCGTACTTTTCCCGGCTTCATTATCACCGATAAAAATATTGAGAGTCTCGTTACAAGGGATTTCTACATGTCGAAACCGCTTAAAATTATAAAGAATAATTTTTTGTATCGTTTTCATAGCCTATTGATATTTTTAAAAGCACTCCCAGCTAAGTGATCAAATAGTTGCTCCCCATCCAATGCATTATTTGGGGTCTTATTTAAACCTCTCCCAAAATTCCGCAACAGCCTTCCGCGTTTGGTCTGCCGACTGTGGATAGGATTCAATAAAATAGGTCAGAAACTTAGCACAATCGATCTTGACTGCGAATTCCCGACTCTTCTGCCACCTCTTTCAACTTAGAGAACAACTCCAGTCCCTTAGCGGTAAGTTTGTAGGCCTGTTCAGGACGACTGGGCACCTCTGGGAACTGCATTTTGACTAATCCTTTAGCAGTTGCCGGTTTGAGGTAGTTGTCGCGAAAATTGCGTCTCGCACTTTGGCGAAGTTCAAGCGCTGCAATCAGTTCACGACGCGGCAGCACAT
>JAEEGL016062585.1_pt1 | contig 18185 bp, 10 predicted proteins | sample 9134231 | NCBI WGS metagenome assembly JAEEGL01 (sample SAMN16246548, study PRJNA631951) | gut metagenome | biome: gut microbiome; feature: rumen; material: fiber-attached | host: Bos | place: Iran: Karaj | collected 2018-10 | reverse complement strand
CGCCGAGGAAGCCCCCGCCGAGGAAGCCCCCGCCGAGGGCGAGGCTGCGGAAGGGGAAGCCGAGGGCGAGACCGAGGGCGAAGCGAATAAGGAGCTCCTTTATAACGTCACCGCCCAGATTATCGTCTACCTCACCATTGCTGAAAAGGAGGGCTGAGCATGAGCCGCGAAGTAAATGCGAAGGAAAAAGTCCTTCTGGTCATTCTGGTGCTGATCATCCTGGCATTCGGATACTATCGCTTTGTGGACCAGCCGGTCCGCAGGAACCTGGCCAAGGCCGAGGCGGAGTATTCGGCCCTGCAGACGGAGCTGACGGAAGTCAGAGTCAAGATCAATGAGCTGCAGCGGATGCAGGACGAGATCGATGAGATCGCCGCCAGCGGCAAGAACAGCTATATGCCCAGCTACAACAACGCCAAGGAAGAGCTTGCGCTGCTGAACGACATCCTCAATGAATCCGCGACCCAGTATTCCGTTTCCTTTACCGGCGTGTCCCGGTATAAGGACCAGATCCGCCGCGATTTTGCCCTGAGCTTCAGCGCGAAGGATTATGACTCCATGAAGCTCATCATCGACAAGCTCACCGGTGTGGAATACCGCTGCATGATCGGCGACTGCAACTGCACCGTGATCAAGACGAAGAATGAGAAGCAGGAGGAAGAGACCTCCCTGTCCGTCAGCACCACCGCCACCTTCTTTGAGACCCTGGTGGGCGGCACTGCCGACGCCGGCCTTCCCCCCGATTCCTCCAGACAGGGCTGAGCATAGTCTCTGAGCTCCTTCGGGAGCTCCAGGAGGCGGATTGAAGCCTGATGTTCCCGGCCGCCAGTTCACTGTCGGCCGGGAAATCCATGTTTTGGAGTGCTTTTATTCGATGCCGGGCTAGCTCCGGCCGGGACCGGGAGCGGCCGCACGCTGCGGTCCGCATCCCCGCCCATGACAAAACCCGGGATCCTGCGTTTTGTTCATTGGAAGTTTACATTTTGAATGGCAAGAATTGCTTTACTTTGACTGTGTCACATATTAAAATAAATCAGTACAATTAGGCATGCCATGGTCCCTCAGAGATTGGACCGGCAGCCCGGGTGGGAGGAAATGCCCATGCACAAGACCGTGATAAACAAGCTTCATTCCCGCAAAGGTGCTTCAATCACCTTTGCGCTTCTGGCGTTTTTGGTGTGTGCCGTCATCAGCGCCGTGCTGATCGCCGCGGGCCTGGCGTCGTCCGGCCGCGTCAGCGGCCTCGCAAAGTCGGACCGGCGCTACTATGCCGTCACCTCTGCGGCCCAGCTCTTCTGCGATACCCTGAATGACCAGACCTTCAGGATCGAGCAGACCATGACCCTCCGCGAGAGGGAAGAGACGACCTTCACAATCAACCCCGACGGCGGATTCACGCAGGTGGGCGACCCGGACGTCAGTAAGGTTCCGCCGGATAAGTATGGCCTCACAGTCCAGACGCCCTATGCTACATACTCAACGGAAGACAGAGACGGTGTTGATGCTGATATCAGCGGGCTGTCCTTAAAGAGCAAGAGTTTTCTGACGGAAGCCGCGCTGTATTATGTATTCGGAGAAGTCGGCAAGGCGGAGCAGGTCAACGTGGATACCTTCGTCGGAAAGACATTCAGCACGACGAATCCGCACACTTATAATTATCCTCGCACTTGGGAGATGAAGCTTGATGTTGGGGGACAGGATTTCCTGACCGTGGACGTGGAAGTCACCATGTCCGATACCGGCGACATTGAGCTGAAATTCTGCAACGACGAGGGCGCCGATAAGTTCTACATGGTCGTGGAGCTGCGGGCGATCGTCACCGACAGCACCATCACAAAAACACCGCGAAACGTGGGAAGCGGGAATACACCCGGCGATCCTTACTTTGTGACCTGGATCGAAACGGAGACGGACACGGTCAAGACGACCGAGATCTGCTGGAAGGTGACTGAAGTAAAGAAGGTGTCGGCATGAAGAGAATGAAAGAACGGATCCTCAAAAAGCTGAGAGGAAATGCGGGCGAATCCCTGGCGGAGGTGCTGATCGCTCTGCTGATCGCTGCGCTGGCCCTGACCATGCTGGCCTCCGTGATTTCCTCCACCGCAAAGATGCTCACCAGGGGCAAGCTGAAAATGAGCGAATACTATACGGCCAACGAGGTCGTAGCGGCTCAGAAGGACGCGGCGCCCGCGGCGGATGAACCTGACGCTCCGGCTCCGGTACAGCCAAAATACACCTTCACCCTGAACGACGAGAGCGATGCGACGACAGAGTATTATCTGTTCGACAGTTCGAAGAATTCGGTTTCGTACTATGAGAACGATAAAGCCGGAGACGACAACAAGGTCGTTTCTTACAAATGGGTGAAATAGGGAGGGGGGATGCGGTTATGAGATCCATGCTGAAAAAGCTGAAGAAATGCCAGGCAGGCTTCTCCCTGGCGGAGACGCTGATCGCCATCCTGATCCTCATGATGGTCTCCGCCATCGTGGCCGGTGTGATGCCGGCAGCCTCCAACGTATACACCAAGACGGTTGACGCCGCCAACGCCCAGGTGCTTCTCAGCACCTCCATGAATATGCTGCGGGGCGAGCTGGGACCGGCGCAGGAGATCGAGGCGACCCCGGCAGGCAGCACTTCCATCGTCTACAAGTACATTTACACGACCCTTGTGGAAGACTCCATGACCCATACGGTAGCATCCTATGATAACTATGGGTGGCGGAAGATCGAGTTCGGGAATTACGTTCCGAAGGGCGAAACGGAATCGGTCGAGGGCATCTGGGTCTTCGACGGGAATTGGGACACGGAATCCGCGAAGCCTGTGTTCGATGAAGACTCGCGTCGGCTGCTGGTCTCCAAGGAAGCCATCACCCATAATCTCAGCGTCAAGTGCGGCGGCATTTCCTATAATTCCAAGACCGGCGTCGTCACCTTCACGAATCTGCAGGTCCTTCGGGATACTTCGGTTCTGGAATCCAGAGACAGCTTTGAAGTGATGACGCTTATCAAAGAGCGCGAGTAACCGAAAGTCATGATGTATCGTCAAGTAAGTAAGCCGTTTCGTGCGGCCGGTGAACAATCTGTTCGGGTGGGATAAATGATGAAAAAACGTTGGAATCGAAAAGGCTTTTCTCTGGCGGAGGTGCTCATCGTCGTGGGCATCATCGTGGTCCTCATGGGCGTCGGCGCCGTGGCGCTTTTCTCCCATATGCGGACCATGCACCAGCTGGAGATGGACGGGCAGGCCAAGGAGCTGTTCGTGGCCGCGCAGAACCATCTCTCTCTGGCGGAGAGCCAGGGCTACCTCGGCAAGACGAAATTCGGCACCGGAGACTACATCGAACCCGGCAACGACATCTATTACTTTGTCGTCGGCGGGGGAGATAACCCGGATGACACGGAAAGCGTCCTGAATCAGATGCTCCCCGTCGCATCGGTGGATGAAGCGGCCAGGACCACCGGCAGCTACATCATCCGCTATCAGAAAACTTCGGGGACGATCCTGGACGTGTTCTATGCCAGCAGCGATTCCCGCTATGGCTACACCTTTATCAACACGGAAGAATCCTATAAAAAGGTCATGGATACCCGCGCTGATAAGGACGCCCGCCGCAATTATGAAGGCGGCGCCGTGCTCGGGTACTATGGCGGCGTGGCCGCTGCGGACCTGGATAAGGGCGATCCTCTGAGCCCGCCGACCATCGAGGTCGTGAATGCGGAAACGCTGTACGTGAACATCCATGACCCGAACCAGGGCAGCACCGGTCCCAACAACGGCAAGAATGTTCTGCAGCTGGTGATAACCGGTCAGAGCAGCAAAGCACAGTGTGTCTTCACCCTCTATAATTCCGAGAATACGTCCATCGTAAATGAAACCACCGTCGGGGAAGACCGGGCCTCGCTTCTGAGCCCCGCCAATTACCGGGTCATGCTGGACAGTGTGACCGGCGACCGGAAGCTTCATTTCTATAAGCTGAACGACTTTAAAACGGAATCCGCTTCGCCGTACTTCTCGATCAACGGCGCGTTCAAGCCCGGTGAGAACCTGGAGATCCAGGCGATCTCTCTGAACAACGAGAAGATCACCAACATCGCCGAAAGCTCGATTTCTGTCACAAACAGCCTCTTCGCGACCCTGGAGGGGACGAAGGAGCCGGTCAGCGGCAACATCGGCAACGGCGTTGTCGGAATCGAGAATTTCCGGCATCTGGTCAATCTTGACAGCGCGACCGTTTCCAACCTGAACTCTGATATCAGCCTGGTGAAGGCGCAGCAGACGAAGGATTTGGACTGGACCGCGTTCCTGACCACGACCGGCGCTTCCGGCATCACCGCCGTGACTTCCGCCGGCGATACGACCGGCAGCAAGTTCCTCCCCGTTACGGTCGGCTTCAAGATGGAGTATGACGGCGGCAGCCACAAGGTCTCCAATATCGACGTGGACACTTCCGGCAACGGCGGCCTCTTCAAGGCCCTTGCGCAGGAAAGCACCATCCACGATTTGGAGCTTGTGGACTTTAAGGTCAAGGCCTCCGGCGACGCGGGCGCTCTGGCCGGCAGCCTCATGTATGTCAATGTGACCGGCGTGCTGGTGCACAACAGCGCCACCGGCACCGGCGACGACAGCGCTTACTTCATCAAATCCACCTCCGGCAATGCCGGCGGTCTCGCGGGCAGCATCACGGGCAGCCTGATCGGCAGCACCTACTATGGCGTCGTCGATTCCAGCGCCGCGGCTGTCTACGTCAATGGTTCCACCGCAGCCGGCGGCCTCGTCGGCAAGGTCTCCGGGACCGTCACCGTCACCAGCAGCTTCTCCGGCGGACATACGCTGGAGGCCAAGTATCTGAATGACCTGAGCGCCGCAGAGGATGCGGACGGCCGCTTCAATACCGTGTCCAACGGCGCGGCCGGCGGCCTGATTGGCGACGCTTCCGGCGCCGCGCTGACCGTGAGCTACAGCTATTCCACCGCCTCCGCCTATGGCGGCACTGCCGCCGGCGGCCTCATCGGCGACGGCAAGGTCGGCAGCGGCAGCGCCGTGAGCTACAGCTATGCCACCGGCCTGGTGGAGACTGCCGGCTCTGGCAAGAAGGGCGCCTTCGTGGGCGACAAGGGCGACGCTCTGCAGTACATCAACATCGACGACCCCGAAGACAGCAGCAAGAAGCTGGCCACCTGCTATTACCTGGAGAACATTTCCGACGAAGCCGGTCAGGCTGTGGCGGACTTCCTTGTGGCCGCATCCTCCGGCGATACGACGTATACAAACTTCCTGCTGCCCGTTGATGCTCGCGAAGTCGCCGTCATTTATGACGAGAGGCTCAGCGCGCGCTATGATTTCCCCACGGTGCAGAAGCTCCACAGCCTCTATGGCGATACTTATGCGCCCACAGGGCTGGCCGCTTCTCTGACCAGCGTCCATTACGGCGACTGGCAGCTGCCCTCTCTGACGAAGCTGGACTTCAAGTTCCTGGACGGCTATAACGGCGATACGGTGCCCGTGGCCGAAAAGACGGATGACCTCATCGCGCAAATCAAGCTGGAGAGCAACACCAAGTATATCACCCTCGCGCTCTACGGCGAGACCACCCACAATGCACGCGTCTACATCATCGACGTCAGCGACACGGCTGACCCCACCATCATCAGTGAAGCCGCCGTTTCCTGCACGGTGGGTGCCGACGGGAAGGTGATCCCCGGCTCGCCCAGCTGGACCAGGACCTCCGGGTTCTCCCCCATGCGCCTGACCAGCAAAACCACGACGGAAGGCGAAACTTCGACCACCGTCGTCACCGCCGTTCTGGATACGGTCAGCATCAAGGGCGGGCATTTCGTGCAGCTCTTTGCCGACGACGACGGGGACAGCAGCACGGAAGACGCCAAGCTTCTCCCCGGCGAAAACGTGAGCCTCTATGTGGGCGGCGGCCAGGGCTCCCTCGCCGAAGCCCTGAGCTTCGGCAGGGAAGAGGAGAACTCGAAGGAAGCCATCGGCGACTTCAACCCCTATGGCAAGGTGCTCAACAGCCTCTTCCATTTCGCCTATGAAAAGAATGCGGGTGAGGCCTCCTATGCGTATCTTTCCAATCTAACCACCTCCATGTCCAGCGCGGCGCTGACCTCCTTCCGCCACCTGCTGAACCTGGACAGCAGCACCTCCTATGTCAATGTGGCGGGCACAGCGACCCAAAAGGTGACCTCGGCCACCCTGCGCTGCGACCTTGACTGGAATGAGGACTACCATGCCAACAAGTACCCCGCAATCTATCACTATACCGGCAATCACACCACGGCTGAGAATGCCTTCAGCGGCATCTATAACAACTACCTGACCTCCCTCACGGGGCATTATGAGGACGGCGTCGGTTCCACGGTGGATTACCATACCATCAGCAACCTTCGCATCACCGCCACCACGGGGAACTACAGCTACATTGACGGCACCAGCCTCGGCAACAACAATGCCGGTCTCTTCCGCTATGTGACCAACAATCTCACCATTGACAACCTGCACCTGCAGGAGCCCAGAGTCACCAGCGACAGCGGCCACGCCGGCGCGTTCGTGGCTTCCAACAATGGTACGGTCACCCTGAACACCGTCCTGGCGGAGGGTACCATGGCCTGCGGCGTCACGGGCGGAACCACGTCCGGCGGCCTCGTCGGCAACAGCAAGGGCAAGCTCAATATCAATAACAGCGCAGCCTCTCTGCTGGTGACGGCCAGCGGTCCTGCCGGCGGTCTCGTCGGCAAGCAGGAGAGCAATGTGCTCACCATCGCAGACAGCTATGTGGGCGGCCACACCTATGCCGGCTTCTATTATGTCGATGACGACGATGACGCCGACACGGACGGCGTGGATCCCTCCGGCAAGCGCTGGAACATCATTTCCAAGACCGGCGCTGCGGGCGGCATCCTCGGTGAGCTCAGCACCGAAGCGTCCGCAGGCATCACGCAGACCTTCAGCGCAGCCTCCGTCTACAGCACCGGCGCCGGCGGCGGCCTCATCGGCATTGCCTCCGGTGAGATCACTGCCCTGAATCTGGTCTATGTCGTGGCCCCCGTATACAATGTCAAGGAGATGGTGAGTACCGGCACCGGTATTGAGCCCACTCCCGGCAATGCCGGCGCCATCATCGGCGTTTCCAGCGAGACCATCACCGGCAGCGATACCATGGGCAGCGGTATCTTCTTCCTGCCCAGCGTATATGTCAATCCTCTGCCCACCACGCTGGTGGCTGATGACGGCAGCGTCGTCAGCAGCATCAAAACCATCGGCGACGGCACTCTGGAGAATACCAAGCTGGCCTACTACTTCGTTAAGGCCGGCGTGGACAACGCGATCCTCCCCTATGTGGATGAGGACCGCATGGAGCAGCAGACGGACGCCTTCGACGGGACCCTGGGCGAATATCCCTTCGCCATCTGGACGATGTTCCCCTTTGACGGGACGAACGAACGGCATTATTACGGCGACTGGCAGCCTGCGGAGAACGGCCCCACCATTGAGCTGGACGTTCACTTCCTCACGGTCATCCCCGAGGACGCTGCCGCCGGGACGGCGCGTGTGGTGAAGCATCTGACCACCCGCGACCAGGAGATCGCCGTGCAGGTCCCCTATGAAGTGGTTTCCATCCTTCTGCCCTGGCCGGACGACGTCTTCAACTATGATTTCGGCGATTGGCAAATCTATTATGACGACCATATCGACGATGTCTTTGCCGGGACGGAGATCAGCGAGGACGACACCTCCAAGGTGACCGTCAGCTATTCTGCCTCCTCCAACGGCACCAATGTCTATCTGTCCGCGGCGGAGTATAAGCAGGCCAGCCAGGATAAGTACTTCAGCACCGGGGCTGACGGGAAGAAGCATCTGCACCTCACGCTGGTGAGCACCTATACCCCCAAGGAAAACAAGCTCTATAAGCTGGAGTTCTATGACCAGAACTTCACGACCAATGCCGAGGGCAAGGACGTTCCCGACGGCTGGTCCGATACACCTCTGACCTATCAGGTTCTGGAGCCCAAGCCCGACGAAGGCAAGACGAAGCTGAGCCAGCTGGTGGAGGGCAAGCAGCCGCCCACCCGCAGCAAGGCGGAATACCGCTTCCTCGGCTGGTATACGGCGCAGACCGGCGGCAGCGTCATTTATGAGAACGTCTATAATGCGGCGGACAACAGCTTCAAGCTGGAGCTGAATGAGACCAACGCCGCGGCAATCGACGTGGTCAGTAATGACAAAGACGTGAAGCTCTACGCCCGCTATGAGGAGATCGCCTATCGCACGCTGACGGTGAAATTCATGGATGGCGACGGCAACCAGATTCCCAGCGTCGAGCCCTATGAGATCCGCTTCGAGGGCGACCGTGGCTTCAAGGAGACTGTCGTGCCGCTGCCCTATGAGGACGGCGTCCTCTGGCCCGATACCGGCGTGACGCCCACGGTCACACCCGCGACCTCCGGCATCACCTGGAATCTGACCGGCACTTCACCCACGGTGACGATTGCCATCGCGGCTGTGGACGAGGTCACCGATGCGAACCGCGAGATCGAGTGCAAGGTCACTTATAAGGTCAATGCGGAGTATACCGGCTATGTGGTGCTCTATGAGCTGATGGACACCAATTCCACCTTCGCCTATGCAGCAGGCTCCAGCTATGTCTATGGCAACACGAGCTTCAGCTCCATCAGCGGCAATACCTATCTCTATGGCTCCACCATCAAGGGCTTCTCTCCCGGCATCGAGGTCGCCGAGGATGCGCGCTATGCGGAATACCTGCTGACCCTGCAGCCCGAGGGCTTCGCTATCTCCAATGAGAAATTCTATAAGGAGATCCCCGCGAAGTACGAAGGCAAGTATCCCGAAAAGGTCACCACCGCCGCCGGCGAGCTGGACGTGACCTGCCTGATTGTCATCCAGTGCCGTCGTCAGTCCAACTGGCTGACCTTCGACAGCGACGGCGGAACGAACATCGCCCCCGTCAAGCTGACCTACGGCACAAAGCTCAATGATATCCTGAAGGGCGGCACGGCGAACTATCTGGAGGCTTACAAGCCCTCCTATGCCAGCTATACCTTCATCAAGTGGGTCTACATGGATGCCGGCGCGGAGACTGACGTAACGGACGCCGTGACGATGCCCGCCCACGACCTGGAGCTGAAGGCCAAGCGCGAGGGCGCACCCGTCCCGTTCACGGTCGTGTTCATGGAACAGGACCCCAACAATGCGGGCGATTATACCGTCAGCAAGATGTATGAGACCTACAGGAAGTCCGGGGCCGACAGGGACCTGATGGCCAATGCCGGTTCTGACGTCAACGTGACGCTGGACCGCACGAACAAGACGGCGAAGCTGACCTGGACGGACGGAACCGCTGCGGAAACCGTGACCTACACAATGAAGACGGAGAATGCAGAGTATCAGTATTTCAATCTGAATTCTGCATTGACCGGCACGAAGTTCACCGTTTCCGACGACGGAAGCACCGTTGTGAAAATCTACCTCGACCGGAACTATTATTCCGTCTGGTTCCGCATCGGCCGCGCGACCAAGGGCAATATCAGAAAGACGGTCGGCAAGTTCGACGACGAGGTCGGGACGCATGAGGTCTTCCAGTATACCAAACTGGACGGCAGCACCTTCTGGGCCTATGAGGATGAAGACGCTCCGACAGCAAAGCCCTATGGCGAAGAAAGCGACCGGTACTTCGAGCTGGATAAGACGACGGAGTATGTGGACGTCTATAAGCCGCAGTGGGTGTATACGCCGGAGCCGGAAGACGATGCGGATGAACCTCTCTACGGCGTCAGCGGCGGGTACTATGTGGAGCTTCACAAGGAAGGCGGTTATACGGAGGTGTCCACCAGAAGTACGACCGAGACGAACTATTATGGACTCGTTGGTGGTAAATATGAAAAAATCAATTACAGAGATAGAACGTATAGCTACGGATATGTAAAGAATAACAGTAGTTATCATGCTTATTCTAGCGGCTACACATACGATACGACGAATTCTACAGGAAACGATACTCAGTATGGCGTTGTCGACAATACCCTTTATAGATTGACTAGGCGTGGTGGTAACGGAAACAGGTATTGGGTTTATACATTGAACGGCCGAGAGGTTCGTTACAATGGAACAAGATATACAAGATACAACAGCTATTATGGCGACTATTTCTTCGATGAAGGCATGTGGCCATTGAGTTATCAGTATGTTTTTACTTGGGTTAACGGGACTACTGAATACAGTTGGGTGATTTCTTCTAATAGTACACTCGACAATAGAGATACGATTCTCGGCGGTCCTCATTATTTGTCTAATCTCGTTTGGCAGGACGACGATCACGTCACCTATGATAACGTGACCCGCTTCCGTTATTCCCGCACCGGCTATACCAGCGACACAGTATATGAAGCTGACGATGATGAAATGGTAGAAGTCGGCGGTGTTTACTGGTTCAATGATGGCAGAGCGCTTGTAGAGGCTGTGAAGCAGGATACCCAGAAGCCAGTCGACATCTTCAAGCGCAAGGGTACGAGCGAGGTTTACGACCACAAAACAAAGCACGTCTACTGGTTCGTGATCGTGGAAGACCCGAAGGACTTGAACGTTCAGGAATTCATACCCAAGGACAGCAACAATCAGTATCACGTCAGCATTTATGGCAGCAACGGATATTCCTGGTCCAATGAGTATAATACTGACCGGAGACGTGTGAATGTAGGCTGGAATGAGAACCCCTTCACGTGGATACCGTCCAAGAATCTCCGTTTGACCGGACCGGAAGTCGGTGAAACGGCCGGAGAGGTCTACTTCTACTACAGCATCTGGGCGCGGTACGGCGCGGACATCAGTGACCAGTGGCCCGACGTAAGATGGCTGAATGACGAAGGGCGGAATGCCGGCGTTATGAGTCTGCGGAGTTTGTCGTCGAGCGATGTGGCAGACTACAAGTTCACCAGCTGGCTGTTCCCCCAGACATCTAGGTACTACTACCTTCACTCCAGCACCATGACCTCCATCAAGGGCCCCTACGCGACCATGTCCGAGGAGCTGATCCTGCAAAGGAGCAACTCGACTTCGACGACGTTCTTTGATTCCCCTGACGACGGCGCGGGAAACAATCCCTCCGTCACTTTGTACGGACGTTACCGTCCTACCCCCTATTGGTGGAGATATGTGCTTCATTTCGGCGTCGGCGGCCTGAATCCTGACCCGGATGATTTGGATACGCGGAATGATTCTCATTGGAGTACGAAGGAAATCTATGTTTATTCCGACGGTCCCTCTAAAAACCAGAACCCCCTCGAGTATTTTGGATACAACACACCGGCGAAGGGTGATACGGTTCATTGGACGCCGCAAAAAGACGGCGATGGTATCCGTACGGATTGGAAAAACATCGATTACTACTACATCCCCGAAATCAGGAGCATCCAATTCAATGCGAAGCCCAATCCCGAGGGGCAGTTCGACGAGATTGCGGTCGACAATTATTTCTATGGCACCAACCTGTCCATCGCGGACATCCACGGCAGCGCCGTGAGCGTCCCGTCGGGCTATGAGTTCAAGGGCTGGTATGAGAATCCGTTGGGCGAAGGCACTGCCTTCAACTTTGACTCGGAGATCCGCGGCAACCTCATCCTCTATGCCATCGTGACGCCTGTCGACAAGACCGTCACCTTCACCCTGCCGGTATATGAGGAGCAGCAGCCCGAGTGGGCCGAGGGCGGCTATGCCGACCGCGTGTTCACCGCGGTGCCCCACAAGAGCACGCTGACCGCGCGCATCGGAGAGGACGGACGCTCCTTCACGCCGAAGCTGGAGGGCTACAAGTTCCTCGGCTGGGTCGAGACCGCAGACAACACGCCCTTTGCCCCGTCTCAGCAGGTTCTTAAGGACTATACGCTGAAGCCCTCCTGGGAGAAGCTTCCCGACCCGGTCTATGAGACCGTCACGGTCAAATACCTCTATGAGGATGACGAAGGAACGACTCACGTACTGCACGACCCCGAAGAAGTCACGGTCACCAAGGACGAGAGCTTCAAGTTCACGGCCCGAAGCATCGGCGGCTATAAGCCGGTGAGCTCTTACTACTATGAGTTCATCGACGACGAGTGGCTGGGCGAGCACGAGGACGGCAGCAGCTATTCCTTCACCATCGAATACGTTCCCTCCGAAAGCAGCTGGAATTATCAGGTGGAATACGCCCTTTATCTCCGTCCGGTCAGCGGCGGGAGCCCTGTGGCCATCCCGATGCAGAGCGAGACGCAGACCAGCGACAGCAATTTCTCCTCCGTCTCCTTCTTCTCGCTGCCTGAAAACCTGAGGGGCTTCAAGTTCGACAGCGTGGAGCTTTACGAGGGTGATACGAAGATGGATTCCACAACCGACCCCATCATCTTCGTGAAGAAGGCAAGCAACGTCAAGCTGGTTGTCCACGTCGTTCCTGACGACAGCTATTTCCTGCAGGGCGACATCGTGAGAACCTACAACACCCATGGTCAGAGCGTGGACGCCGAATTCTCCGAATCTCTGCCGAACCTGCCCACGGGCGTGAGCTTTGTCCGCACCGTTGAATACACCTACTATTCCGGCAGCAGACCCATCTACGGCAATCCCGTGAATACCGGCGCCTACGGCGTCGAGGTCGAGATCACCGTCAGCTACGAGGGCGTGGATTACATGTATTGGAAGTCCGCGAGCGTTGCCAGCGGCAGACCCGACATCGTCCTGTATATCAACCGCTGCGATGTGATCGTGACCTCCAACAGCGTGACCAACGTGTTCTATGACAGCGCGGAGAACCGCGAGGCCAGGGACAACGGGCTCCTTCCCGATGGCGCTGTGCTGGCTACCCTTGCCAAGGATGACGGGGTGACGATCAGCGGCGTTGCGGAAGACATCCAGGCCAAGCTGATCCGCGACATGCTCGTCTCGCCCTCGGCGGATTCCTTCCGTCGTGCGTCCTCCACCGGTCCGCTCTCCTACACCTCCAATGTCTTCACCTGTGAGCTGGGCGACACCGCGGAGAACGCGAACTACAACTTCTACAAGGTCTACGGAAAAATCTACCTGTGGAAGAACCTGGCGGCCTACAACGAATGGTTGGCCTCCGGAGGCTGAACAAAGCAAAAACAGCAGGGGCGCGAAAGCGCCCCTGCTGTTTTTGCTGCTGGATTTTTGCTGCTGAACGTTAAGCTCCGTCGAAGGAAATCGGCGGGGGGATCCCCGGACGCCTAAGCTTCCGTCCCCTTGCCAAGCTTGCTCTTCGCCGTATTGATGGAGGCGATCAGCATAACGCGTAAACTGGAACATGCTGAATCGAGTTTAGTATATTCGGATTCCGACAGGTAACCTGTTTTGAACATCAGCTCCAGCCAGTAATCGGTTTCGTTGGCTTCCTTCAATGCAATCTGAAGTTTAGCAATGAAATCTGCTTTACCGTGGGCATACTGCGCTTCTCGAATGTTGGCTCCGATGGAAGTTCCGGAACGGCCGATTTGATTGGATATCACAGATTCATGCTTCGCTTTCAAAACCTTAACCAGGTTGATGATGGAAACAGCGAAATCCATAGATTGTATGGAAAGCGGGTCGCTGCGCATGCTTATCACCTCCAGCGGGATTTATGAGAATCATGAGAGAACTATGAGGCAATGCTCAATCATAACGAAAATGGAATTGAATGAAGACGCTCGATTCTCTCGCTGGTGAAGACGTTCGCCTTGCTCACTAATGAAGACGGCGGCATTGCCGCCTAATGAAGTGAAGCCGCCCATTCGCTTTTCTCCCACCCACATTCCTTCATTAGCGAAGCGGCTTCATTTCTTAATAAGCCCCGCAGGGGCGGCTTCATTCCGCCAACAAAAAACCGCCCCAAGGGCGGCTTTTTTGTTGGCGGAGGGTGCAGGATTCGAACCCGCGTGGGGTTTCCCCCTAACGGTTTTCAAGACCGCCCCGTTATGACCGCTTCGGTAACCCTCCAGCACCGGAAGTCTATCACGCCGGGAAGAGAATGTCAATCCGTCCTCAGGGCGGAAATCACCTCGCCCGCATCCAGGGGCAGGGAGAAGGCGCGGCCCTCCAGATCCTTCGGCACCTTGGGATAACCCGCATGGGAAATGTCCTTGTAGCCCCGGTTGACCCGGAAGAGCTTTGCGCCGGGAATCAGACGGCAGAATTTCTCGAAGGGCCAGCGGATGACGCCCGGCGTGTTGAAGCCGACGCCCAGCTCCAGGATGCAGAGCCGCTTTTCCGCGCTGGAGTTGACGAAGTCCGCATAGCGCTGGAAGCATTCCTCGTGGTTTTCCGGGCGGAAGGCGATCTCCGCCAAAGCGCCGCAGTACGGGCAATGGGGAAGCCCCTCCTCGCGGCATTCGAAGGTCTCGCGGTCGATGTGCTTCAGCACCTCGCGAAGGGCGGGCAGGCTCTCCCAGGTGTGCTTGCAGCAGCGCTCCGAGCAGGCCAGAACGTCATAGTTGCCCTGATACTCAAACACCCGCTCCATGGGGAATCCGGCGCGCATAAACTGCCGGTCGGCATTGGAGGTCACCACGAAGAAATCCTTTCCCTCCAGCAGCGCCTTCAGCTCGTGATACAGGGGCAGGGAAGGCAGTATCTCCCGCACATAGTGGATGTGGGTGGCCCAATATGCCCACTTGCGGCCCACGCTCCATTCGTCGTCCTTCATGCCCACCAGCTCATATTGGCAGCGGTAGCCCAGCCGGTACATTTCGGGGAAGTATTCCCGGAAGACCGCCTCATCCAGATAGCTGAGGCCTGCCGAGGCGCTGAGTCCGGCGCCGGCGCCCACCAGCACCCGGTCGGCCTCCTCCAGCTCCCGGCGCAGCAGCGCGATGGTCGGTTCATACTGCTCGTCCATGTCACCGTCTCCTTTGCTCCATGATCATCGTGATGTATAAGCATTATAAGCGATGGCGGGGAAAAGAGCAAGAGCGAAGGAGAAACGCGCTCCGCTGTTCCGACAGCGACGGACCGCCGCAGACAGAGAAACAGGGCAGACGTTTCCTTTGCGTCTGCCCTGTCCCCGGTATGATACAGAGTTGATTATCCCTTTTCCCGCGGCCGGAAGACCAGCGCAGTGAGAAAAGCAAAGACCGCCGCCGCGCCGATGCCGCCGGAGGCCGCGGTCAGTCCTCCGGTCAGGATGCCCAGGGCCCCCTTTTCCGCCACGGCCTCCCGCACACCCTTTGCCAGGAGACTGCCGAAGCCCGGCAGGGGCGTCGTGGCCCCGGCTCCCGCCCACGCTGCAAAGGGCTCATATATCCCCAGGGCGCCCAGGATGACCCCCAGCACCACGCAGCCGCTGAGAATCCGCGCCGGGGTCAGGGCGGTCCGGTCAATGAGAAACTGCGCGGCGGCACAAATCAGGCCGCCCGCCAGAAAAGCCTTCACACAGTCAAAAAACACAGAGCTCACCTCTCCGCTGAAATAGCCACCGCATGGCAGACGCCCGGGATGCTCTCCCCCTGACCGGAGGAGGTGGGGGACATAAGCGCGCCGGTGCCGCAGAAGAGCAGCTTCTTCCACCGGCCTCCGCGCATCCCGTCCAGCAGCCAGGCGCAGAGCACAGCCGCGCTGCAGCCGCAGCCGGAGCCGCCGGCGTGGACGTCCTGCCTGGCCTGGTCGAAGAGCAGCACGCCGCAGTCGTCATAAAAGGGGGCCATGTCCACCCCGTCCTGCCGGAAGAGGTCCAGGACGATGCTCCGCCCGATCCTGCCCAGGTCCCCGGTCACGATCAGGTCGTAGTCCCCGGGCGTCAGGCCCAGGTCCTGAAAATGGCAGCTGAGGGTATCATACGCGGCCTGCGCCATGGCCGCGCCCATGTTCCCGGCGTCCGTGATTCCCGCGTCCCGGATGCGCCCGAAGGTGACCGCCGTCACATAGGGGCCGCTGCCCTCGGCGGCCAGCACGGCGGCTCCGGCGGCGGTGGCCGTCCACTGTGCCGTGGGGGCGCGCTGACCTCCGTATTCCAGCGGCGCACGGAACTGCCGCTCCGCCGAGCAGAAATGGGAGGAGGTGAGGGCGCAGGTGAAGTCCGCATAGCCGCCGTCGATCATCATGGCGGCCAGCCCCAACCCTTCCGCCATGGTGCTGCAGGCCCCGAATAGCCCCAGATAGGGAACGGCAAAGTCCCGCATGGCGAAGGTGGAGGCGGTGCACTGGTTCAGCAGATCCCCGGCGAAGAGATAATCCAGCTGGGAGGGCGTGATTCTCGCCTTGTCCAGAGCCTTGAAAAAGGCCAGACGCTGCATGGCGGATTCTGCCTTTTCCCAGGTTTTTTCCCCGAAATAGGGGTCCTCGCCGATGATGTCGAAGCTGCTGCCCAGGGGTCCTTCGCCCTCCTTCTTTCCCACGGCTGCGGCGGAGCCGATGATAGAGGGCGCTTCCGTGAGGCATACCGTCTGGCTGCCGGTTCGTTTCGTCTTCATGCCCCTATGTTCTGCGCTGAAACGCATGTTTATTCCGGGAAATAGCGGAAGCCGGGGAGAGCGCCGGAGCGCTTATCTGCCGCAAACGGTCAGCCGGGCAGCAAAAACGCTTCAGACAGACGGCTGCAGGCTTCGGGGAAAGTGTGCGGCGCCGCTTTCGCTTCGACGGCGCGGCGTTTATTTGAGCATTTTCGCCGCCCGCTCCAGGGAGCTGCGTTCCGCTTCGGAAAGCGGCTTGCCCGCATTCCTGTGGTCGAAGCTGACGGTGAAGGCCGTCACGTCCTGCCGCAGCTGCCCCAGGGCTTCCCGCATACGGCCCGTCACGGCTTCATAAAGGGAAGCGTAGGGCCCATCCTTCAGCTCCTCCTTCGCCACCCGCAGCAGCATGGCCCCGTGGGTGAGGCAGAAACCGGGCTGGCTCTTCAGCTTGGCCCGGAAGGCCTCGTCGCTCTCCCAGAGCCAGGCGGTGTTGGAGCAGTAGCGGAATTCCGTTGCCCTGATGCGCTTGCAGGCATAGCAGCTTTTGGCCTGTTCCGCCAGGGCCTCCGCAGCGTCGCCCCTGTCATCCTTCTTCCCGAAAAGACCCCGCCTGCCCCGCCCTGCGGGCCCTTCCAGGAGGCCGGTCAGCTCGTCCAGGCGGCTCTCCAGAATGAGGCCCAGGGCCAGCTTGTTCTTTTTCCGCAGCATGGCCTGGAGATGGGAGGAGCAAAAGCCCTCCCGGTTCATTTCGATGCGGACGGCCGGCTCCATCATGGCGGCGCCCAGCGCGCTCTCCAGCGTCTGATCCTCCAGCTTGTCCCGCATCCGGCAGAGGGGACAGCCGTCCCTGACGTCAAAGGCTTCGTTGATGGGAATGGTAAAAATCTTTTCCGGCAAGGCAGACGCCTCCTTTATCTTGCCCATGGTCGGCGTGGGGGATCCCCGACGCCCGAGGACAAGTTTACCATGGACCGGCAGCGGTTTGCAAGACGGCTCGCCGAAGTTGACAAACGCAGGGGTGCGGGTTATTATTTAACCATAGTTAGATACCTGCGGGCAGCTGCGGTCTGCCCGCCGCCCGGGCATTGCCGATTGGAAAAACAGCGGGACAGAGCTGCCGACAGCGCGGCGGGGAGCTGTGAATCAGACAGGGCGGCCTCCGACGTCGTCGAAGCCTTGGGCGCGGAGATTTCGGAAGCATTCATCCCCATGGCGGAAAGCATCGCAGACGTCACCCGGTCGATCCGGGATGAGGAGACCGAGGAGCAGGAATGAACCACATTCAAAAAGGAGGAACGACATGAACACATTGGACGCCATCAAAGCCAGACGCTCTGGGCGGGTCTTTACCGACAGGCAGATCGGCGATGCTTAGCTGGAAGCCATCCTCTTCGCCGGCGGCCAGGCTGCCGTGGGCGGCGCGGATTTCAAAAGCCTGAAGCTGTACGCGGTGCAGGAGCCGGAGCTCCTGAAAGCCATCAATGATGCCTCCGCCAAGAGACGCCCCGGCTCCAATCCTCTCTATGGCGCGCCTACGTTGGTGGTGCTGGCCTCCGGCAAAAGCATTCTGGAGAACATCGAATTCACGAACGCGGGCTGCGTCATCCAGAACATGATGGTGGCGGCGGCCGACCTGGGGGTCGACAGCATCTATCTCTGGATGGCCATGTACGGCATCAACGACGACCCGGAACTGGTCAAGCGCCTTGGCTTCCCCGAAGGCTTCACCTGCGTGGGTACCATGG
>JAEEGL015228189.1_pt1 | contig 18185 bp, 16 predicted proteins | sample 9134231 | NCBI WGS metagenome assembly JAEEGL01 (sample SAMN16246548, study PRJNA631951) | gut metagenome | biome: gut microbiome; feature: rumen; material: fiber-attached | host: Bos | place: Iran: Karaj | collected 2018-10 | reverse complement strand
TCCGTGGCTCAGCGCGTCGACAGCGCACCATGTAGTTACGCTCTGCGGTGCGCCGATCAGCAGTTCGCTGTCGAGTATCACGTACGGAACATCCATTCCGATCAGAACGGTGGAGCTCTTCGCTCCGTGCTTGTTTTTGACGACTGCGCCGACCGTGCACTCCGCACCTGTGCCTGCAGTGCTCGGAATATTGATCATCGGCAGCGTGCCCTTCTTCACGAATGCAAATTTATGCAGATAATGCGTGATCGCCTGCTTCGGGTGCTTTGCCGCAGCCGCAATGATCTTGCTCGAATCGAGCACAGAACCTCCGCCGAGAGCGATTATGCAGTCCGCCTTGCAATCCGCCGCCACCCGTCTTCCGGCATCGACGATCCTGACCGTCGGTTCCGAATCGATCTCATGGAGAAGCGTATACGGGATCCCGTGTTCTTGAAGCGAATCAACAGCTTTTTCGTGCAGGCCGAGTTGGAAAAGTGTTTGGTCGGTAACGAGGAGAACGGACTTGAATCCCTTTTTCGCGCAGAGTTCTCCGACAGCGTCCCTCCTTCCGAAGCCTTCGATAAGCTCCGGATCAGGGAGCGGCGCCGCTTTGATCACGGATCCGGGTACCTTTCGAATCATTCGCCGTCCGGTATAAAAAGTCATCCTGTGTTCCTCCTCTTAATTCTTCTTGTACGAGATCTTCTGAACAAGCTCGTATGCCTGCTTTATTCCGGTTTTCAAACTTCCGACTTTGTCGCAGTCGCCAACGAAATAAATCTCCGGTTTCTGTTTCGTTCGTTTTTTGTTTTCCTTCAGTTTTCCGAAGCGTTCATCCGGCGTATATCCGACCGAAAGAATCACGGAATCCGCAGGAATTATCCTTTTTCCTTCCGGAGTAACGATCACAACTCCTTCATCCGTGATCTTTTCGCAGGTCGCGCAGAGGTATGCCGGTACCTTATGATATCGAAGCAGCTCGAGGAGCATGGTCGAATTCGCCATGCAGATGCCCTTTGCGCCGACAAGGTGTTCGGTCATTTCAACGATCGATGGGTGTTTGCCTTCAAGCGCAAGCTCGTACGCGATCTCGCATCCGGTCAGTCCTCCGCCGATTATCACGACACTGTCGCCGACTTTTGCTTTGCCGTCGAGATAATCCGCCGCCGTGACAGCGCGTTCCGCGCCTGGGATGCGCAGCGTACGTGCATGCGCACCGGTCGCGACAACGACAATATCGGCATCGATCACGCTGATATCGGAGATCTCCGTATTCATATGCACCGCAGCGCCGCTGTTCTCAAGCGCGCGGCGGTACCATGCAAGCAGTTCCTTGTCCTTTTCCTTGAAGGACATTGCCGATGCTGCGTTGAAAACGCCGCCAAGCCGATCCGTTTTTTCGAACAGATCGACTTTGTGCCCGCGAAGCGATGCCTGTATCGCCGTCTCCATGCCGCCGATACCGCCGCCGATAACGGCGATATGCTTCGGCTCCCTTGCCGGCGCTTTCGAATACTTCCGCTCGTTGTTCGTCCAGGGATTCAGAACGCATCTGCCCATTTCCACATGCATCGGATCGATATCCGTGCCCTTTCCGTTCAGTCCGTTGAACGGCAGGCATGCGCCGTGGCAGGAAATACACGGGCGTACATCCTCAAGACGGTTTTCTCTCAGTTTTGTTATAAACTCCGGATCGCAGAGCAGCTGACGGCCGATGCCCATCGCATCTATGCCGCCGCGCGCGATCGCATCCGCCGCAGCGTCCGGCTGCATCCTGCCGGCGCAGACAACGGGCTTTGTCGTGAACTTTTTTATATGTTCCACATATGAAAGGTTCATATTGAGCGGTGCATAAACAGGCGGATGGGCCCAATACCATGCGTCATATGTTCCGTTATCGCAGTTGAACATATCATAACCCGCTTCTTCGAGGATTCGGATCGCTTTTTCCGATTCTTCGAGCGAACGCCCGACTTCTTTGAACTCCTCGCCCGGAACTGCGCCCTGATTGAAACCCCTCGTCATTGAGCAGACGGAATAGCGAAGCGAAACGGGGAAATCCTGCCCGCAGACCTTTTTTATCTCACGCACGATCTCGCAGGCGAATCGAAGCCTGTTTTCGAGGCTCCCGCCGTATTCATCCTGCCTGTGATTTGTGTACTGCATCGCGAACTGATCGAGCAGATAACCTTCATGTACTGCATGGATCTCAACACCGTCAACGCCCGCTTCCTGGCAGCGCTTTGCCGTCCGGCCGAAAGCATAAATGAACTTCCTTATCATATCCGATGTGAAAATGTCCATTTTAACATCGGGATCCCATACGTTCGGTTCGTCGGGATCCGGCGCGGACCACCACCATTTCGTCATCAGTACAGGCGAAGAAACAGTCTTCAGAAAGCCCTTTTTAACGAACGACCGCAGCATCGGAGGCAGAAGCATCGACCTTCCGGAGCCCGCGCTGAGCTGGAAGAAGACTTTGCCGCCGCTTTCGTGGATCTCCCGGATAACCGGCTTGACCTGTTCGAATACCTTCGGATGCTTATAGACCCATTTCTTTCCGATAATGCTGATAAGCGGGATTAATCCCGGAATAAAGAGGCCGATATTGTTGTCCTTCCTGTCACGGTAGAATTCATCGATCCCCTTAACAAAGCCGGTTTTGGCTTCCCACTGGATCATGTTCGTGCCTTCCATGGGGAGCATGACGATCCGGTTCTTTATTTCAACATTTCCGATTTTCCAAGGACGGAATAGCGGTTCATATCTCGCTTCCATAAAGCCTCCCGATTCACCTGCAAGTGCTGTTACGAGTAATAAATCAATTATACTGTTTTCGGCGCTGTTTTACAAGGCTGAATAACATATCGGAGATGTTTTACCGGACTGTTGCTTTTATCGCGGTATCCGCCTAACCGAAAAGCAACGGCCGATAAGGAGCATTTCCCGATTTCAGCCGCCGCTTTGTTATTCCGTATTTAGTATCGAATCATTTCATTCCGAAGAATGCCGCGATCTGCTTTATTGCCTGATCCATCTTGATCGGATCCGTAAAGCGGTGATCCGCTCCTTCGGCGGGAATGAATTCGATCAGATTATCGTCGGCGAACTGCATTGATGCCTCAAAAGGCACGATTTCATCCTCTGTTCCGTGGATGATCAGAATATCATCGAGGAAATCCGTGAAGTCGCGCTTTGTGATGTCCGCTTCCTTGAGGCTGTCGACAAAAGGTTTATCAATCCTGATTTTTCGATCGAAACCCGCAAGCACAGGCTTACCCTTCTCGATCTTGTTCAGATCATCCGCAGTCAAAACCCGCTCTGCGATCACGGCATACATGCCGACGGCAGGGCAGCGAAGCGCCAGCTTTTTGAACGGGCTTCCGTTTTCGGAAATGTATTTGAGGAAAAGATAGCCGCCGAAGCTCGTTGCGCAGCCATAGATTTCCGGCGAAGAATAGCGTTCGTTAATGTATGCGATCATGCGCTCGAGGTACATCCCGCAGTCATCCAGCCGAAGCGATTTGCGTACGTCGTCTCCGTGACATGGCCAATTGAAAACAATGATCGCTGTGCTCTTATTCTTCGAAAGAACATGCCTCGCAAGCTTTTCCGCGGCTTTGTTGTCCTTATGACCGCCGAAGCCGTGACCGAAAAGGATCACTTTCTTGATATTCGGCGAATCATCAGTATAGATTTTGCAGCTTATGCTGCATCCTTCCGAATTAACATAAAAGTACTTTTCCATTGCAATACTGTCCCTGTATTCTTTATTATCGTCGGTTTCGGTTTTGTTCAGTTTCTGCCTTCCCATTCGGCCAAAAACTCCGCGACGAAGGCTTTCATGAAGCCTTCGCGTTCCCTTGCGAGCTTCTTTGCCGATTCGGTATTCATCATTGAGCTGAGCAGGAACAGCTTCTCATAGAAGTGATTCAGGCTGGTGGATTCGCTTTTATAATACTGTTCCCCCGTCATGCCGACCTTCGGCGGTATCGCAGGATCATAGAGTTTCCTGCCCCTGCTGCCGCCGTACGCGAATGTTCTCGCGATTCCTATCGCACCGAGTGCATCGAGCCTGTCCGCGTCCTGCACGCATTTGCCCTCTATCGAAGCGGGAATGACGGAATCGCTTCCCTTGAAGGAAACTTCATCGATGATCGCAATCACATTATCCGCAGTCGCCCGATCAACGCCTTCGATCTGCATAAAGCCGGCTGCGCGTTCCTTATTGCGGTATGTCTCCGGCGAAAGTTTTCTGTCATCAACATCATGGAGCAGCGCCGCAAGGCTCACTGTGAAAACGTCTGCACCTTCCTCATGGGCAAGCTTTTCGGCGGCCGCAAGCACACGAAGAGTATGGAAGCAGTCATGGCCGCTGAATTCGTTTTCAAAGAGCGCTTTAACAAAAGCTTTCGCGCTGTCGATGATTTTCAGTTGCTCATCAGTCATTGTTTTATGTCCTTATCTAAACCGAAACCGGGAAGCGGTTCGCCTCCCGGAAAGTATTCACTTGATCTCTTCTATGCCGTTCGGCGTAAAGCGAAGCACCCTGTCACAAATCGAAAGCGCCGCGGGGCGATGGGTCACGATGATGACCGTTTTGTCCGTCAGGCTGCGGAGGTTTTTGAGCAACTGCTTTTCAGTATGCTCATCGAGCGCGCTCGTCGCTTCATCGAGCAGCAGCACCGGATTATCCGCGAAGATCGCCCTCGCGATCGCGATGCGCTGCATCTGACCTTCCGAAAGGCCGGTCCCGCGTTCGCCGAGAACGGTATCGACGCCGTTTTCAAGCTCGCCGAGGAATTCATCGGCGCAGGCGATCGAAAGTGCGCGGCGAAGTTTTTCATCGTCACCGGATCTGTCGGGGTTCGCGAATGAGACAACATCGCGTATCGTTCCGCTCAGAAGCTGGTTCCCCTGCGGGACGTAAGCGAACAGACGCCGCCATTCGGGCGTCAGCCTCTCCGTTTCACCGCTCTTTTCAGCAAGCAGCCTGTCCCCGCTGTCGAGCGCATACATGCACATCAGAAGCTTCAGGACAGTCGATTTGCCGCAGCCGCTGTAGCCGGTGAAAGCAATGTATTCGCCTTTTCCGACCGTCAAAGTGATATTGTCGAGAACGATCGGCATATTGGTCTTCGATACGTTTTTTTCGGTTTCATTTGTCGGCAGATAAGTGAAGCAGGCGTTTTCGAGGCGGATCGAATCGAGTTTTTTATTGTAAAACTCCTGTACAAAGCTTTCTGTTTTCGCTTTGCCGGACATATCGTCGTCGAATTCTTCGATCTCCATAAGCCTTTCCGCGCTTGCGATCATTGCATAATACTTCGGAAGATAGCCGGAAATACTTGCAAACGGCGCCTGCACCTGGCTTATGAGCTGCATGACCGCCGTCAATGTGCCGTAGGTCACTGTGCCGTTCATAATGCCGAAAGCGCAGTAAATCACACCGACAAGATACATTGCCTGCATCGCAAGCGCCATGCCCGTGCTGGTCATATTCGAAAAGTGGTTGCGCTTCATGCGGGCGGCCTTATGGTCCTTCATCCGCTCATATGCCTGCTCGGAAGTCTGCTTTTCGGCGGAGAAGGATTTGATGATCATCAGGCTTGCAATATGCTCCTGAAGAAATACCCGCAGTTTACCGTTCTTTTCCTGGATATTTTTATGGAGCTTCTTGAGCTTGCTGCGGAAGCAGTAAGTCATAACGATCATCAGGATACCGCCGGGAACAACGATATACGCGAACCACGCGTCGAGAACGATGATCATCACAAGCGCGCTCACGAGGCGGACGACCGTTCCGACAAGACCCGGGAAGATCTCCGTATATGCCCTTGCGACAATGGCCGTATCGCTCGTCAGACGGTTCATCCACTCGGCGGTATGAATCGCGCTGACGGAAGCATAGTTTTTCTTCAGAATGCAGTCATTAAGGCGCTTTTTGAAAACGTTTTCGATATCGGACCGCGCAAGTTCCTTGATCCAGCGCGCCAGCACGTTCAGGAGTATCTGGAACAGCACAAGGGAGCCGATAAAAATCCCGTTGCGGATGAAACCGGCTTTGTCGCCGGCTACGGCGCAGTCGACGATATTGCGCATAAACAGTGCGTAAAGAACGCCCGTTCCCCCGCCGGCGGCGAAGAGCAGGATCAGGATCACTATGTACCATTTCCGTTTACCGGGAATGGTGAAGAGCCATTTCTGCGTTTTATTCATTCGATTAAACTAGTTCTGCCTTTTAACGATCTTCTTGATCAGATGCTTTATCTTTACGGCAAGTGCACGGAAAGGATAAAGAAAAACCCAAAGCCTGACAAGGAATCTGTAACCCTTTTCATCGGTACTGTGCTGTTTTCCCTTTCGCACAAAGGCGGTCAGGATGCCGATGATCTCGTGATCCTTGATGCCGGGTTCTTTGAAATAGTTGTGGTCGCCCCGGAATGTGTAATCCTCCGCGTTCACCTTGATCACCCGGTGAAGGATGTATTTCCCTCCGTGCTTATACAACGCAACATCGAAGCGCTTAAGGCGCTCCGTCGTCGGTTCGATTATGACAAGATCCCGGTTCTGGCGAAGCATCGGGCGCATGCTGTGCCCTTTCGTTTTATAGATCAGCTTCCCGTCGCGGGCAAGTATTTCTTCGAATGTTACGGTATTCACTCTTCGAGCGCGCCGATCGAGCTCAGCTTTTCGAGCACCGCCGCGACATCGGCGGCAAGAACTTCGCGCGGAGCGTCGTATTCCGCACACATCGCGTCGACGAGGGCGTTTTCGTTCGTTTCCTCTTTCAGAAGGTCAACGATGAACGCCGCGGGTTCGTTGCTGCGGACGATGCCGTTGAACGCCTCTCCCCCGATGGGGATAAGGAATTGGGTACCGTCGATATCCTGGGTAATGAAATTCGGTTTAAGTTTCATGGCAGCCTCTTATTCGATTATCTCGTTCATTTTTTCTTTGATATCGCGCTCCTCCGGATTCAGTTCGGATTCAAGCGGTGCATCCGCCTTATCCGAGCGTTCGGCCAGATCGAGAAGGAAACGCGTAATATTCTCTTTTCGTATCTCACGGCAGTGCCTGTCGACAACGGGACAGTTCGCGAAAGCCGTACAGTCCGGAAGATAGGGACAGTCAGCGCATTTTTCGTGCACGGGACCAGTCTGTGCGTATCTTCCGAAAACTGTTTTATCGGTCACGCCTTCGGTGATATTGCCGTAGACGGTATCTGCGTTGCTTTCAAGGCAGGGCGAAAGCTCTCCGCTCGGCCCGATAACAACATTTGCGGTTATCCGGTCCGCCATGCAGCGGAAAACTCGGAAGCTCAAACCCGGCCTTGGCCTCGGGTTGGATTTGAAGCCCGCCTCCGCGATGAGCGGTTTCGTTTCTTCGATCAGCTCGTTGATCCTGTAGTTATCTTCGCTTGCGCGAACTTCATTAAGCGCGGAAAAATAAAGGGTTATTTTTTCTTTCTTCGTCAGTTTCCCTGCAAGCATCCCGATCACTTTCGGAATATCTTCAGCGTTCTGCGTATCGATATTGCAGCGAAGATTGACGTTGATCCCCGCCTCAGCCAGTGCGTTGATGTTTTCGAGGACTTTTTCGAAGGTATTGTCGTATGAATAGTAACGTTTGCGGCGGATGTAGTCGTCTTCAAGGCCGTCGATGGAGATCTGGACAGTTCCGATCCTCCACTCATCCGTCATTTTCTTAATGATCCTGCCGTTTATAAGGCTGCCGTTCGTGATGATCGTCGAATAAAATTCGACGCCCTTTTCGCGAAGCCCATTCGTGATCCTGTCAATGATCTTTTCCCCGAGAAGGGGCTCTCCGCCGAACCACGAAAGCAGGATAGGTGCATCTTTTTTCTTTGTTCGTAGGATAAAATCGACCGTTCGGTCGGCCGTTTCCTCCGTCATATGGGTCGGTTTACTGCCTTCTTCATAGCAGTAAACGCAGCGCGCGTTGCAGGCGAAGGTCGGAAGGACGGTATAAGTCGTATAGCCATTCTGGCGGAAGTACGCGCGCAGCGCAGTTGAAAGCGAAAGATAGAACTTGTTTTCATCGCTATCCTCGGGAAAAAGGAAATAACCTTCCGCAAGAGTTTTCAGGGCGGGATCGCCTTCGATATCGGTGCGGGAAAAAACGGCGTCTTCATTAAATGGCGCGTCAAGTTCGAAGCACTGCTTCGTCAGAAGATTAAATAGAAATGACCTGCCGGAATACTCAAACGGAATAACAAAGCGGCTGCGCCGATAGGTCGGGCAGTCCTTCATCCGCTGCGGCGGCAGGATCTTGTTCAGAAGTTTATCCTGTTTTGATATCTCCCGCATAATTTCAAGTTTGCGCTCCCCCGCATGTCAGATCATTCGGAGGAGCGCACTGTTCTTTGCAAACTGAAAATTAGTTGCAGCACGTGCCGTCTACATTGCCGTTGCCGCCGTGGCCGGGGAGACCGGGGCCAACGCCGGAGTAATTGGTAGAATACGCGGGGTTATCTGCGGGTTCTGCTGCACCACTGTCGGTAACGATGTCGGTGTTCTCGATCTCCACAACTTCCATGGAGAGCTTCTGATACTTCTTCACTGTCGGTAACTCCTTTCGATAGTTTTATGTGGATCCGACAAATGCCGGATAGACATACGCTTTAGTACTGTACGGTTTCCGATGCTTCTCCGAAAATGCCTCGACAGGCAACGATCGCTGCTTCTTTTGCCATGTTGCAGCCGATGCGGTAGAAGCGGACAAGCTTCATTATTTCTTGTTCGAGCTCGATCGTGCGCCGCATCAATTCCGCGCTTCTCGGCGAATAGATCTGACGCAGCAGAATTGGAAAAGCACGGGATCTGTCGATGGGTTCAATGCGGTTCTCTTCAGACCGCTCGATCGACGCGATCGCGCAGAGCGGAGCGGAGATATTTCCGCCGAGGTGATGCTTGCCGTTCCATGGAGTGCCGAAGCAGATAACCTCGTTCTCTTCAACGCGCAGCATCGGCTTATCGTCATTGATCATCGTTACGCGGCTGCCGAAAGCTTCCCTCCACAGCCTCGTATGCGTGCTTTTGCCCGTTCCGCTCGGAGCTGTGAAAAGGCAGCCTTTTCCGCCGAAAGAAAGCGCGGAACCGTGCATCAGCAAAACGTTCTTCGAAATAAGACTTTCCGCAAGCAGATCGTGGATCGCGTTGTTTTCAAGGAACCAGTGGCGGTATTCTGTGGGCTTTCTCCCCTCTTCTGCTGCGTATTTTTCGAAGCTTACGCGGATGCGGTCAAGGTCCTCCCACTCAGGTTCGATAACGAGCTCCGGTTCTTTTTTTGAAAACCAGTCGCTGAAAAAAGCTTTGTTTACGGTAAACCTTGCCCGGATCTCAACCGGCACGCCGGCTATCTCCGCAACAAAAACCGTCTTTTCCCAGCTCATTTCCCATGTTCCTCCGATTCATTCTCCGCACGCTGCGGGAAGGCACAAACTGCTACATTTATATTATAACTCATTTTGCTTTCATGTCAACAAGAATATTAAAAAAACAGGCTGTTTGCTTGCTTTTTTCAATTTGACTGTTAACGAAGTTTATGATATAATCCGAAAAACAAAGTCAATCGGAGCGTTTGATGGAAGCCGAAGCAAAAGCCGTATTCGATTTGATGAAGGAATGCCTTTGGAGCGGGCGCGATGCGTCAGGCTCTTCTCTTCCGCCGCCCGATAGCGAGCTTTGGCCTAAAATCTATTCCCTTCTTAAGGCGCAGGATGTTTTTTCTCTCGCCGCAAAGTGGCTTGAAAGCCGCAAGCTTTGCGACAAAGAGCTTCAAAGCGATTGGAAAAAGGCCTGCTTCGATCTTCAGATGCGCGGGCTGAGGCTCATGGCGGCGCAGGAAGCGCTCGTCAAGCTTTTTGAAAATAACAACATACCTTTCGTGATAATCAAGGGCTCCGCCGCCGCATATCTTTACCCTTCCCCCTTCCACAGGGCAATGGGCGATATCGACGTGCTTGTCAAGCGCGCGGATTTCGAACGCGCCTGCGCGCTTATGAAGGAAAACGGTTATTCCGCCGAAACTTCCGGCGAAGGTTTCCACCACATCGGCTTCAAAAAGAACGGCGCTGAGATCGAGCTCCACCGCAGGCTCGGAAGCATTCCGGAAGATAACGAATCGCTGCTGGTTCTTTTCGAGAGCGGCATTGACCGCCGCACCGAGGGCACTATGGGTTCCTTCCGTTTTCCGATGCTGCCCGCGGAGCTCAACGGCCTCGTTCTGCTTCTTCACATCAACCAGCATCTGCGCGTCGGCCTCGGTCTGAGGCAGATGATCGACTGGATGTTCTTCGTTTCCGAAAATCTCAGTGACAGCTTCTTCGAAAGTACATTCCGCCCCCTTACGGACCGGCTCGGCCTTACGAAATTTGCCGTATCTGCAGCAGGTTTCGCCGAAGAGTACCTCGGCCTTGCGAAGACCCGCAAATGGAGCGCAAACGCAGACGGCAAAGTTCTTGAAGAGCTTGCGGAATACATCATCGACAAAGGCAGTTTCGGCAAGCACAGCGGCAAGCGCGGTCAGGTCGCTTCGGTTTATCTGCGCGCCAAAAACCCGTTCAAGCTCTTCGGGATGCTGCAAAAAGCCGGGCGAAGTAACTGGCAGGCGGCGAAAAAGCATCTGATGCTCAGGCCCTTCTGTTGGGCGTATCAGCTCAAAAAGACCCGCGCCGATCTTAAAGCAAATAAAGTTTCCGCATCCGAAATGAAAAAGCTCCGCTCCGACGGACTGCGTCAGAGGAAGCTCATTGAATCGCTCGGGCTCGACGTCGACAATAAACTCCACACCGGGATCGAATGATCCCGTATCATTCAGTTTCTCTGCCGAAAAAATCGCTTTCGATCGTCGAGATATCGTCAAAACGGATCTGCTTTCCGTCCTCTGAAACGAGAATGCGCAAAACTTCATCGATCCTTCTGATCTTAACGGTCTGCGTCAGATATCTGCCGCCGGCCTTTTTTTCATCCTGAACAAAGTATGTGATGCTGACCGGCGGACGTTCCGGGAAAGCAAGCTTCAGCCTTGCAATGCGCTCATCGAGCTTTGCAAGCGATTCTTCATCGAGGTCCTGCTTTTTCTCCGTCAGCCGAGCCGTTTCACGCACCGCTCCGCAGAAACCCGTCAGCGCCGCAAACGGAGAAAACTGTGCCGCGCGGTCCTCCATCGGCATCGGCGGATGCATCTTCGAAACGGGACGCGAAAGCTTAATTATGTCGTCATATCTGCCGCTCACGCCTTATGACCCCCGATTTGCGAATTGCGTTCCATGCCGGTCGCGCCTTCCTGAAGATTTATTCCCTTTACTATTGCGTTTTTGCCGTATTTCCGTTTGATTCCGACAACTGCCTGCTGGATGTTCTTTTCGCCTTCGAGCTTTTCGCTTTCGTGCCGCTCCGCTTCCTCCCGCGCTTCATAATCCGTGAAAAGATCGAGTTGCTCGGCGCCGCGACGTTCAATACCTTCTTCGCTCTCCGGTCTTAAATCGTTCGCGCCGATGCTCAGATATCGTATCACAAGCGACGGATCGACAATGCGGTCAAACGCTGCCGCCGCTGCTTCTGTTATCAGCCTTGATGAAGCGGTGTTCCTTCCGATGTTCGTAATACCCGATACGCCTTTCGGCACTTTACGACCGTAGCGGTCGGTCGTGACCTCTCCGGTATACGCTTTGCGCCGCACGGGGTCGTTCAGGTTTTCTGCGTCGTAGCCGACCGAAACGGCGATCCTGCTCGTTACCATTGCTTTTTCAACAAGGTCGAGGGAGAGTTCATCCGCCATTTCGCGCAGGACGAGCCGCGCTTTCGCGGCTTCATAGGGCGTTTTCAGCACTTGGCCCGAGCTTATGCCTGTGCTTTCCGGTCGATATGCCTTGATCACATCCATTGTGCAGGGTTCAACACCCCAGGCATGGTCGATCAGCAGCTCCGCGTTTTTCCCGAAAAGGTTAAAGAGCAGTTCTTCATTATCGATGGAGCACCTTGCGATATCGCCCATCGTCTTTATCCCGCGGGCTTCGAGCTTTTTGGAATATCCCGGTCCGACGCGCCAAAAGTCCGTCAGCGGGCGATGGTCCCAAAGGCGTTCGCGGTAGCTCATTTCATCGAGCTCCGCTATGCGCACCCCGTTTTCATCGGCGGGGATATGTTTCGCCATGATATCCATCGCGACTTTCGCAAGATATAGATTCGTCCCGATACCCGCTGTCGCCGTTATGCCCGTGCTTCCGAGAACGTCGAGGATGATCTTCATCGCGAGTTCGCGCGGTGAGAGCTTATAGATCCCGAGATAATTCGTAACGTCCATGAAAACTTCATCCACGGAGTAAACGATTATATCCTCCGGGGCGAAATATTTCAGATAGATATCGTAGACTTTTGTGCTTGTGCTCATATAGAGCGCCATTCGCGGACGCGCGATTATAAAATCGACGGCAGCCGACGGATCGGATCTCAGCTCGGAAAGCGATGCCGAGCTCCCCGTCAGTTTTCTTCCGGGCGCGGCGTATTTCCTCGAAGCGTTCACAGCGGCGACCTTTTGGCGAACTTCAAAAAGTCTCGGACGGCCAGGTATCCCTAAGCTCTTCAGCGAAGGCGAAACCGCAAGGCAGATCGTTTTATCGGTTCGGCTCTCATCCGCAACAACAAGGTTCGTGTCAAGCGGGTCGAGCCCCCTGTCCGCCGCTTCAACGGAGGCATAGAACGATTTCAGGTCGATCGCGATATAGACTCTTTCCTTTTTCGTAAAAATGCCTCCTTTCAATTAGATTTTATCTGAGATCTACAGCGTTTCCGCGATCGCTCTGAGCGCGGCTTCGATGCCTCTGCGGACGTCTTCGATGCTCATCGACGGCGCGGGATGGTGCTGCTTTGCGGTCTGCTCCGGCGCAAACGGGATATGCATAAATCCACCGACCGTTCCGGGGTACTCCCTTTGAAGAAGGTCAAGCACACCGTACATAAGCTGGTTGCAGACGAAGGTCCCCGCCGAATCCGAAACATTCGCCGGAATTCCTTCGGCCCGGATCGCTTCGACCATTTTTTTGATCGGCAGTGTTGAAAAATACGCCGCCGGACCGTTTTTCGCGATAGGCTCATCGGTTGGTATGTGGCCTGCATTATCCGCAATGCGGGCATCGTTGATGTTTATCGCAACACGTTCGGGCGTGATCGCACTTCTGCCGCCCGCCTGACCGATCATCAGGACGGCGTCCGGGTTTTCCCGCCGGATCGCTTCCGCCGCTATTTCGATCGACTTTCCGAAAACCGTCGGCACAGTGAGCTTCACGATATCCGCTCCGCCGATCCTGTCCGCAACGAGCCGGACCGCTTCCTCCGCAGGATTGATCTCTTCCCCGCCGAACGGGTCAAATGCTGTCAGCAATATTTTCATTTCGTGCCTCCGGTCGCTTTTTCTGCTTTGATTATACCACAACCGCACCTTGCGGGCAACGGGAATGCCGTTTCGGGAAAAACAGCTCTTTGCTTTCGGAGGAAAATGCGGTATAATAAAAGAATCAAGTCAGGAGGCGTTTTATGCGCGAAACAGTTGAACTGATCGACAGATTTATCGGGATCTTCGGTGAAAAGCCGGAGCTTGTTGCTTTTGCGCCGGGAAGGGTCAACCTTATCGGCGAACACACGGACTACAACGGAGGGCATGTCTTTCCCTGCGCGCTGACTCTCGGCGTCAGCTGTGCCGCCCGCCCACGCAACGACCGTATCCTGCGCTTTGCTTCCCTCGATCTTCCCGGCGAAATCATCGAGACCGATCTCGATTCGCTTCTGCCTCTCTCCCGCCGCGTCTGGACCGCTTACCCGGAGGGGGTGATCCACTCCTTTATCGAAGAAGGTTTCCGCATCGATACCGGTGCAGATATGCTCTTTTACGGCGATATCCCTTCCGGCGTCGGGCTTTCTTCCTCCGCCGCCGTGGAAGTCGCAACGGGCGTCATGCTGCGGGAAATGTTCGGTCTGCGGCTGAGTTCCGAACGCATCGCACAGCTTTGTCAGCGTGCGGAGAACCGCTATGTCGGCGTCAGCTGCGGCATTATGGATCAGTTCGCGAGTGCAATGGGCAGGAACGGTCACGCGATCTTTCTCGACACCCACTCCCTTCTTTTCGAATATGCGCCTCTCGCAATGGAGGATGCGGAGATAGTGATCGTCGACAGCCGAGTCAAGCATTCGCTCGCAGGTTCGGCTTATAACGACCGCCGCCGCGAATGCGAAGAAGCGCTTGCAGCGCTCAGTACCGTTCTCGATATCGACGCTCTCTGCCATATCACCCCGGATCAATTTGAAGCCGTAAAGGATGTTATTGCCGATCCCATCTGCCGCAGGCGTGCGAAGCATGCCGTTTATGAGAATGCGCGCACCGTCGCGGCGCTTGAAGCGCTTGACCGCGGCGATCTTTTCAAGTTCGGACGGCTGATGAACGAATCCCATGTTTCTCTCAGGGACGATTACGAGGTCTCCTGCCCCGAGCTCGATGTTCTGACCGAGATTGCCTGGAGTATTCCCGGCGTTATCGGCGCCCGAATGACAGGCGGAGGCTTCGGCGGCTGCATGGTCGCAATCGTCGAAAAAGCATCGGTTGAAGAGTTCACCGCCGCCGTTTCCGCCGGTTACGAAGCTAAAACCGGCCTTAAAGCAGGCTTTATTTGCGTACAGCCCGGTGACGGCGCACACATCATTAAAAACTGATATTTTCAAAATTAAAGGCGAATATCCGAAAATTACGAAATCCGTATCTTTTTTTCGGATATTTCTTTTGCTTTTTCCGTCGAAATGTATTATACTTATTTTATTAGAGTCTGCTCCGGTTCGGAGCTGTCCGAAACGGCGCAGCAAATCATTTAAGGGGGAAATACAAATCATGACAAAAACCCAACCCAACGCTCCCGCTGCCGCGAAACCCACGCGCAGACTGACAAAGAAGGAGATGCGAATCTTCGCCATCGGTCAGCTCGGTTGGTCGACGCTCAGCGGCATCATTACCGCCTGGCTCGTCACTTTCTACCTTCCGACGTCCAAGGATATCGAAGAGCTCCACGCTCCTCAGTATCTGCCTTCCGGACTTATCATTCTCGGCATCCTTACCATTCTCGGCCTCATCAGCTTCATCTGCCGTATTTTTGATGCCGTAACGGATCCGCTCATCGCTTCGCTTTCCGACAGGAGCAAAAACCCCAAGGGCCGCCGCATCCCGTTCATGAAGGTTGCCGCGATCCCGTTTGCGATCATCACCGTGCTCGTTTTCATGGCGCCGATCCGCAATAACAGCCCGATCAACATCGTTTGGGTGCTTGGCTTCCTGATCCTCTTCTATCTGTTTATGACGATGTACTGCACCCCCTATAACGCGCTGATCTCCGAGTTCGGAAAAACGCAGGAGGACCGCATGTATATCTCCACCGCGATCTCCCTGACTTTCTTCTTCGGCACCATGATCGCGTATCTCCCCTTCGTACTTGCCGGCGTTCTTCGCGGCTTTGGTCTTGACTTCCCGTGGAGCTACAGAGTCTGCTTCATCGTGCTTTCGATCTTTGCGATGATCTGCATGCTCATCCCGACCTTCAAACTTAAGGAAAAGGATTTCGTAGACGCTCAGCCTTCCGACACCAACACCTTCAAGAGCCTCTCGAAGACCTTCAAGAACAAGGAATTCGTTAAGTTCTCCGCATCCGATATCGCATACTTCATCGCGCTGACGCTGTTCCAGACCGGTCTCCCGTTCTTTGTAAAGGTTTCCATGGGTCTGGATGAAAGCTTCACCATGTACTTCCTCGGCGGTATGACTGTGCTCTCCGCCTGCTTCTACCCCATCGTTTCCGGTCTTGTCCGCAAGTTCGGTAAGAAGAAGCTCGTTATCACCGGCTTCCTCGGCCTTGCGCTTGCGTATGTCGTGACCGCACTGATCGGCGTTATCCCCGGGCTTACCGGCATCATCCCCGGCGTTCTGATCTGCATTATCGCCGCTTTCCCGATGGCACTGCTCGGCATCATCCCGCAGTCCATCGTTGCTGACGTTGCCGAAGAGGATTCCATTCGCACCGGCGAAAAGCGCGAGGGCATGTTCTTCGCAGCCCGTACCTTTGCAATGAAAATGGGTCAGTCCGTCGCAATGCTCGTTTTCACCTCGCTCGCAGTTATCGGCACAAAGCAGACACTTACAAGCAACGACCTTACCGCTTCCGACACCGGTCTTCGCATCATCGCGATCGTTGCCGTTGCGTTCTGTGTGCTCGGCGCGGTCATCCTTGCCCTTTATAACGAAAAGAAGGTCATGAAGACCATCAAGGAAGCACACGAAAAGGAAGGCCTCGAGGAATAACCGAAAAGGAGTTTAATAATGGACAAAACAAGCGTGATTTTCGGCAATCAGATCGATGCAAAAACGATCAGGAAAGCCGAAAAAAGCAAGGCAAAGTTCATCAAGAAATTCGGTGACGACACGAAGAAGACCTATCACCTCGGTCTGAAGCCGATAGACGAGATCCCGGAGCTCGGGATCGAGAACCTCGTCCATGCTGAAACGCCGCTTTCGCTTCCCGAGAACCCGCTGATCGTCGGCAACATCCGCATGGGTTTCGGTCACTACCGCATCGCGATGGCGATCGCCTCCTGCGCGAAGCATCTTGGCAGAACGCCGGTCTGGTTCGACCTCGCGTCCTTCGACGCAACAGGATCGAAGATGATCCGTCACCAGAACGATCTTTATTCCATGGGTTCCAAGCTTTCCCAGAAAGTCGGCCTTTTCAACAAACTCTACTGGGAACCGCTGAACAGCGAAGGTTTCCGCAAGATCACCTATAACGCGACCGACCAGAAGAACGCGGAGCTTCTCGCTCCCCTTTACGGCGACCTGCCGAAGGATGTTCCCTTTGTCGGAACGCATGTATGGCCGAGTCAGGGCGCTGTGCATGCGGGTCTCACCCATGTTGTGAATGCGATCCCGGATAACTGGCCGATGGGTCTGCATCTTGCCGAAGGCTCGATCCATACCGTTCAGACTTCGTTCGCCTATCTCGGCTACAAGAAGCTCAACGGCATGGCGAAAAAGCCCCTTAAGCCTATGCCCGATAAAGATCTTCGCTGCGTCGGTCATTACATCGACCACGAGCTCGTTTCAAACGTTGAGCACGACTGTGCGCTGCGCATCGCGAGGCTCGAAAACGGCGAACCGATCCGCTTCCTGATGACAGTCGGAGGCGCAGGCGCCGGCGGTGACCTTTATCTCGCGATGGCAAAGCATCTTCTTCCCTATATCAAGCAGGGCAAAGCCTCGCTGATGATCAATTTCGGCGATCACCTTACGATGTGGGAAGTATTCAAGAAGAAGCTGCCCGAGCTTACGGATCAGTGCAAGACCTATTTCAACGATTACGAAGGGCTGAAAAAATGGGCGGCAACGCTTGACGGTTCCCATAAAGCCGGGATCACAGCATTCTGCCATGACAACATTTTCGAAGCCGTGTATTCGACGAACCTGCTGATGCGCAAGTGCGATGTTCTTATTACCAAGCCCTCCGAGCTCGCGTTCTATCCCGTTCCGAAGCTCATGATGCGCCATATCGGCGGTCATGAAGTTTACGGTGCGATCTATGCCCGCGAAATCGGCGATTCGACTTACGAATGTGAGACCGCTCCCGCGCTCTGCGAAATGATCGATACGCTCATCAACGATAAGGCGATCCTGAAGCGGTTCTGCGAACGCATTGTCGAGCTCAAGAACGCCCACTTCTACGACGGCGGTTACGAAGTCGTCCGCCTTGCGATCGAAGGCAGGAAATGACGGAAAGGATCCGATATGCAGGCACCCGTTAGTTACAGCTATACTATCCGTACCTCCGCGGGGAATTTCGATGGGAAAGGCGCCATCGCCTACAATCAGCTTCCCGGGGGCGGCAAAGGCGGAATACTTTTCATTTCCGAAGCCGTTGAAAACGCCGTTATCGAATCCGCGGAACTGACTGTCAAGCTTCCCGCTGCGGACGCGCAGATCTTCATGAACGGATTCCAGACATGGACCTACTGCCCGGAATACACCGCCAAGGATAAGATCCGCGGCCTCCACGGGCTTCCGAAAATGGCCGTCAACGCCTGGTCCCTTGACCGCTACGGAGATTACCATTTCGTGGATTATCCCAACAAAAAGGGCGTTTTCCACGGTGAATC
>JAEEGL012457327.1_pt1 | contig 18186 bp, 31 predicted proteins | sample 9134231 | NCBI WGS metagenome assembly JAEEGL01 (sample SAMN16246548, study PRJNA631951) | gut metagenome | biome: gut microbiome; feature: rumen; material: fiber-attached | host: Bos | place: Iran: Karaj | collected 2018-10 | reverse complement strand
CAAGATGATTTGTGAGGTGGTAGACAATGGGAATGTCGAATAAGGAATTTATTGACAAACTTACCGAGAACATACCTGCGTGGAAACTTGTATTGATTGATAAATGGACGGACTTTAAAGTTTGGTTTTGGCTCAAAACACACAAAGGAGTGGACAATGACAAAGAGTGAACTACATATGCCAATAAGTTGCGCCAACTGCATATATTCTTACGGCGGCTTTTGTAATCTTACCAACAAGGACTTTGAGGATGAATTATCACGCAGAAATAAAGATTGTCCTTTGAGCACAGAAAGTGAGATAGAAAATGGGAATAACTGAGAATGATTTAGGAGTTGATTATATATCAAGAGAAGAGGCATTGATGTTTATTGTCTTGGGTATTATCGTGGGCAAAATGGCAGAAAGTGAGGTAGAAGATGGCAAAAGGACTGATATGTGACAGATGTGGGCAGATATTTACAAAAGGATACGGAAAAATGAACAACTTTGATATTATGCCCTATTGTGGAATAAAGGCAATTAATCAAAGCAAAGTCATCAGCTATGACTTGTGCAAAGATTGTACAGAAACTGTAATACAGTACATCAATAATGAGGTGCAAATAGTTTTATTTACCGATAAAGAGACACCAGATGAGGCCGAGACAGAAGGGAACGAGAAGGAATGACAAGAGAAGAAGCAATAAAAATAATTCGTAAAATGCTTGCGTGTACAGATTTAACTGATAGAGCAAACTTAAATGCTGATATGGTTAGTGCTTGTAATCTTGCAATCAAAACACTAGAGCAAGAGCCAAAGACAGGGCATTGGATAAGTCATAGAGAACATTGTGAGAATTTAGGAGTAATGCCGAGTGGTTTAGGTGCTTATGAATGGTGCTCTAATTGTGATTGCGGTATTGATGTTAGGGAGTGGCATAGAAATAATTACAATTTTTGCCCTAACTGCGGTGCAAAGATGGTTGAGCCACAGGAAAGTGAGGATAAGGGATGACACTACGAACAAAAGGCGAACAAAAAGCATACCTTGATGGCTTCGAAATGTGTGCTGAATGTATCGAAAAGTATCTGACGGACGAGGACAAGCGGAAGTTAGAATGTTTGCTTGTTGCTGTGAGAAATGCGGTAGAAATTGAAGATATAGAGCCACAGGAAAGAGAGGGAAAGGAATGAAATATATAGCGGTATTAGATACAGACGAGATTGAGGATTTTGCTTTTTTTGAAGATGGAAAAGAAAAATATTTACATGGGATAGATGCAAATTCAGTAAATGGGGAATGGATTTATTTACCATTTAAGCCACTAGAGCAAGAGCCGAAGATTATTCCGGTAGCAGAAATCAAATATGACGAAGACAAGCTAAAAGAACTTGTGGACAAAGCAGTTTTAACGGTAACGCCACAAGAGCCTATTCTTGACAAGCTAAGATCCGAGATTACCGCCTTGCAGAATAGATGTTACTCACTTACCAAGGGCGTGATGTGCGGATTCTGTAAGTATGAATGTCAGTACAAGGCAGAAACGGAGGAAACATGAGCCATCATAAAATATTTGAAATATGGCATAAACAAAAGGTATGGGAGTTAATCAATTACAAAGAGCCTTGGAAAGAAAATGGAATTAAGCCCCAGTTTTTTATTCAAACTAATAGGGCAAGCAAAAGGAAAGGTGATACGTGTTATTCTTTCACAATCGCTTTTTGGTGGTGGCTTTTCAATTATACAAATTGGAATTTACAAGGCAGAAACGGAGGCAGTAGATGAATAAAAGACCTGTAGACAGAACCAAAAAGTCAAACATAAAGTGCGAACACTGTAAGCATTGGAATCATGTAAAATCTTGGGATTGCTTCTGCGAAAAGGATAGAAGCCACAAGGCAAACTATTGGAACAAATGCAATGAGTTTGAGTGGAGTGCTGATAAGGAGTACAAGGAGATAGAAGGTGAGAAAAACAAAGACATTTTGGGACTTTGAAAGTGCGCACGCTTTTGCAAAAGAGGTGAATGGCACGATAGAAATAAAGTTCTGGAACTGCGGACAGAAAGACTACATAGTTGTGTGGTATGAGTGGGGTGGAAAATGGGAATGACAATTGATAAAACCATAGAATTTTTTAACGGATTAGAGTGCTATACTCCACAGGCTAAAGATGCAAGAGATGTGGCAATAGAAACCATGCGCAAGTATCAGAAAATAGAAGAAATAGTAAAAGAATGGCGAGAGGTTGGCTTAGAATATGATTCCTGTGATGCCATGATGAATATAGAGAAGGTGGTAGAGGATGGCGAAGTATGAATTAACAGCAGAACTAAATTTAAAAAACCTTATTCTTGAATTAAGGGAAGTATCACAAGCATTAAATGAGTGCGCAGATAAACTTTTGATGATTGAAATCAAATACAGTAAGGAGCAGGCAGAAGGGAGCGAGAAGAAATGACAGAACGTGAATTATTGAACGAGTGCGAAATGCTCAAAAGTGACATTGAACGGATGATGGTAACACAGGACCCAACAGAACTAAACGACTTATACGAGTGGGCTTCTAACAGGCTGAGAACCATTTACCACGAGAACATGGATAGGTTTAAAAGCAATAAAGCGGGGAAACAGGAATGAAAATACTTATTGCAATCTGCATCCTTGTAATCACCTATCGGATCGGATACCACGTCGGTGCTCACGACTGTTTTGACTATCTCAAGATGAAAATGGACGAGCAGAAGGAGGGAAATGAACAGAAATGAAAGTGAAATGGAAGTTTGACGTATGGTCCTGTACCATCGGAGTGTTGCTGGAGTATGCACTGTATGTAGTGCTTTGTATAGCGATAAATTAGGCCCAGCAATCTAAAAGAAAACAATAGTGATACTAAATAACATCTGATATAATAAGAGTAACAAAACAAACCTTGACCCATCACTCTAGCAGTGGTGGGTTTTTTATTGCAGATAATGCCCTTGGAGCATGGGGAGGGCCCTCGCCGTGTGACCATGAAAGCTCGCTAATCCTTCGGGACGAATGAGAAAGGCCCTGTATAAGGAGAAATATGGATTCAAGAACAATAAACGAGCATTATGCGGAAATAGGTGCGGACCTTATAGCAACAGAAGATGCGCTGGTGGATATTGCCAACAGTGGCGCCACAATCATTTACTTATCCTCAACCCATAAGAAAACCGGAAGCGGCAAAGTAGTGAAGGCCGAGTGCGAGAAGGTATCTGAAAAATATAAATGGAGTATTCCCTGCGACTTTACCATCACAGTATTTGAACCGAACTGCGAGGGGATGACCGAGGAGCAGATAAGGATCCTTTTATTCCATGAACTCCTGCACGTAAAGATAGAGTTCAACGAGGATGGAACAGAAACCTATGGCATAAACCCTCATGATCTTGAGGATTTTAAATTGATTATAGACAGATTCGGTACAGATTGGAGCAGAGTGGATGGAGACAATTAAGTTAAAAATTGGGGACGTAAAGCCCTACGAAAGAAACGCCAAGAAGCACGATGAGAAGCAGATCAAGAATGTTATGGAATCCATTAAACAGTTCGGATTCGTACAGCCTATTGTAGTGGACAAGGATAACGTCCTTATTATTGGCCATTGCAGGCTTATAGCGGCAAAGAGACTGCAGATGCGTGAGATTGACGCCGTAAGGGCTGAGAACCTTACTCCGGAGCAGGTAGATAAGCTGAGGCTCCTTGACAATAAGCTCAACGAGTCAGAATGGGATTTCAACTTACTCCTTGAGGATATACCGGAGCTGGATTTCTCGGATTTTGACATTGATTGGGGCCTGCCCGAGATAGAGGATCCTGCGGAGAAGATAGTGGAGGATGAACCTCCGGAACTGCCCGAAGTAGCAAAAGCCCTGCTGGGCGACATTTACGAAATAGGTGGTGCGCACAGGCTTATATGCGGTGACTCAACAGACCCTGCTACTATTGAGAGGCTTATGGACGGAGCTAAAGCAGACCTGCTCATTACTGATCCACCTTACAATGTGGCGCTTGGTATGAGCGGAAGCCACCCTCTTAGACCCAGCGAAGCTAAACAGCTTCACAGAAGGACAGACGGGAAGATCATACAGAATGATAGCTGGGAAAGCGACGAGGAGTTTATTGAGTTCCTTGTTAAAGCATACAAGTCCGGACTCAATGTTATGAAGGCCGGAGCTATTTTCTATATTTGGTATGCATCCACACAGGCTTTCAATTTCCTTAAGGCTTGCAAGGACGCGGATATGCAGGTGCGGCAGACGCTTATATGGAACAAGAGTGTGTTCGCATTCGGAAGACAGGATTATCAGTGGAAGCATGAGCCTTGTCTGTATGGATGGAAAGAGGGTGCAGGGCACCTATGGTACAGCGACAGAAAGCAGACCACAGTACTCGATTTTGACAAACCATCAAAGTCTGACATCCACCCGACCATGAAGCCTGTTGCTCTTTTCGCTTATCAGATACAGAACAGCACAAAGGGTGATGATTGCGTGCTCGACCTCTTCGGTGGAAGCGGAACAACCATGATTGCCTGCGAACAGCTCCACAGGAAGAGTTACCTTTGCGAGTTAGATCCTAAGTATGTGGATGCGATAGTGCAGAGATACATAAACCTTAAAGGAACTGATGAAGACGTGTTCGTAATCCGTGACGGAGTACGGATGCCTTACAAGGAGTTAAGCAATGGCTAAGATGGGGAGACCCAAAAAGGAAATAAACCAAGAGACCTTTGAAAAGCTCTGCGGTATTATGTGTACTCTCGAAGAAATAGCAGGTGTTTTCAATTGCTCCGAGGATACCATAGAACGCTGGTGTAAAGAGACCTACGACACCACTTTTGCGGAGATAAGTAAAAGGTTCCAAGGTACGGGAAAGTCCTCTCTGCGAAGGATGCAGTTTAAACTTGCGGAGAGGTCTGCGGCTATGGCCATATGGCTTGGCAAACAATACCTTGGACAGAGAGATACTATTGAGGTCGAGAATAAAGAAGCGCTCGATAGACTTGACAATATCTTAGAGGGATTAAAGGGCAATGCTGGAACTGAGCACGAAACAGAATGAGTATATTAGGAACTCCGACTCCCGATGGAATATGAAGATCGGAGCGGTTCGAAGCGGTAAGTCTTTCGTGGATATCGCTTATGTTATACTTTCACGCCTGCGTGCGGTAAGAAATGAGTCCGGCCTTAATGTAATCCTCGGGGTATCTAGAGAGACGATAGAACGAAATGTCTTAGAGCCTATGAGGGAGATATACACGGACGCCATCGTAGGCAATATAAACCAAAGGAACGTGGCTTATGTAGCTGGGGTTCCGGTGTATTGTTTAGGCGCTGAGAAAGTATCGCAGGTGGCGAAGATACAGGGGTCCTCGATAAAGTACTGTTATGGTGATGAGATAGCAAAGTGGAACAAGGAAGTGTTCGCCATGCTACAATCCCGACTTGATAAGCCTTACAGCCGCTTTGATGGATCCTGCAACCCCGAATATCCGTCGCATTGGCTTAAGGAGTTTATAGATAAGCCGGATATAGACGCATACATACAGCACTACACCATATTCGACAACCCTTATCTGCCAACGGATTATGTAGAAAACCTATGCAAGGAGTACGAGGGAACTGTTTATTATGGGCGCTATATAAAAGGCGAGTGGACCTTGGCAGAGGGCCTTATCTATCCCATGTATAAAGATGCCATCGAGGAGCCACCACAGGCCGAGGCAGAGGCTTTTGTACTCTCGGTGGACTATGGAACGCAGAACGCTTTTTCCTGCGGCCTATGGGGCCAATATGGCGCTGTGTGGTATAGGGTGAAAGAGTATTACTACAGCGGCAGGAATACCGGAACGCAGAAAACAGACGAGGAATATGCGGAGGACCTTGATAAGTTTATTGAGGGTGTTCCGTATGTGGAAAGGATCCGGACCATTATAGACCCGTCAGCGGCGTCCTTTATCACCTTACTAAAGAAGCGTGGCAAGTATCACGTATACCCTGCTAAGAATGACGTGGCAGATGGAATAAGGGAAACGGCCACGGCTATGAAGAACGGATATATAAAGATATCCCCCGAATGCACCAATTGGATCAAGGAAGTCCAAGGCTATGTTTGGGATGAGAAGGCCGCAGACGATAAGCCTGTGAAGATAGATGATCATGCCATGGATGATACAAGGTATTTTGTAAAAACCATGAAAATAGCAATACCAAGGGCAAAGTACGTTTCTATTATGTAAAGGAGAGGGCAATGTACACATTTCAAGATTTAATGGAAATACCCGAGAATGACGAAGCTCGCAGAATGGAGTTTGTTAAAGCTGTAATAGGCCAGCACAAAGCGAGCGGCCTATATAAGATGGCTGTAACAGGCTGTGAGTATAACGCGAAGAGAAACACCAGCATTATCAACTACCAAAAGACGCTCCGAAAGCTGGATGGAAGGGAAGTGGTAGACATATGGTCCCCGAATCACAAGACCACAAGGAACTTCTTTTCCTACTTCACCACTCAGCAGAATCAGTACCTGCTGGGAAATGGTGTTACTTGGAATGAAGAGTCAACGGCGGATAAGCTGGGAGAAGATTTCGACACACAGCTTCAAAGGGCCGGAAAGATGGCGCTGGTGCAGGGCGAGTCATTCGGATTCTTTAACTTGGATCACATCGACGTGTTCGGGCTGACAGAGTTTGCACCTTTGTACGACGAAGAGAACGGGGCCTTACGAGCAGGCGTTAGGTTTTGGCAGGTAGACCCACAGAAACCTCTTAGAGCAACCTTTTATGAAGAGGATGGGTACACAAACTATATATGGAATGACAGAGAAGAGGATGGCAAGAGGGAGCTTGTAGGAAGGGTGCTGGAACCCAAGAGGGCATATAAGCTAAAACTTAGAAGCACAGAAGTCGATGGCACAGAGATTTACGACGGAGAGAATTATCCGGCATTCCCAATAGTGCCTTTGTGGGCCAATGAAGAAAAGCAGAGCGAGCTTGTCGGAATACAGGAGCAGATAGACGCTTATGATCTTATCAAGAATGGATTTCTTAATGACCTTGACACAGCTCAGATATATTGGATATTAAAAGGCTCCGGCGGAATGGACGACATAGACCTCGTTAAATTCCTAGAGAGAATACACACCACTAAGATGGCATCCATTGACGATGATCAGAGTGCAGAGGCTGTAACAGTACAGATACCTTATGATGCGAGAGAGGTCCTGCTCAAGAGATTAGAGACTGACCTATATAAAGATTACATGGCCCTCAATATTGAGGAGATAAAAGGCGGTGCGGTAACAGCGACACAGATAGAGGCCGCATACGAGCCTTTGAACTCTAAAGCTGATATGTATGAATATCAAGTAATAAAATTCGTGTCCGGAATCCTTGAGGTGGCAGGCATTGACGACGCTCCTACTTTTACACGCTCCAAGCTGGTTAATGTAAACGAGAGCATTGGAGCGGTATTGCAGGGTGCCGACTATCTGTCCGAGGACTACACAACTGAGAAGATCCTCAACCTCTTAGGCGACGGAGATAAGGCCGAGGATATTCTCAAGCAGATGGAGGCTGACGAGCTGGAAATGGGTGACGTGACCGAAGAAGAGGAGTTGTTTGACGAAGAAGAAACACTCGAGGATGAAACCACAGACGAATCGTTGGAAGAAGAGCCAGCAGTTGATGATACCGGAATGCAGGAGGTATTAGATATGCTGGAGAAACTTTTAAAGGAGATTTGATATGGCACAGAGTGATGCTGAGAAAAAGGCGAAAGCCCATGAGTACTATATGGAGTACAGGAAAAAGGGCAAGAAAAAAGGTCGGAAAAAGGGAACCAGCAAAAAAAGCAAAGGCAAGAAAGGCGCTCAGTCGAGTCTTTTAGGAGTTACAACGTCCGGCCTTAATACAGAAGGCACTATTGAGGCGGCGGCTATTAAGGACAGGATCAAGAAAGAGATGAATGCGGCTCTTAGTAAAGCCAAGACGGAAGATGAGAAGCTGGCGATCCGGAAAGAGTATGCAAACAAAGCAAACTCGGAGATTGCCAAGCTAAAGGCTGACCCTAAGTTTGCAAAGGCCAAGGCTACAAAGTCGTCGTCAAAAGGTGGCGGTTCTAAAAGTAGTGGCGGCAAATCGTCCGGAGGATCAAGTAAGAGCGGAGGGACATCGAGTAGTAAGGCGTCAAGTAGTAAGGCATCGAGTAGTAAGGCATCAAGTAGCACCTCAAGCTCTGCGACGAATAATGCCGCAATTCAGCAGATGACTCAGCAGATATCTGAACATATAGAACAGCTCAAAACCAAGCTGGCAGGCCTTTCGGACGAAGATAAGGCTGTGGTAAAAGCGGCTATACAAGAGCAGATAGATTCTATTAAGCAGAAAATAGGCAAAATGAAACAGGGACTATAAGCTATGGATAAAGGGCAGAAGGCCACAGAGGCCCAGCTTAAGCTGATAGAGAAGCGGATAAACAAGGAATATAAGCAGGCCATTGAAGAAATAGAGGATGAGCTCACCGATTACCTGCGCAGATTCGAGGCGAAGGATAAGAAGTGGCAGGAATGGGTAGAGAATGGCACCAAGACCGAGGAGGAATACAAGCAGTGGCGAATCGGTCAGATGGCTGTGGGTAAGCGCTGGTCGGATCAGAAGGAGGTGCTTGCCCATCAGCTATATGAGGTCAATGAAACCGCTAAGAATTATATAAAAGGCGTATGTCCCGAGGTTTATGCGGAGAATTTCAACTTCTCAGTTTACGATATCGAGAAGCAGGCCCATATAAACACAGGGTTCACCTTATATTCCAAGGAATCTGTGGAGCAACTTATAGCTGATGACCCCGAGGTGTTGCCGCCTGTAGGCAAAAAGGTGGCCCAGCAGATTGCGGAGGGCAAAGCTGTGCGCTGGAATAAGCAACAGCTCCAATCCGTAATGATACAGGGCATATTACAGGGCGATTCTATACCCAAGCTCGCTTCAAGGCTTGCCAATACTGTGGGAGACAAAGATAGAAAGGCCGCAATCCGTAACGCGAGGACTATGGCTACAGGTGCACAGAACGCTGGAAGGGTGGCGGCATATAAAAGAGCCAAGGAAAGAGGCGCAGATATCGAGCAGATGTGGATGGCAACCTTGGACGGAAGAACAAGGCACTCTCACAGACAGATGGACCGAGAAGTTCGGCCCGTGGGCGAGCCTTTCTCCAATAAATGCGAGTTTCCTGCAGATCCTAAAGGCCCTGCGGCAGAAATATATAACTGCAGGTGTACTTTAAGGGCCGTAGTCAAGGGATTAGAGCGCAGATCGGGGCAGTTTAGGGATAACTCTGCCATAGATGGCATGAGCTATGAAGAGTGGAAGAAGGGGCACTCGAATCCAAATCCCATTGATTTACCGGAGAAAAAAGCACAAAATATTAAGAATTCGTTTATAAATGAATATAGATATGGCCCAAGGTCCAATGGTATAATGGGGTCGAAAGAAAACCGCAATATGACCGATAGAAGCATGGCTAATAGCCTGCGAACAAGTCCACAGCATATATTGACGGAACAAGAAATACAAAGCCTGTTAGATGATGCTAGGTCCATTAATATTCCCGAGGACGTTTTACTATTTAACGAGGGAAGACAAACAGGATTCAGAGACAGGGATCAAAAAATATGTGTTCGTGGCGATGTACTACCGGACGCTTATGGAACGTCCGCTCGAGATACAATGTCGCAAAGAGCAGTTTTGGCCCATGAATATTATGGACACTATAAGGCATATCCATCAGAATACGTTGCTGGTGATTGGAGAGATGAGTATAATGCAAGCAGAAATGCGGCGCTTAACACTCCAAACCTAACAGATGAAGAGCGCAGGGATTTGATGGTGGATGCTTATGACCGTCAAAAAGAAGCTGGAACATTCAGCGGATATGACGAAGAAGGGAGGCGAATAATTTATGGTTATTGAGTACACAAAGGAAGAATGCAAAGCGTTAGACTATAAATTCGACCATCCCGACAAAAAGGTTCTATGTCCAAGATGTGGCAAGGAGCTGATATTTACCGAGCGAGGTAATAGTTGCGAGGTAAGGTGTGAAACCGAGGGTTGTTTATATGATGCCATAAGGGGATTATAAATGAGTGATGTTCGCATTGAGGATCACACAGCAGAATACGATAGAGATGTGGAGAGAGCTCTTCTAAATGCCCTTGAGGATATCGGCCTGCATATTGAAGGCGAGGCCAAGGAAGAGCTGGAGAACTCCCCTCGGAGAATCGACACCGGAAACCTCAGAAATAGCATTACCAATGAGGTTGTGGACGATGAGAAAGCGGTTTATATAGGAACTAACGTGGAGTATGCCATATATGTACACGAAGGGACCAGCCGGATGGAGCCAAACCGCTTCTTAAAAAATGCCGTGGCAAGGAACAAGGATCAGATAAAAGATTATATTAAAAAAGCGTTGAGCTAATCGCTAAATATAGTGGTTAGCTCTTGTTTTTTATCATATCTATTGTTATTATAGAAGTAGGAAGCTGTGTTCTTTTCACAACTCCATCTCACACGACAAGTAAATAATTACACGGACATAGTCTAGCTAACTCGGTTAAGCCGAATCTTAACCTTACGTGATACAGCCCTATTCGGAGAGCATTCTTCGAGTAGGGCTTTTTTACTTGTTTTGAGGATCCGGTTCACTGCAGGGAGCTTCAAAAACTTGATGGGTCAAGTTCAAGCCTGCAGAGTTGCCAGCGCCTAATCGCTGGGTGGCGGTGTAACCTATGAATGCATCGCCACAAACAAGGTTATGAGCCGCAAGGCATAACATACATCCCAGCCGAGGCAGTGGCAGGGAGAAAAAGGTTCGAATGTCAAAGCAAGGACACCGAAGAAGAGGAGAACAATTATGAGTTTAACACGTAAAGCATTACAGGCCATGGGAATCGAGGCTGAGAAAATCGACCAAATCATTGAGATGCACACTGAAACAGTAGATGCACTCAAGGCTGAGAGAGATTCAGCAAAGGAAGATGCGAATAAGTATAAGGCGGATTCAGCAAAATTAACTGATGTGCAGAGGGAGCTTTCGGATCTGAAAGAGAAAGCAAACCAGCCGGACGCCTATAAGGACAAGTACGAGAAGATCAAAAAGGACTTTGAAACGTACAAGGGAGAGATTACAGCCAAGGAGACCAAGGACGCAAAGTCTAAGGCTTATAGAGCAATGCTTAAGGAAGTTGGTGTTTCCGAGAAGAGACTCGACACAGTAATGAAGGTGGCAGAGGCGGCAGGTTTTGACACTATTGAGCTGGACGAGAACGGAAAGATCAAAGACGTGGATGAGCTCAAAGCGCAGGTAAAGGATGAGTGGTCAGACTTTATCGTGAGCACAGGTACACAGGGAGCTAACACTCCCACACCACCAGCTAATACAGGCGGCAGTACTTATAAGACCAAAAAAGAGATTATGGCTATTAAGGACTATGATGAGCGTCAGAAGGCAATCGCTGACAATCATCAATTGTTCGGATTCTAAAGGAGGATAACAAAATGTCAGCAGTAAACGTTGAGACTCTTACAAACCCAAGAGATAGTTTACCCAATGTTTATACAAACGTAACAGCAAGAGAAAAGGACTTTGTAACAAGATTCGGCCTTAATTGGGAGGCTCTTAGAGAGGTCCTTGGTGTCACAAGACCCATCGAGAAAGAGGCTGGAACAACACTCGTTGCTTATTCTGCAAGCGTAACCCTTGAGGATGGCGATGTTGATGCAGGTTGTGTGATCCCTTACTCAAAGGCAACAATCGTGCAGACTTCTAAAGAGGACCTTAGCCTTAAGAAGTATGCAAAGGCTGTTCCTGTAGAAGACGTCGATAAGTATGGCGCAGACATCGCTGTACAGAAGTCAGACGAGGCTTTCCTTAACGAGCTTCAGACAGTAGTAATGGACGATTTCTACACAGCACTTACTGTTAACCCTTCTGCTATGACCGGAACATACAGCACATTTCAGATGGCTGTTTCTATGGCAATCGGAAAGGTAAAAGATAAGTTTAAGAAGATCCACAGGAACGTTTCTTCTGTTGTTGTATTCGTAAACACACTTGATGTTTATGAGTACCTCGGCTCTGCAAACATTTCTATTCAGAACCTGTTTGGTATCGAGTACGTTAAGGACTTCCTTGGCGCACAGACAATGATCCTCTCATCAGAGATTCAGAGGGGCAAGGTAATTGCAGTTCCTTCAGACAACCTTGTTCTTTACTATGTAAACCCTCAGTCTGAGTTCACAAAGCTCGGCCTTGTTTACACAACAGATGGCGAGACAAACCTCATTGGTTTCCATGTACAGGGTAACTACAGCACAGCAGTTGGCGAGTCCTTTGCACTCATGGGAATGAAGCTGTGGTATGAGTACGCAGATGGTGTAGCAATCGCAACCATCGACTCAAATTTTTAACAGACCTCACAGTAACGTCCGAAGCTGATGAGGCGACATTCCCTTGGACGGACAAGACCCCAGCAGATATGCAGTCTGATATCGTAGTGGCTAACGGCAAGATTACCGGAACTCTTAAGTTCATCGAGGGTGGTCTTTCACCTGCTGGCCCTCTTGCTGGAGACGGCAACTTCCTTGCACTTAAGTGGAGCGATCCTGCAGAAGGTGTAACAAGCCTTAAGGTTGGACTTAGACCCTCTGCAAGCGGTATGGACCTTATTGAGTGCATCGACGACACCGACAGAAATGGTGTATTCAAGATTTCTGACAATAATCAGAAGTTCATCGTTGAGCAGTTCGATGGCGATCATGTAAATGTACAGGAGTTCGATTTGTCAGAGCTTGAGCTGGAAGATAGCGGAGCATAATTATGTATAGAGTAATAAAGTTTTTTACAGACTTACAGGACAACAGATATGCCTATAACGTGGGGGACGAGTTCCCTCACGAGGGCATTGAGGTTTCCCCCAAGAGGCTTGAGGAATTATCAACAGGCAATAACAAGAGAGGCATTCCTTTAATCGAGAAGATTGAGGAAGAGCCACTTACCGAAGAAGCGCCGGAGATTGATCCGGATGAAGCTCCGGTTGAGGAAGAGCCTGTCGAGAAGCCAAAGGCCAAAAGGGGCAGAAAGAAAGGATAATTAAGATGCTGACCGAACTGTGTGGGTATTTAAAAAATTGGTTTGAGGTAGAGCGCTTGTATGGGGAGTTTAAGATCACTTCCGGTGCAATCACTTATGCCGACGGAACTGAACTGCCATTACAGAATGGTCAGCATTTCCGCATTATAGACTCCGTCTTTAATGACGGTGTTTATTCATTCCCCCCCACCACCGAGGGTAACACCTCGGTGGGGCTTCATGCCGAGGAGTTCACAGGATCCGTATGGTGCCTTGCGATTCCTAAAGAAGTTGTGGCCCTTGCTGAAGAGATAGAGGCATGGCAGGCCAAGTACATGGGGGCAGATAGTGCGGCCCTTTCACCCTTCAATTCCGAGAGCTTTGGTGGTTACTCCTACTCAAAGTCCGGTGGCAATACTGCAAGCGGAGACAATGGAAGTAGCTGGCAGAGCGTATTCGGTAACAGACTACAGAGATACAGGAAGATTTAATATGTCGCTATTAAGTGAAGCCATGGAAAAGTGCATAATGCAGGATAAGGTTACCGAATCCGATGGGAGAGGTGGCGTTGATACTTCATGGGCAGATGGGGCCGAATTCGATGCGGCGATTGTTTACAACTCATCCATGCAGGCGAGAATAGCAGAGGCGCAGGGCGTCAAATCGCTTTATACGATAACAACAACCAAGAATGTGAATCTGCAGTTCCATGATGTATTTAAGAGAGTATCCGACAATAAGATATTCCGTGTTACATCGGACGGAGACGATAACAAGACCCCAGCAAGCGCATCACTTAACATGCGGCAGGTAACCGCAGAAGAGTTTAAACCAGCGGAGTAAGGTTATGGATAAATGGCAAGCACAGCATGACTTTTGGAGTTCGTTTGGGATTCCGGCTTACGAAGAGCATAGCGTACCCGATAACGAGAAAGATACATTCCCAAGGATAACTTATGAAGCGGCCACCAGCGTTTTTGAATCTCTTGTATCTATTACTGCATCGATTTGGACTCGCTCAACCTCATGGGCCACAGCAGATGCGCTGGCAGATACCATAGAGCGATATATCAAGGATATGGGATGTCCGGAAATAGAAGGTGGACGCTACAGGGTATATATTGGCGACACCACCTTTGCGCAGAAGATGGACGACCCGAGCGACGATCAAATCAAGCGGATCATATTAAATGTAACTTTTGAATTCATGACTACATAAAGGAGAGAAGAAATGGGTAGATTTGCAGTTATTTCTACAGATGCATTTGATGCACTCCAGCTCGATGCAGGTGTGCTTCTGACAAACTTTGACCCGACTGACCCTTATCAGACACCTGCGAGTGAAGATATCCTCGCAACAACAACAGGCGGTGTCAATCCTACTTGCACACCTACATACTCAGACTTCGGCGAGGATGTAGACAATGTGCCAAACAACATGAAGGAGTTTAAGCACCTCGATGGATGGGAGGCCGCAATGGCATTCTCATCAATTAAGTTCAATGCCGCAAACACAAAGTGGGCGCTTGGTGCGGCTGATACACAACTTCTTTCAAACGGAGTTACTAAGATTGCTCCAAGAAAGGACCTCCAGCAGACTGATTTTGCAGACCTTTGGTGGGTTGGCGACAAGGCTAATGGCGGTGCATACGCTATTAAGCTCCTTAACGCACTTTCCACAGGCGGCCTTAACATTCAGAGTTCTAAGAATGGCAAGGGCACAAATCAGATCACAGTAACAGGTCATGTGTCAATCAACGCACAGGACGTAATGCCTATGGAGATTTATGACATTCCACCCGAGGAGCCTGTTATCGTTCCCGATATTACTCTCAGCCGCTCAAACGTAACAATTGAGGAAGGTGAGAAAGTAACTATCACAGCAACCACAGTACCCTCTGGACAGGCAGTATCATGGAGCTCATCCGATGGCGACAAGGCCAGCGTATCAAACGGAGAAATCACAGGCGTTGACGCTGGAAGCGTAGTAATTACAGCATCCATGACCTATGACGGCATCACATACACAGATACCTGCAACGTTACAGTAACAGAACCAGCAGGAGCATAAGGAGATATTGAATGAGTGAATTAAAGACGCTGGCAACATGTAAACCATCTGAGTTCTTTAAGCAGACCAATAGGATCAAGAAGTCTGCAGAGAAGTGGCTCACAGACACAGATATTCTCAACATAAGAAAGAGGATTCCCACCTTTGAGGCGGTTCCTATTGATGCCACCGAAGAAGAGCGAAGTGCCATCAATGAGAGAAACAAGAAATTGCACCTCGAGCAGGCTAAGAAGAATATTTCCGCTATGTTGGATGCTATCTTAGAGGATCATCCCGATGAGACCTTAGAGCTGTTAGCTCTGTGTTGCTTTGTAGAGCCGGAGAACATAGATGATTACACAGTAAGTGATTATCTTACAGCTTTTAATACACTCATCAGTGACTCGGCGGTTATTGGTTTTTTTACCTCATTGGCATCGCTGGGGCAGATAGTTACTTCACCTGTATCGAAAGCATAAACTTAGATTTGTTAGAAGTTCTTGGGCGTGGGTATGTAATAGAACATTGCATTTCCACGCTCAAGTCAAATAACGAGACTAAATCGTACAGGATCTATGTAACTGATGCCCTCATGGCGATTGCAGAAAACACAACCCACCTACTTGGTGCTCAAGGCGTTGTGGATTACGGTAAGACAATCAAAACGAGGTGGATAGACACACTTAAACCCGCTCCGGAAGAAGAACCCGAAGATAATAGACCGAGCGAAGAAATTGCCTCGGATATTTGGCAGAGGATAAGGGGGCATTAAATGGCAGGAAGTTTATTAGATGTGTTTGTAAGAATTGGTGCAGACACATCAGATTTAGAAAGCGGAATAAGCAAGACTAAAGGTCTTGTCGGCGGCCTCGGAAATGCCATTGGAACCGGAATGAAGGTTGCTGGTGCGGCAATAGCTGGAGCCACAGCCGCAGTAACAGCATTCGGCATGTCTGCAGTAAAGAACTATGCATCATATGAGCAGTTAGTTGGTGGTGTTAGTAAGCTATATGGAACTGCTGGCGCCTCAATTGAGGAATATGCGAAAAGCCAAGGAAAAAGCATTGATGAAGTAAGGGAAAAATACGACGAGCTTACAGTTGCTGAACAGATGATGGCTGAACAGGCCAACAATGCATTTAAAACTGCAGGAATGTCTGCCAATCAGTACATGGAAACAGCCACAAGTTTTTCTGCGGCCTTGATTAATTCCGTGGGTGGAAACACCATCGAAGCGGCAAGACTAACAGATGTCGCTATGGCGGCAATTTCTGACAATGTTAATACGTTTGGCTCCGATATGGGCTCGGTGACCAATGCGTTCCAAGGTTTTGCGAAGCAAAACTACACCATGCTCGACAATCTTAAGCTGGGATATGGTGGAACCAAAGAGGAGATGGAGCGCCTTATTGAGGACGCTAACGAGTACAGAGCGACTATTGGCGAGACAGCAGACCTTAGTATAGACAGCTTTGCTGATGTAGTAGAGGCAATTCAAAGCGTACAAGAGGCACAGAACATAGCTGGAACGACAAGCAGAGAAGCTATGACTACCATTGAAGGAAGTGCGGCGGCTACTAAGGCCGCATGGCAGAATGTAATCACTGCTATTGGTAGAGGCGAGGGCCTTTCAGAGGCTTTTGATGGACTTGTAACATCTATTTTTGGAGAAAAAGATGGCGAGGGCCTGCTTAATCAGATCATTCCCCGAATCGAAACTACGATGCAGGGAATTGGTGATTTCATAGCAACGGCCTCTCCTTATATCTCGGACAAGCTCCCAGCGTTAGTGGAGGCGGTAGTACCAAATGCAATAAATGCCGGATTACAGCTTATTAGTGCAATAGGTAAGGGAATCGCAGACAATGCAGGAACTATTCTGTTCGCCATCGGTGACGTGGCTGAAATGATGCTTAACGGCCTTCTTGAGGCTACTCAAAACGGGGGGCAGGTAATATCCGGCATTTTTGAGTGGATTGTTGGTGTATTCCAAGAAAACTATACGAGTTTAATCGATGTCGGAATGCAAATAATAGCCAATATTATAAGCGGTATAGGCCAAGCGTTGCCGACAGTTATTCCGGCCATAGTTGATTTAGTATTGACTATTGCCACAAAACTGATAGATAACGTGCCACTTCTTATTGATGCGGCGGTTCAGCTTATATTAGGGCTTGCGGATGGCCTAATTAAGGCCATTCCTGTATTGGTGTCAAAGCTCCCCGAGATCATAAAGTCTATTGTTGGAGCGCTCATAAAATCAGTACCTTTATTGATTGATGGCGCTCTCCAACTTGTTCAAGGGGTTATTGATGCATTACCAACTATAATAGAGTCTCTTATTGCAGTTATTCCTCAATTAATTGATGAATTTGTTAACGCAATAGTAACTTATCTTCCGGTTATTATTGAAGGCATCGTTCAGTTGGTAATGGGCATAGTGGAGGCATTGCCGCAGATTATCGAAGCTCTTGTTTCAGCTATTCCTACGATAATACAAACTATTACCGATGCTTTGCTGGCTAATCTTCCACAGCTTATTGCGGGAATGATACAGCTCACAATGGCTATAGTTGCCGCTTTACCGCAGATCATCGGGGCTCTAATAACAGCGATTCCGCAGATTGTAGGAATGCTTGCAGAGGCTATTATAACCAACGGGCCATTGATCATTGAGTCAGTAATATCGATTCTGACCACGGTAGGTACAACACTGCTCGAGTATGGTTCACAGTTCCTTTCAGACATCGGATCCTCAATGTCTGAAATATTCAACACAGTGGTACAGTGGCTTTCACAGTTACCAAGCCAGCTCGCTTATTGGGCAGGATTTGCAATCGGAGAGTTCGTTAAATTTTTTGTATCGCTTCCCAGCAAACTGCTGAATTTACTGAATACAGTGATTACCAATATAAAGACTTTTGGAGAGAATCTTAAGACTAACGCTATCAACTCCGGAAAGTCATTCTTTAATGGCATTGTTGATAACATCAAGAATCT
>JAEEGL011392673.1_pt1 | contig 18186 bp, 13 predicted proteins | sample 9134231 | NCBI WGS metagenome assembly JAEEGL01 (sample SAMN16246548, study PRJNA631951) | gut metagenome | biome: gut microbiome; feature: rumen; material: fiber-attached | host: Bos | place: Iran: Karaj | collected 2018-10 | reverse complement strand
CTCAGAAGATCACAAAAAACTATTAAATGTGGCAAGGAAGCCACTACACATTCAAGGAGGAAAAATTATGATAGTACAACACAACATGGCAGCGCTCAACACAAACAGACAGCTTGGCGCAACAAACACTAACTTAGCAAAGTCAACAGAGAAGTTATCAAGCGGTTACAGAATCAACCGTGCAGGCGATGACGCAGCAGGTCTTTCGATTTCGGAAAAGATGCGTGGACAGATCCGTGGTTTGGAGCAGGGTTCAACCAATGCTCAGGACGGTATTTCACTTATCCAGACAGCTGAAGGTGCTCTTAACGAAGTTCATTCTGTTCTTCAGAGAATGAGAGAGCTTGCAGTACAGGGTGCAAACGATACCAACGTTTCTGCAGACCGTGCAGCTATCAACAAGGAAATTAGTGCACTTAGAGATGAGATTACCCGTATCGGTGAGTCTACAGAGTATAATACCATGAAGCTTTTCACTGAAGATTTTGCTTCAAGCGATAAGTTCCTTCAGGTTGGTGCTAACAAGAATAGCGATGATACTTCTATCGAGGATGGCGAGCAGGTTATCAAGTTAAAGATGGTTAAGATTGCTGACAATCAGATAGCTACTGCTGGTGATGATTCCGAAGAGGCTGATTTAGCTTTTGTAGATGATCTTTCGAGTGAATCTGTAAATGCAGATTATCAGGAAGCTATTTTCAATATTGATCAGGCTATAAAGGTTGTTTCTTCAGGAAGATCTGATCTTGGTGCAATCCAGAACAGACTTGAACATACAATCGCAAATGCTGACAATACTGCTGAGAACTTACAGGCAGCTGAAAGCCGTATTCGTGATGTTAATATGGCTGATGAGATGGTTAAGTACTCAAAGAGCAGCATTCTTCAGCAGGCTGGTCAGTCAATGCTGGCTCAGGCAAATCAGCAGACACAGGGTGTTCTTTCACTCCTCAGATAATGCTAAAAAGTGCGTAGTACTTACTATCGTAAGTGTGAGAATATGCAGTCTTCGGACTGCATATTTTTTTGCCTTTACACAAGTTTTTTTTTATAGTATACTCAATCTAAAAGCGTAATGTTTCTGTATATAGGTTGTGGGTAGTGCAATCTATAAATGAAATAGATGTCCAGAAAAGTTGAAGTTGATATCATTTTGAAGTGGGCAGGAAAGTGATATGAAGATGAAGGAACTCGGGATAAGATTATTGGATAATCTGAAATTGTTGCAAAAGTTTGATAAAAATCAAATCAATGATATATGTGCAGATTGTTGCAGAATTCTTGGCAGTGATAAAGATGATGTTTTAAAATCCATATATATGTCAATACTGTATAATATTGCTTTTTGTGAAGATATGTCTTTGGAGGAGTGCTGGCAGATATACTGGAATATAAATCGTGTGACATTTGTTAATGCAAGATTGAGATTGATACCTGAGTATTTTGATTGTTTAAAACAATTAGTTACGGATGAAAATAAGCTGTATAACATAGATACAACGAACAATTATATAATGCTTACAAAATTATATAGGCTGATCTATAGTTTTGTTGAATCAAATATTTGTTTTAAAAACTTTGAATATAGAAATATCGGTGAAAGAAACCATAATCTGATAGTAATTGTTACCAGTCAATTCTTAAACATTGGACACGCACCTACTCAAAGAGTGTTAGACTACGCCTATGAGTTTCAGCGCAATTTAGGGAAAAAGGCCATCATAATAAATGACGGGGGAATGCATTTTTACAGAAATTTACATTTAGGCGGAGTGGCAGCATTTAATTTTATGGAGGAATATAATAAGGTTTCCTCTATTGAGCATAAAGGTGAGGTGATTGAATTTTTGCAGGTTTCTTCACTTATGCCTAATTTAGAAGTGCTTCATGGTTTGCTTGGTATGATTTATGAGCTTAATCCTTTATTAGTGTTTGATGTGGGTGGAAGTAGTTTGTTGGCAGATTTATGCACAAGTTTTGTGACAACAGCTACAATGCCTTGTAGAGTAGAATATCCAATTACATGTTCAGAATATATGCTTGTGGCAAGAAATGTGTTTATGGATGAACCTGAGTATAAAAACAAGATGCCTTATCAGTATATAGTTGAGACGAATTTCAACTATGTGTATAGAAAAAGTGATAAGGTTTATTCGCGGTCAGAATTTGGGATACCCGAAAACGCTTTCTTATGCATGATGGTTGGGTACCGAATTGGTAACGAAGTAGATGATGCCTTTTTAGACATGCTTGAGAAAACATATTTGGATTGTCCGGAAAAGGAAACATTTTTTCTTGTATTTGTGGGAATAGTTGAAGATGCGGATAAAGGAAAAATATTGTCACGTTTCTCGGAAAAGATGAGAAAACAGATTGTCTTTACCGGGCTATTGACAGATGCAAGTGAATTTATAAAAGTGGGAGACTTATTTTTGAACCCTGAAAGAAATGGTGGGGGGAGAGCTGCGTTCGAAAGTTTGTATTTTGGAATTCCGGTTATAACACTTGCAAGTGGAGATGTATATTATGTATCGGGAAAGAATTTTGGTGCGGATAATTACGGAGAGTATTCAGAACTGATAGAAAGATACCGAGATGATAAAGATTTTTATTCATCTCAGAGTAGTAAAGCAAAGAAACGTGCTGAAGTACTTAGCAATATGAAAGAAACTTTGGCTAAAATCTTGGAGGATATTTTTTCTTGATTCTTTCAGGAGCTTTAGATATTTCATAGATTACTGAGGATATTATATGAAAATAGATAAAATGACAGCTTTAAAAAAGATTGTTGAACTTATTCCTGATGCTTTATATGCCATTCGTACTCAGAATATACTGGCTAAGGCCGGGATTATGGACGAACTTCTTAAAAACATAGAAGAAACGGTAGCATATATTCCGAATGTTGTGAAGGAACAGTTTAATGAAATTGTGAAAACACTAGTTACACCGATGGAATCCGGAGATAACGTTTTATTGGCCGATTATCTTGAGAATCTGGTTAAGCCTTTTTTTGTCAGGCTTCTTGAAAACGAAGTGGGATTAGCAGATGATAAGGATGCAAGGATAATAATAAATGAAGAATTATTAGTTGAACTAACTTCAAGCGGCGATTATACAATGCTATTCAGAAACAGATATTTTCATAGTAATATTTCTCCGCAGAATGAAGCGGAAGAACTTGTAAAGTATTGGGATGATCCTATGGAGAAGACCTGTTTTGTCTGGGGACTTGGTTTAGGTTATCATGTGTTAAAAATGCTCGAAATGGATCTGTATCGTAATATAAAAGTATTTGAGCCGGAAAAGATAGTTATAAATATGGCTGAAGAATATGGTGTACTCGAGCAGATAATGGCATCCGAAAGAGCGGATATAATATATGATCCTAAGGGCGAGAACTGTGCAGAACACTTAAGAGTACAGGGAGGTAATGAAAATGCCTTATCACGACTGCTTGTATTTTACCCGACATTGGATGTTATGCCGGATAGTCCGTTGAAAGCTTCTTTGAAGAAATATTATGCGCATTTTGTCAGCGTAAATAATCAAAAGCGATCTCTATATATGTCTTTTAGAGAAAATTCGGCTCTGAATTATAAAGGGCTTCACGAATTGAGATTTAACAATAAGGCTAAAAGAGCAATAATAGTTTCAGCGGGACCGTCACTTGATAAGAACTATAGGGAGTTGAAAAAAAGAAAAGAAGATACAGTAGTGATAGCAACTGCGCCTACAATGAGAAAGCTATATAAGGATGGGATTATCCCGGATTGTACCGTCATATGTGATACTAAAGAAAAATTGAAAAAACTCCATGAAGGAGCGGAAGACGCGGAGTGTCCCCTTGTATTTTCATCTACTGCGTCGGTGCCTTTTGTGAATGATCATAAAGGGCCAAGATATATGCTTTGTCAGAAAGGTTTTGAACCGGCTGTAGAACTGGCAAAACAGAAGGGGTGGCTTACATATGATTCGTACGGATCGGTTGCACTTACAGCATTGGTTGTTGCTATAGAAAAAGGCTTTAAGGAGATAGTGTTCATTGGCCAGGATCTGTGCTATAAGGGAAACCTTATGCATGCTTCTGATACTTCACAGCATTTTGCGGACAGAGATAGTGACCGGAAAGAATCTGTAGATATATTCGGAGAGGCTGTTTCGGTACCTACAAACCTTCAGATATTTAAAGACCAGATAGAAAATATAATAAGGAAAAATCCTCAAATAAAATTCCTCAACGCTACCGAAGGTGGTGTTCATATCGATGGCGCTGAGGACATAAAACTATTGGATATATTGTAAGAACATTTTGGTTAGTACTGATCCTGAATTGAAAGTATGAGATCTGATACTTCACGTATCACACCGCTTCCACCTTTAGCTTTTGTTACGTAGGAAGCGGCTTTTTTTGCTACTTCTGAAGCGTCGTTTGGAGCACAGCCCAATCCTACTGTTTTTATTGCCTCTACATCAAATACATCGTCACCTATGTAGCAGATATTTTCAGGCTTGAGATTCCTTTCGGAACATATTCTTTTGATCGCGGAAGCTTTGTCACGACAGCCTGTTTCAAGGATATCAAGCTTAAGTTTCGTGGCTCTGCGTTTATTCAGTTCAACGCTTTCTGCTGTGATGATACCGGTTTGAATGCCTTTTTCCCGAAGAAGTCCGAATCCCATGCCGTCTTTTGTATTAAATTTTTTTAGTTCATCGCCCATTTCGGAATAATACATACCGCCATCGGTAAGACATCCGTCGCAGTCTGTAAGAAATAGCTTGATTTTTTTGATTTTTTCTATGAGTGACGGATTTAATTGAGAATCAGGATATATGTTTGAAGATGAAGCAGTGCCATGAATTGAACTAAGTCTTTTATTGAGAAGTTTTTCAATGATTATCCAATCACTTTCTTCGTCTATCTCGAAAAAAGTATCTTCTTCCATCTCTATTGCTTGGATATTGCCTGAGATACGGTTTCCTGTTTCTAATAAAGCATCTTTGGATGTTATGTAAAATGCTCCATTTTCTACAAGATATCCGTCGAATTCCTGTCTGCGCGGACGTTTAAAAAAGTCATAATTTGTAGGATGGACAAAACCGGCACTGTCATTTTGCCAGTTGAATCTCTTTTGCTTAACAACAGAGAGGACAGAGTCTGTGCCTTCAGAAAGGAAAGCTTCAAAACCTTTACTTAGATCGGTTGAAGTAAGGAGAGGAGAAGTTGCCTGGATAAGGACAATGTTATCAAAGTCATATTTTTCGGCAAATTCAAGCATGGCAGATTCCGTAGAAGCAGTGTCCGTAGCCGACTCTGCAGACCGTCCGATAATTTCTAACTTCTTTGATTCTTCGGAATTATAACGAATTGAGATGCTGCTGTTATCGGAATTTTCAAATGTTGCGAGATCTTCTTTTATGGAATCGGATAGTACTTTTCGGATTTCATCACTATCGGTTGCTACATAGACCTTATCGATCTGGCGGCATTCTACAGCCGCTTTTACAACCCAGTATACCAGCGGTTTACCGCAAATAGGCTTTATGTTTTTTAACGGGATTGATTTACTTCCGCCTCTTACGGGTATAAATGCTACGTTCATTTTGTTACAACCTCCCTTCCGTAAATGTCTTCATATCTTATGATATCTTCTTCTCCAAGGAAATTTCCAATCTGAACTTCTGTGATGATAAGATTTTCTTTCTCATCCGTATTGGTGACTCTGTGCCTGCAGCCTTTGGGAATAAAGACTGAACTTCCGCATGATATCGCCTTGAAGGATTCGTCAAGCTGAACTGTTCCTTTTCCATGTACGACTATCCAGTACTCTTCACGGTACTTGTGTGATTGAAGGCTTAAAACTCCTCCGGGCTTTACGCTGATAATCTTACCCTGGTAAAAATCATTTAGAACCGTTGTTTTATAGAACCCCCACGGACGTTGGAATATTTCGTGGTCAATTAATCCAAGCTTAAGAGAGCCGAAATCATATGACAGATCGGCCTGGATATCCTGTATCATGAGAGAGTGCATCTGCCGTTTGGTTATCACGTTTACAAGTTTTCCATTTCTGTCAACTATAGGTAGAAATTTAATTGCTTCGTTTTTGAACAGTTCTGTTACTGTATCAAAGCCATCTGTAACTTGACAGATTTTTGGGTTTTTTGTACATATTTTTGTTATGTTTTCCTCGAGCGTCCGGTTGTTTATCAATGCTCGCCTTATATCACCATCTGTGATGACTCCGAATACTGTATCGTCATCTGAAAGTATGATCACAAACCCTTCACGGTTAGCATCTATTTTTTTCAAAGCCTCAAGAACGGAGGCCGACTTTTCTATCGTGTATATATCGATATTGTATTTCATATTCTCTCCATCGTTTGAAAATGGGTTATGGTGAATCAGTTTATTTTCTGTATTTCAATTTGTCTCTCTGAATCTGCTCAATAGGAAGTATATCATCGGATTTGAAAGTGAGGGAATCGTGGACGGCGTTTAGATTACGCACAAGCTTTCTGACGCCGTCGGGTTCCAAAGAAGCGGCATGATCGGTTCCTTTCCATGTACGATCTAGGGTATAATGCCTTTCTATGATATTTGCGCCTAAGGTATAAGCGGCTATATCGACAGCTATTCCCAAATGGTGCCCGGAAAATCCAATATCTTTTACTCGGTTTTCATATTGTTCCTGCATTCTTGTGATTTCCAAGAGACATACATCCTTAAAAGGAACCGGATATCCGGAAGTGCAGTTGTAAAGAACAAGATTTTTGGCACGTCCTTTTTTCTCAAAGAAAGAAACTATTTTTTCTTCCTCTTCCTTCGTGGTCATACCGAATGAAAGATGGATTTCACCTTCATAATTGTCACAAAGCCAACCCAGCATTTCGAAATGTGTATTACATGCGGAAGGGATTTTGATGAAGCTGGGATTCAGAGAAGCTATTTCTTTTGCACTGGTCAGATCCCACACGGAAGTTGAATAAATGATACCGGCGTCCTCACACCATTTTTTTAATTGAGCATGTTGATCGACATCAAACTCGAGGAATTCTCGATGGGCTCCGTAAGTATCACCGTAGGAATTTTCAGGATTGGGGTGGGGGGCGTTGTATTGCTCGGGGGTCAAAAGTTCTTTTGGACATCTTTTCTGGAATTTGATAGCGTTTACCTTACAGAAATGTGCTGCAGTCTCTATCAAATCCTTTGCTATTTCCATTTTCCCCATATGGTTACATCCGGCTTCTGCTATGATAAAAGGTTTTTTATATGATTTCATGGGAGCCCTCCTGATACATTTAATAACATTACTTTATCATTTTTAGATGTAGTTTTCAAGTATGGATTTTCCAGTTTGTAGCCTTGGAAAGTTTTATGTTTTCTAAAATTTTTGTAGTAGATATTAGAAAAAAGACTGTTGATTGAAAAATGGCTTTTGAGGCTAATGAAGAATATGAGCTCATATATGTTTTATAAGACAGAGAGGTAATTGTATATACAATTGGCACAATTCGGATTGAAAAATCCGAAAAAATCCTTGACAAATGTCTACAAATGGTATAAAATAATTGCACTGAATTGGAAGTGTCTTCTCACAGCACTTCTTTTTCACCTTATACTACAGCTATAACGGATTCATATTTCTTGAATGTGCCGTACTCACAGGAAAAAAGTATGAAAAAGTTATGGATATAGTGTTAAGGTTTCTTCATGCAGTGCCGATATATAACACAGGTGACAGTAATGGATATACTGTGTCACGTTGGCGACTGTTTTATGTGAGGAGCTTTACTCATAACTTTAATAAATGAGATAAGTGCTTTCTCATAAGAATGGATCGCACAAAGTCCAATGTATGAAACCTTACGGATCGGAACCGTACACCGGACCGGATGGCAGATTACAGATCTCATTGTCTGATGTTCAAGGATGGACACAGGCAGGATAGCTTACATACACAAGGAGGTAAATATATGAAACATTTTAAACTTATGAAGGGCATGTTAGCATGTCTTTTATCACTGGCACTGGTTGTATCTTGCTTCTATACAGGTGCAAATGCAGCTACATTTAAAGTAACATATGACGGTAAGAATTACACAAATGAGGTTGATACTTCTGATGCTACAGCAGAAAACCCTGTAACTAAGACTTCTGTTGATGCTCTTAGTGGGATGAAGACTAGTAGTGGAAGTGGTGATGTAGCTCTTGAAGGCGTAGTTTTTGACGAGGCTAATCAGTCTGCAAGCGGAGAAGGTTGGACATATTCTTCAACAAGTGGATTTGTTATTTCTTCTTCTGGAGCAGAAATAGATGTAGCTGTTAAGGCTACAAGTTCTGGATCCGGTGATGTTACAGCTGCTTACGATCCGAATACAGACACCATTGTTCTTACAGCTGCTTCGAAGAAAACAGTCTATTATACTGTTTTCAAGAAGGCTGAGGGTGGCAAGGTTGGTGCTTCAAAATTTAAGAACGTTGTTTTGGAGAAGAAAACCGCCAACAGCGGTGAGACTACTGATGAATATAAGGCAGTGCTTGTTTTAGATAACAAAGAAGTTATTAATGCTAAAGCCACTAGTGACTTATATGTTTATTACACAACAGAGACTCCGGCTACTGCAAATACACAGTATGTGCCTAACTTTAAAGTAAACAAACATGATAAAGTTAAAGGTAAGGTTAAATTCGATTATGGTAAAATAAAGCCCGGAAATGATCAGATTGCGTTTACTCTTAAGAATGGAGAAACAGAGGTGACTGCAGATAAGCTCATTTATCGTGCTTCTACAGATGATAAGGGTAAGAAATTTGGCGAGTGGAAACCCGCTACAGAGCTTACTGGTTCTATAGTTGCGGCTGATGTAGCTTCTCGTGGTAAGAAACTTGTATATCAGTTCAAAGTAGTTGGAACTTCCGAGAAGCGTTCTTCAGACAGTATTAAAGGTGAAGTTAAACTTCAGAAGGCTGTACCTCTTAAGGTTAATTATGAAAAAGCAACTATTAACATTAAGAACGGTTATGATTATACAGTAGTTACAGTTTCGGGAAGCGCAGAGGCTACTGCTGATTCTGGCGAATGGTTTACCATATTGCCTTATAAGGCCGATGGTAGTGCTAGTGGTCTTACAGTACCGTCCGCAGATTATGTTTACGGTACACAGACCAAGACCAAAATTTCTGGCCTTGATGTAATGAGTCTTTTTGATGGAGTGGATGCTGATAAGATATATGTCTTTGCAAGAAAATCCGCTACAGACAAAAAGGCAACTGGTGCAGCAAGTGTAGCATTGGAACTTACTAAGCCTGCCGTTGCTCCTTCCTTCTCAGGTGAGTTAACAGTGAATGTTGACGCAAAGAAGAATAAGACTTATGCCAAAATCAGTGATACTGTTAAAGCTGGTGGTTATCAGTATCTGATAGTTACTAAGGACAACACTGATCTTTCAGCTGCAAAGTGGACTGATCTTAAGAAAGATCTTGAAATCGGAAAAGCTAATTCGACTGTTGCTAAAGGCACAAAGAATACACTTTCAAAGGATGGAAATACTTATGTTCTTATCAGAAAGAAGGGCGTTAAGAATACCTCGTTACCTTCAGAGTATGCTTGGACTCAGGTATATGAAGAGGAAGTAACAGGCGCTTCAGGTGAGAAGACAAAGACTCTCGTTTGGAAGGTTGTAGAGGCTCCTACAGGAACAAGCTCTAATTCAGGCGAAGAATCTAGTTCAGGCTATACCATAGTATACCATGCAAATGATGGTAGTGGTGAGGATATCAGTGTGACTAGTGTATCTGCAGAATATACCTTAGCTGCAAATGCATTTGAAGCTCCTGCAGTAGAAGAAGGAGGAACAGCACAAGTATTTGCAGGTTGGGGAACTGCAGCTGACACGACTGCTGATAAAGCTTTAGCTCCTAACACTGAGGTTACTCTTGTAGACAAAAAGACTGAATATTACGCTATTTGGAAAGACAAAGAAGATTGAGTAAGAATAATGAAAACTATTCAGACTCTTACAGTCTTTGAATTGCGATAGTACCAGTGATCTAAAATGATTCAGACCCCCGAAAGGTGTAAAAGCCTTCCGGGGGTTCTTTTTACATTTTTTATTTTATGTTTTTATATGATCAGCCTTAATCTTAGTGAACTCGATTATCTCCTTTTTGTCATTATCCGAAAGTTTATCAAAGAAATATAGAAGTTCTTTCTCCAAAACACTATTGTTTTGAAATTTTTTACGGTTTTCTGTTTTGTCAAAGTATTCCAACATGTCTTTTAGAAGGACGCTGGATTGTGAAGGTTCAGGGGCATCATAATAGGTGTTCCTATCCACTTCGATACATAAGTGCATCAAGTCTTCGACCGGTATGTGATATAGTCCGGCAAGTTTATACAGAACATCAGGTTTCGGAGTTCGTGTGCCTGTTTCATAATGGCTGTAAGTCTGTCTTGCAATGCCAAGGAAACCTGCCAAATAATCCTGATTGTAATCATGCATTTTTCGTAGTTCTTTAAGTCTTTTTCCCAATATATTTTGCATATTCTAACCTTCCCCAAAAACATTCATGTAAATTATAGTTTTTTTTTAACTTTTTAATGTTAATTATTGTAGCAAAAAGACCGATATATGCTACAGTAGGCTACATAAATAAGGATGGTATATGACAAGGAGGTTTTATTATGGGAAAAAGAAAGGGCATGACGACTGTACTGGCAATGGTTACAGCATTAAGTATAATTATAGGATGCATTCCTTATAAACCTGCGGTAGCGGCTAAGGATACAGTATACAAGGAGAATGAGCTGCTTTACTGGAGGATTGATGATGGAAATACTGCGCCGACCATAAAGATAAAGACTGCCAATGTACCGGTTAGCTGCACATATACAAAGCCGTTGGTGGATGAAGTACCCTATAACGGAACCGCTGCCGATTATTTTGTTGATGAAAATCCGGGCAGTACCAAGAGCTATGGCGACACACTGAAAAACGCAGGGGTTCTGGAATCTCTTGGTACGGGTATAGATGAAAAGCTTTTTCATAGAAATCCTATCGAACCTGAAAATATGTCTTTGTTTAGTTATTGGGGCAAAAGGGTTGTGCATACTTATGATACTGATAAAAAGGTCGCAGAAGTAGATAAGGATGGTCTTCCGGTATATAACTATAATAAGGATAATGCAAACGGTATAGAGGGGCTTCCTTCTGTACTAACTGATACAGGCATGCTAACCTATAAGATAAATTATAAGGGTAATGCCATCCTTGTGCCTAAGTATGCTCTGACCTATTATACTGATGTTCAGGGTGAGTTTGTAGAGGTAACATCCGATGATGATGTTAAATTACAGTATGCTGTTGAAAAGTCCAATGTTAAATCATCGGATATTAACTGGATATTGGGACTGAATACGACTACAGTAAGACTTGAGGCTGATTATACTTATACAAGGCTTGTGCCTATGGAAGAGGGCAAGTTTGTGCATCGCCTATTTGATGGAACTGGCTATCAGGTTAATGGTAATATAACATATACCTATAAAGATCCGTTGATCAAAAAGCTTACATCGCCCGGTGAGTATAGCAGCTCGGATATCGGGACTAAAACAGATACCAGTATCCCCCAGTATAATAATGGTGTGGTTGATAGCTATTATAACTATGGCTCATTCTATACCAAAGTAACTGACGACATAACAGGATATGAATTTGAAGTTATTTCTAACTGCCCTGTTCAGGCTGTGAAGGAAACTATCCATTACTATATGGATGTTGAGTGCTATATTATCGATACGGATATGGTAAAGAACAGCGGCCAGGACAAGAATGTTTATCTTAAGGATTTCTTAAGGAACAATGAGGTAAGGGAAGATTATCGTTTCGCAAAGAACAAAGCATCCTTTAGTGTAAAATATAAGTATGGTGAAGGTTTCTCAGTGAGCGGTATAAGCAGGAACGCAAATCTGGAATGGATAAACGGTACTCATGTCACGGATACGGTAGCAGGATTTGACGGGGAACTGATCGAATGGTGGGCCGGACAATCCGCAGTACACCATTATTCCACTCCTGACAGTTTGAATAAAGATGTTGATGTGGACAGATATATGGATTATGGTGTCACGCTTCATTTCATGGATGCAAATAATCCGGTTAAGGTTATTAACCTGAAGATACCCGCACGAGCAAAAGCACCAAAGATTACAACTTCGGTTAAAAACGGAAAAATCTCGCTTATAGGCTTAAAAGCTAAAAAAGTAGGTATAAGACTTTCCGATAATGACGGGAATTTCATAAACCTGAAGACTTTACTTCCGACAACATGGAAAAAGTTTTTTGAAGAAACCACATATCTGATGAACGGAGATTCCGCAACAAGTCCGCATGGAGATCAGAGCTTCTATGTTTTCTCAGGAGGTGAGAGTGGCAGAGATAAGGACATCAATATACTTGAACTTTTCAACTTGAATGAAAATAATAATTTCAATGTATTTGGCGGAGCGTTTGTAGAGTGCCAGACTGTAGCTTCAAAAAAGAAAGCTCCATCGCGTATTTCTGCGATATATATAAACCCTCAGGATGTATTCAATACAGGTAAATCCGATAAGCAGAGCTCGATTATTTTGGAAGAAGGTTATATAACGATCTCGGATGCTGACAGAAATAATATTTATGAATACTGTATCCCCGGAAGTTACGGCGTTGTGGATAAATGGACCAAGATTTCTAACTCAAAGAGGACGAAAGTAAAGGATCTGTACGATAAGTCTATCGTTTATATCCGTAAGGTTTCTAAAGAGACCAATGATAAATCCTTGTTCATTCCTTCGTCATATATAAGTCTGAAATACAACGGACAGGGAGCGGGTGTTCCCGATGCTTATTATATGGACGATTATTACAGGAAAGGTGATGTTGTGGTAAATTTGATCAATGATACGAATTATCCTGTAATGATCGGCGGAACCGAAGTGGCACCTAAAGCGACAAAGCTTCTTGCGACAGCTTCGAATACTGTATTCAGGAACTACATCTCCAAGACCCGGTTAGTAACCGGACTTAATGACAGTTCAAGTATCTCGGTAACCGCTGGGTCAAAGACAATAACAATAACAGGAATTACGGATACCGAAATAAGATTGAGCGACCTTCTTGGCCGATTAAAAGAAGAATACGGAAATGAATGGACTACGGTTTATAACAGTGCAGGGATCAAAAACATCACTGCCAATATTGTAAGCTATGATGATTCTAAGATCACAAAGAGTGATGAAGAGGCATATAGCGTAATATATAATGATGGCGAAAAGGACTACACATATCATCCGGTTCATCTGTTAAGATATATGCTTGGTGCTTAATATCAAATTCAACCGTTTAACCCGGGACGCTATGTTCCGGGTTGTTTTTGTCTAGCATCATTTTTGAACAACACCCATTTTTATTCTTGACAAAAACCTCTATGCATTGTATTATGATTGTATCAAAGGCATAGAGTTAAGATTTGAAGTAACGACATTTTTAGTTTATTTTACGATTTGAAACACGATTTGATTTTATTTACTTTTGAGCATATTTTTCAAATACACTCTTGCTTTTCCCTAAACAATTCAAAAAGCAGGAGTGGTGGATCTATAGCTGTCTTCTGCTGTTTGGATTATTATTTTCAAAACACAAATGATCAAAACGAAAAGGAGAAGACATTATGGATGTTAATGAACTGCTTATTGAAAAAATCGTAAACTGATGGAGGCATGTAAGCCGCTTAATGAGTATGCATGGCTTATTGACAGGATACGTAATTATCAGGATAAAATGATGAATCTTGATTCTGCTGTAGACAAGGTTATAGATGAGATGCCGGAATCCTTCCTGCTTAAGAAGTTTTTGGAAGGTAATAGGGCGGAGGTGAAGATGATGTTTTTGACGGAATATGACGAAGAAAAACATATCGAGATGGAAAGAGAAGAAAGTTGGGAAGAAGGTCGTATAGAAGGACGTGAAGAAGGTCGAGAAGAAGGCCGTGTAGAAGGAATATTGTGCACCTCGAAGCTTTTGAATTATCTTTGGAAAAATGGGAGAAACGAAGACGCAGATAGAGCTGTGAGGGATATTAATTACATGAAGGAGCTTATGGAAAAGTATAAGGATGAGCTTTTAATTAATCTTTGAAATTAATTATAGGTCTCAAAAGCTTGGAACAGCCGCTCGGTTTGTTGAACTGGGGCGGCTTCTTTTATAACCAGTTTGCGGGCGAGAAAACCCATGGTTTTAACCATGTGGATGAAAGCCCGCTTTTTTTTATTCTAACTGTAGATATATACTTGACGTACATCTACAAATGTGGTACTATATATCTATGAAGAACGAATATAGACATACAAAAACAACAGTATCATTAATCAACTATCACTTTGTGTTCTGCCCACGGTACAGAAGGAAAATATTCAACATCCCCGGAGTAGAACAACGGTTCAAGGAACTGACCATAGCTGAATGTGACAAGTGTGATATCGAGGTCCTTGCCCTGGAATGCCATATAGACCATGTACACATATTTCTGAGTGTACTGCCATCCATGAGCATTCCGGATATCATGAGGCAGATCAAAGGAGCTACCTCTTTAAGGCTAAGGGAAGAGTTCCCACAGCTTAAGGCAATGCCGAGCCTTTGGACACGCAGCTATTTTGTCAGTACCGCAGGAAATGTAAGTTCTGAGACTATCAAGTGGTACGTTGATACCCAAAAAACAAGACCGTAGGAGACATATGCAGAAAGGTGTTAAGTTCAGGGCATATCCTGACAGGGAACAGCAAAACTTAATAAACCGCACTCTCGGATGTTGCAGGCTCATCTACAACAAGGGGCTTGCCATGCGTAATGACGCCTTTGAGTCTGGACAGAAGATTGGCTATAACCAGACATCTGCCATGCTCACGGACCTTAAAAAACAGGATGACTATGCCTTCCTGAAAGATCCCGATTCCATTGCGCTCCAGCAGTCCTTAAGGGATCTGGACCGTGGTTTCAAGAACTTCTTTGAGAAACGCGCAGGATATCCCCGGTTCAAGAGCAAGCACGACAATCATCAGTCATACAGGACCATCAATCAGGGCGATAACATTCACATAGCGGGAAAGTATATAAAGCTTCCCAAACTCGGATACGTCAGGATCAGGCAATCCATGGAAGTCGGGCATATAAATAACGTCACTGTGGAGCGTACACCTACTGGCAAATACTTTGTAGTACTGAATGTTGATTTTGAACCGGAGTTCCGTCCAAATGCCAGAGGTATGGTCGGCATTGATGTAGGCATCAAAGACTTTTACTCTGACAGCAACGGCAATACCGTAAGCAATCCAAAGTATCTGGAGAAGTCCCAGCGCAAGCTCATCCGTGAACAGCGCAGGCTGTCACGTAAGCAGAAAGGTTCCAATAACCGTAACAGACAGCGCATCAGGGTCGCCAGGGTACATGAGAAGATCACAAACCAGCGGAACGACTTTTTACAGAAGCAGTCAACTATGCTTGTCAGCGAAAACCAAACTATCTGCATAGAAGACTTAAATGTAAAAGGTATGATCCGCAACCACAGGCTCGCAAAATCCATCGCAAGTGCATCGTGGTCGAAATTCTTCACAATGCTTGAGTACAAGGCCGCATGGTATGGAAACGATGTGGTCAAAGTGCCCACCATGTATCCGAGCAGCCAGACCTGCTCATGCTGCGGATACAGGAACCCGCTGGTAAAGAACCTTGCAGTCCGTAAATGGGAGTGTCCCGAGTGCCACACAGCACACGACAGGGATACCAATGCAGGTATAAATATCTTAAACAAAGGACTGTCAATAGCCTAAATATTGACAAATACCGTAGGGCATACGGAAATTTACGCTTGTGGAGACCGTGTAAACCTAAAGCTCTCGTAGCAACGTAGTGGTCGCTGAAACAAGAATCCCACGACTTTAGTCGTGTGGAGTGTCAATTGTGAAGCCATTTTGGGTAAAGTATTCTGATATTTATATTTTTCGTCTTAACATTTCCCGCAAAACAACCGATATCATATTTATAGGAATAAAGAAAATCACTTAATTATGATATATTGACAACCACCCAATACACGGAGGTGTTTATGAAGAAAAATATAAGATTGATATTTGGAGCACTGATATTTACACTCCTGTTTACCATATGTTACATAAACGTTGAAGCAAAGGCAGATGAAGAACCTGCCCTTGTTCCTGTTGGGACAAGTATCGAGGAACAGGAAGACGAAGCAATCCATGAGAGTACTTTCTTTATAGCCAATACCGATTCGTCACTGTACAGCCTTGAGAGTACAGGTGGAAACGAGTATGGATATGCAAGTCTGTCGGCAGTGCAGAAAAAACTGTTCAACAGCATTGGGGAAAAGTGCGAAGAGTTCATGGCAAGTGAGCAGTATAAGACCGATCTGACAGCTGAAAACTCTGAGATAACGATAACATATAATTATGCTGAAGGGGAAACGTTTACAAAGGAAGCTCTTCTTGAGACTGCGACCAGGTTCTATTATTCGAATCCCAAGTATTACTGGATATCAAGCGGGTATTCATATAAAGTGAGAGAGGACTCCTGCAGCGTTATATTATCTGTAGCTTCGGATTTTTATACCTATGCATCCAGGAAAAAAACTGATGATGCAATAGCGGAAAATTTACAGTCATGGGTGGATGAAATAAACGCTGTCAAGAACGAAAAAGATGTGTTCTATGCTGCGCTTAAGGCACATGATATCATCATCGGAAATATTGATTATGCTTATGATGCAAGCGGACAGCCGGAGAATTCAATGTGGGCTCATTCCATAGCCGGAGTATTTACCGGGGACGGAGTAGTGTGCGAAGGGTATGCCAAGACTTTCGAATATTTGCTGAATCTTGCAGGGATACCCAATATATATATTGTCGGCAAAGGAAAAAATGAGGCGCATGCATGGAATGCCGTAAAATACAATGACGCGTGGTATCTCTGTGATGTTACATGGGATGATCCTAACGAAAAAGATCCTTTGGGCTTTAACAATACTAAATATACTTACTTCTTCATGCCGGTATCTCTTTTCTCTAAGGATCATACTCCCGATACTTCGGGGAGGGAAGAACTGTACGCTCTGCCGGCATTTGCAGATAAGATCGAAGACTCTTTTTTCGGAAAGTTTAAATGCTATACTGCCAACAGTATAGATGAGGAACGCGGAGCAGCCTTTGCAGCAGAAATATTGGCAAACAGATACCCGGAATGTGATTATGTTTACGCCGCATTCCCTAAGGGACAGGAAAGCAATTTCATAAAATATGTTGCTCCTCATATAACGGGAGAAAAGATTACCGGTACTTATTCTTACAGTGTGACTCCGTACGGTTATGTTATGCGGTTTCTCGCTCCGGTTATCTCAAAGCCGGCGACGGCGATATCCTTTGAAAAAACGGAACTTTCCTTGGACGTTGACGCTGAGGCGGAACTGACTGCAATTATAGCTGAGGACAGCGATGACAGGATATTGTGGGAAATCTCGACATTTGATCCGGAAGACACCTATACCGCAAAAAGATATGTAAAGCTTAAGACAGATGGCAGGAAAGCATCGTTAAAAGGCCTTAAGGACGGAAAAGTCATACTAAAGGCTATAGTATATTCATCAACCCTCAAGGGCGCAGAGAAGGTTCTTTCCGCAGAATGCGTCATAACGGTCGGTACGGGAGAATCTTCTGCGGATGCTGTTATCTGGCAGAACGGTATCAAGGAAAAGAAAACATATACTATTACCACATCGCTCAAGGCGACTACATGGACGGATTCCAAGAAAAAGACAAAGAACGGAAAGCTTGTGTGGTTTGTTTCTGATACGGCACTGGTACCAAAATTCGATTCTGTAAAGCATACTGTTTCCTTTGGTGTTGAAAAATCGAAAAGTGCTTCTGTAAACGGCAAAGGAGTGGTTACGGCCAAGAAGGCCGGAAAAGTGTTTGTATACGTATGCGATACGGGCAGCATGACCTATGAGGAATACGGAGTGGATATCCTTGCGGCGCCTTCTAAGCTTACACTTGTACAAAAGGCAGGCTCGCAGTCAAAGGATGATGCGGTTAAAAAGCTCGGTGCTGACGTGGGTGATACGGTTAAGGTGTATAT
>JAEEGL010081775.1_pt1 | contig 18187 bp, 18 predicted proteins | sample 9134231 | NCBI WGS metagenome assembly JAEEGL01 (sample SAMN16246548, study PRJNA631951) | gut metagenome | biome: gut microbiome; feature: rumen; material: fiber-attached | host: Bos | place: Iran: Karaj | collected 2018-10 | reverse complement strand
TGAAAATGAACAAGCATTAATAAATAAAATTGAAGAATATATATTTAATTACAATAATTGGAGATTACAAAAGAAATTGGGCACAACACCTAATCAATATAGGTATTATGCCCAAATTCCATCAAATCTTATTTAATTATTATTTTAAATCCACTGTCTACTTGACAAGACTCAGTTCATTTTTATTCTTGAGATTCTTTTTCTTTATTTTCTTTTTCAAATTCTTGTTCAATAAATTTTACTTCAGCTTGTAATACTTTAATTTCTTCTTCTAGATGGCTTATTGCACGATCTGCATTACTCTTTTTATATTTATACATTATTGTTCTAACAATTGTATATATAAAAGAGCCTAAACATATTAAGAAAGCTACTAAAGGAAAGAAAGCTAATTCTGTATCTTTTGTAAAGACAAATATAGATAAAGCTAAAAAGCCTATAGCTAATACTAAGAATAAAGCAATTAATAAATAATACATTTTTGATTTATTAGAATCTTTAATTCTTTTATATTCAGCTAATTCTCTTTCTTTTTTAGATATTTGTAATTTCTTTTCAAATAATGTCATATTAATTCTCACTTAGATTATTTAATATCTTATATAACACTTTATATAATAATTGTGCTTCTTCTTTATTTAAGGCAATACATCCACCCATATTTTGAGGTACAGATAAAGCTTTATCTCTTAGATTAAGACCTTTATCAGTGATAGAAATGATTAAATTTCTTTCATCTTCTAAATTCTTTTTTCTTTCTATATATCCTTTATCTTCTAATTTTTTTAATAAAGGAGTTAATGTTCCAGAATCAAGATAAATATATTGTCCTAATTGTTTAACATTTAATGATTTATGTTCCCACATAACCATCATACATATATATTGTGTATATGTTAAATCTAATTCATCTAAATATGGTTTATATTTTCTTGTAATTTCTTTAGCTGCAGCATATAGAGGAAAACATAATTGATTTTCTAATTTTAATGAATCATATTTATCCATTATGATGTTCCTCTTTTGTTAATTTTTCTTGAGATGCTTCTTTAAATTCTACTGTTACCTTTTTAAATATTTCTACAATTGTAGGATCGAAATGTGTTCCTGCATCATTAATAATAATATTAATTGCATCCTCTACTGGCATTGGCTTTTTATATACTCTTTCTGCAACTAAGGCATCAAATACATCTGCAACAGCCATGATTCTTCCTGATAATGGTATTTCTTCACCCTTTAAGCCATTAGGGTAACCTTTACCATTCCATTTTTCATGATGTGATGTTGCAACATCATATGCCATATTTAAGAATTTTTTATCATCAATATTATGTAAAATATTTTTAATGATTTCTCCACCCTTTGTAGTATGGATTTTCATCTTTTCAAATTCTTCATCAGTTAATTTACCTGGCTTACATAATATTAAATCACTTACTACTATTTTACCTATATCATGTAATGGAGCAGCTTCTTCTAATCTTTGAATATAATCATTAGTTAAGATTTTTTCATATCTATCATCCTTTTGCATCGCATGAGCTAGGATTGATACATATCTTTTAGTTCTTTTAATATGTTCGCCTGTTTCAATATCTCTTGATTCAATAACATCAGCTAAATGGAAAATGATCTCACTTTGAATATTAGATCTTTTTGTCATTTGTTCTTGAACTTTATTACTTAAATCAATTTGTGTGTGTAATAATTCTGATGTTCTTCCTGTCATTGTAATAGCCATATAATCAATTGCAGCAAGAACAATCATTCTTGGCATTGCATAATGTAAGAATATTTCCCACATACGTTTAGCTGTTGCAATATCTAATCTATTTTGAACATCTTCTGCTTCAGCAGCTGTAAGTGGCTTTAGAAGGTTTGCATCATAAACCTGTCCAAAGAAAAAATTACCATATAATGTAATTGGAACCATTACAATTGAAGCAATAATTATGAATACAAATACATTTTTATCACTTTTATATTGAGCTGCGACAAGAATAGGTACAGCTAATAATAATATTGCATGAAATGATAATGCGATACCTAAATCTATTACAATATAGAAAGTGATACCTATAATTAAATATTTATAAAATGCTTTTTCAAATACACTTTCTTCATTTTTAAATACGATATCATGGAATATGTATATCATAAATGGGGCAATTGCGTTTAATATTAAGCCAATCATTGTATATAACAATACATCCATTCCTAATGGGAATAGGTGTGTTGCACCTAATATGATTACTAATATAGCTAATAAAGCCATAAATAATAAGCCATACATATTAAATTTATTAGCTCTTTTATCTGCCTCTTTATATATTTGTTCGCTTGTATACATAATTTTCTCCTAAATTAAATTGTATAAAATACAATTATATTTTAATCTATTTAAATATATTTTTCAATTAAATAAATAAAAGCTAGAAATTTGAATTTCTAGCCTATTATTTATTCATAATCTATTTGTAAATTAGAAATATTATCCACTTTAACATACCATGTGAAATATGAGTTATCATGTGTAGTATCATATCCTGATTTATATGATGCTAAAACACTTAAATCATTACTAATATTAATTATTAGATAATCTCCTTTTTTAGCATTTAAATTTAAATTATTTATTTCATATTGTTTACTACTTTCAAAATTAAATACATTACTACTAAAAATATTATCTTTATAAGTATTTAAATAATCTAATGATTCTATACTTCCTTTAGATGTACTTTTTACATTTGATAAAAAAGTTCCAAAAGTCGCATTATGCTCTATCGTATAATTAAGATCATGATTAGAATTAAGATTTGTATATTCAGAATACCATTCATCTACATTTGTTGCATCTATTTTATTTACATAATTATCCATAGATAGCGAAGATGATTTTGTACTTAATTTTAAAGATAAATGAATATTTTTAATTTTTATTTCTTTATTTATTGGAATTAAAATAGAATAAGCTCCCTCAATTTCTTTACCATTAGTAAGTTCTGATAATTTATAATTCTGATAACCTATTCTCACATATTTACCAAGCGCGTCATCTATATCTTGTTTTTCTTTTGAATAATTAATTTTAATATTAGAATATTGACAATAACTAGAGATAGAAAAATAAAAATATTTATTATTTTCATATTTATTATCTATAATTATTTCATTATCACTTTTTAAATCAATTGTCCCCTTTGTTTCATAATCTACATAACCAGTATAACTTGTTAAAGAGTTATTTGTACCAGCTTGATATGTGAAATTTGTATCAGTTCCACCCTCTTGATGAAATGTAATAGTATCAATATAAACATCACTTTTTAATTTAAAAATAACAAATATTCCTGAATATAATTTAGAAAAATTATTTAATTCATCATATTTTATTTCAATATACTCTGATCTTTCATCTGCAATATAATCACCTCTTTTAATATATACTGTATCAATTACATCTTCTTTTATTTCTGTTTTTTCTTCACTTCCACCACTTTTGCATGATGTTAAAATAAATAAAAATATTAATGATGTGATTGTAACAAAAAAATTTTTTAATAACTTGTTCATATTTAATTTCCTCCAAATTTAACACATTTAGATTTTACCCCCCCCCATACTTTTTCAAGACTTTATTATATTTCTGTCAAAAAAAAAAGCACTAATACTTATGTATCAGTGCTTTATAACTGGCGCGCCCAGAAGGACTCGAACCCTCAACCTTTTGATCCGTAGTCAAACGATCTATCCAATTGATCTATGAGCGCATATATTTATAAGTGGCGGTCCGGACGAGACTCGAACTCGCGACCTCCTGCGTGACAGGCAGGCATTCTAACCAACTGAACTACCGGACCACACTTACGCTTACGTATTATACACAATTAAAAATATTATTGCAAGTTAAATTTAAGAAAAGAAATATGGTAGATTGTTCTACCATATCATTTATTAATTATAAATCTGATTTATCAAAATATATTAATCCACCAATTGATGATAATAATGGAAGTAAAATAAATAATCTAAATACATTTACAAAATTATATCTAATATCATTAAAATTAATTACTAAACCAAAATATGAAAATATATCAACCTTAAATGATCTTAACAATATATATATTAAAGCTATTCCGGCAATAACAAGACCACTTATAATTGATTTTCTTAAAAATAACACTATAGTCCATGAAAGCATAAATAAGAATATAGTTACATATAAAATATATGCAAATATACAATTAAATTTAAATTCTGAAACATTTATAAATCTAGCTTTATCTTCTACGATTAAAACATATTTAAAATTAGATTCAAACATATTAGCACATACTACATATAATATGTAATAAACAATAAAACATGCACTTAAAAGTATTAATGATGTAGCAATTTTCTTTAATACTGTTTTTATTCTTTTGTCATCATATATAAAGACAAATCTATGATTATCAAATTCTCTTGTAAAGGATAAATAAATAATAGAAATTATATTAAATAATAATATTATTATCATTATCTCTTTAACGCTAAGCATATATGATAATGAATCATTTGCATTTTCATATCCATAATCATAAACCTTTGAATAATCTTTATTATCTTCCTTTAAAGATTCATATATTTTTATTGTATCTTTAATATGCTTTTCCATTTCAGGACTATCTTTATCTTGAGATTCCATTATCTCGAGTAAATGATATAAGTCTTCTATTTCTTCATCATATTTGCTTACATCTTCGTAAGATGTAACATCATATTGTGTTTCATAGTCTCTAATATTATTCTTATAATTGATTGAATAAACAATTATGACAGTTAATGATATAAGAATTTGAATTATAAAAATTGGTGATATAATGACATTTTTTATATTTTTAAGCATTATTAACACCTCTTATATATATTTCATTAAAATATTCAATTTTTATCATTTCAATTATTCTATATTGACACATTAATGATGAAAATTCTTCTAATTTATTATTATAAACCTTAAAATAATAATATCCATCATTATCTAGTAAAACATAATCTAGATCAGAAATATCATCTAATGCCTTTATTTTATAATATTTAAAATCAAATTCTTCTAGACTCTTTTTAAACAATTTATGATCTTTTAATAAATAAATAGTTTCTATTAAAGACATATCAAATATTGCCATATCATGAGATGATATTATTATTTTTTTAGTTTTCTTTAATTCAATTAATTCTTTTTTTAATATTTCTACACTATCATAATCTAATGAGTTTGTAGGTTCATCAAGAATTAAAATGTCTTTGTTTCTTGATAAAGCAATAACTAATGATAATTTCTTCTTCATACCGTTAGAATATGTTTTTACTTTTCTTGACATAAAATCATTCATATGAAATATATCAACGTATTTTTTTGCAATAACTAATTCTTCTTTTGATAAGAAATAATCTAAATTATCATTGCCACTTTTTAAGCTAAATAAAGCATCTGAATCAGGTAAATAAGAAACACTAGAGGAGTGATCTATTTCACCCTCTAGTTTCTTTATTAAACCTGATATAATTTTTAATAATGTTGTCTTTCCACAACCATTTTCACCAATTATTAATGTACAAGAATCAATATTAAATTCAATATCATCTAATATTGTCTTTTTATTATATCTTTTTGTAATCTTATTCATCATAATTCATTTAACATATTTGATCTTGATAATGTTGGTCTACCATTAACTTCAGAAATTGTAACAAAATAATCATCAGTTAATTTCATTTCTCCATCATGATTATCATAAAAAGCCTTAAGATAAACAACATTATCTTCCACTTTACAAATACTTGGATCGATGTAATTATAAATTTTTATATAATCATTATATTTGATTTTAGTGTAGCTTTGTCTTAGTCCAAAATAATATTTATCTGTACCATTATAATCTAAATCTTCAAAACTGCAATTAGCACCAAAATCACCTAACACATATATTCTATTACTTTCAAATTCAAGTTCATGATTATAATCAATAAAAGTACCATAACTTGCGCAAAGATAAACAAGATTTAAATTGTTATATATGTTATATTCAAAAATGTTATCTTTATCAATCAAAAAACCAAAATGATCATTATCATGCCCTTCTATTTTAAAATCTAAATCAGCTATATATCCATCGTTGGTTTTTATATAGTTATTATAAAATTCTTCACTATCTTTTATATAAAATTTCGTATAATACTGTTCATTGTCAGATTTATCATTTTCAAAATCTTTCACTTTATGTTTGCCTAAGTCAAGAACCACTGGTTCACAATATTTGTATCCATAGCTTTCAATTTTGATTTCAACTTCTTCATCTTTTTTAGGGGTTAATACGATTATCAAAATGATTGCAGAAACAATGAAAAAAAATAAAATTGATAGCGAAACAATAACTCTTTTTTTCATTGCCTATTACCTATTTTTTAGCCCATGTTACTTGTTGTTCCGAAAAAATATTATATATTTTATCCGAACGTACTAATGCGCCATTTCTATATCCCCAGCCCTCGTTAATATGAATGAACTCGAATGTTTCTGTGACTTTTTTATATTTTGTTTTTTTCCACCACAAAATGCCTTCAGTGTATTTTTTATTATATGTTAATTCATATTTAACCTTTCCTCTAACGACAGTTGAATGATTAGTTAAATCAAAAATTACTGCGCTTTTCCATCTGATGGCATCATTGATATTATCAAGTAGATAAAACCCGTTAGAATCTCCTCTACGTTTTGAACCGAATCTTTTAAAACTAGTTGATACACAATCATCTACATCGCCTGTATCAACACCGACAGTTCTTTTAGCACAACCTTCTTTTAGACATGCATTCACTATTTTTAAATAAATTTCATCTGTATTAGAATCGGATTCGAATTCACCTAATGTATTACTATAATAATTCACCAAACCTAAACATGCAACAAGAGTACATTTTTTTTGAATTGGAGCCTTTTCTGAGTCTTCATCTAAATCATACTCAAGATTATACATCTCATTTAAATCACTTTGCTTAAAATTTTGAATATAAAACGAATTGTCATATGTAAGTTTTAAATCATATACATTTTTTTCGCCATATTCATTTTGAAAATACTTTAATACTTCAGAATGATCATATTCAATTACATCTTCAGATGATGCTGCCATCAACGTGCCCGTTTCAAACACGCCTATTTTTTTTGATGTTGAAACACCAATTGCTAATGTGGATAAAAACGCAAGTGCGCCCATTATTAGGTTTTTAATCATTTTTTATCTTCTCCTTTTTACCCATTTTTTTTATATAAAAACCAAAATAATTATAATTCAAAGGACAAAAAATGTAAAGATGTGTCAAATAAACGAAATATGGTAGATTGCTCTACCATATCATTTATTAATTATCTTTTTTTACAACTTTTATTTTATCTTCATCTTTTGTTAATTCTTTTCCAGCTACTAAATATGATGATAAATCTTGTAAATTAGATGGTACTATAATCTTAGTTGCTTTACCATCTGCAACCTTTTCATAAGTTTCAAAGCTTCTTAAAGTTATAGCTTCCTTTGAAGGTAATGCTTCATTAATCATCTTAATACCTTTAGCTTCTGCTTCTCTTAACATAATTTCACCATCAGCTTGAGCTTTTTTAATCTTTAAGATTGATTCTGCTTCAGCTTCTGCTTGTTTAATTTTAGCTTGCTTTTCTGCATCTGCTCTTAAGATTTCTGCTTCCTTATTACCTTCTGCAATAGTGATTCTTGAAGTCTTTTCACCTTCTGCAATTAAGATTTTTTCACGTTTTTCACGTTCAGCTCTCATTTGCTTTTCCATTGCTTCTCTAATATCCTTTGGAGGTAGGATATTTTTAACCTCAACACGGTTAACCTTAATTCCCCATGGATCTGTAGCTTCATCAAGGATGCTTCTCATTTTAGTATTAATAATATCTCTTGATGTTAATGTTTCATCAAGATCAAGCTCACCAATGATGTTTCTTAATGTTGTTGCTGTTAAAGATTCAATTGCAGCAATTGGATTTTCAACACCATAAGCATAAAGCTTAGGGTCTGTTACTTGATAAAATACGATTGTATCAATTTGCATTGTTACATTATCTTTTGTAATAACTGGTTGTGGATCAAAATCTTTAATTTGTTCCTTCATTGAAATGATGAATGCAACCTTATCAACAAATGGGCATAAGAAATGAAGACCTACACCCCAAGATTCATGATAACCACCTAAACGTTCAACAACGAATTTCTTTGCTTGTCCTACTACTCTTATTCTTGAAATTAAATATAAAAGAATTAATACTGCAATAAATGATAAAATTACAATTAATGCAACAGTTCCACCTTCAACCTTTAAAAAATTCATAATCTTATTCTCCTTCTATTTCTTTAACTACTAATCTATTACCTTTAATAGATACAACCTCAACAATTTTATCCTTAGAGATTGTTTTATCATCGTTATCTCTTAATATTGCTGTATAAACAATACCATTTAATTTAACCTCACCAGCATCAAATTTAGTAATGTCTGTGATAGTTTTTAATTTTTTACCAATAACATCATCAACATTTGTTTTTCTTTCTCTTCTTTGAGTTATTCTTCTTACTATTGGTCTTGTAAATATTAAGGCTACCGTTGATACAACAACAAATACAATAATACTTATCCAAAATTCTTTGAAAAATCCAAATGGTAATGCAACAAGCGCACCTACTGCAAACCATACAGATACAAGCTCAGTAGTTACACCTTCAACAATTAAAGCTACAACAAACACACCAAGCCAAACATATAGCATATAATTATCTAACATTTTTCCCCCTCCTTTGTATCAATGATAATAACCTTTTTATTATCATCATATACACATTTAAATTTTATATATTTATTAGGACTAATTTCAAATTTTAATTGTTCCTTAATAAATCTAATTAAAGTACTAGATGAAATCTTAGCATATGTCTTAGAAAAGCTAGGCTTTAATAAAGAATCTATATTATATTCATTAGATAAGGATTGATCCTTATTTAATGGAAATAAATATATTTTATTTTCATCTGAATCAATACCACATCTTATTCTATAGCATTCCTTTAAATAATTAAGCATATTACTAGATAACGTTATATTAGTTTCATATATAGATGCATAACCATTTTTATTTTTTTCTTCAAAAAAAGTAATCATAGATTTAACCTCCTTGATTACTTTTATTATAATTATTTATTTTTTAAAATTCAATATTATTTTTTAGAATTTTTTATTATTTTAGAATTGTGTAATCATCTTCAAAGTCAATTACACCATCCTTATATAAGCCTCCAAGGGCTCTTTTAAAGGCTTTTCTTGACATTTTTAATAAATTATAAACATCTTCAGATGATGATTTTGCAGTTAAATGCATTCTATTTTTATTATTTTTTAAATATGTTAATAATAATTTCTTATCTTCATCTATTAATTCTTCCTTTTGTGGAACAAGCATTCCATAATAAGATGAACCATTTTCTTTAGTAATAGTTACTTCAACCTCTTGTCCTAAATGATATTTGCCTCTTAATTCAAAATCAGGAACAAATATATATTTTAAATCAATAGTTGCAATACCTACACCCTTTTCCATGCATCTTGTAACATAACCTTTAGTTTTTTCTCTTTCGGCATAATGAAATTTAGGATTTAAATCTAAAATATCATATTCACCTAAAATCTTACCTACTAACGCATCAGTTTTTAATTTTAATTTCATTAAAACCTTATCACCTATATTAGGCCATAATGATTTATCATAAGGTAGAGAATCCTTAGATATTAATATATCCTTTGGTGTATTAATAGATGCATAAACTCCTAAATTTACATCAACATCCTTAATTTCAGCAAAGCCAGGATTTTCAAGTGTAACTAATACATCTGCTTCTGTTGCGGTAGGACGCTTCTTTTTATCTGCATAAATAAAAACTTTAATGTTATCTCCAACCTCATGTTTTTCTTTTGCTTGATTAAAATGAAGTAATACCTCTTCTTCACTATCCTTATCCTTAAGCATATAGCCTAAATCTGATAATCTTATTATTTCAAGATTATTATAATAACCTAATTTAATCAATTTCTATCACCATCTTTATAATTTCTATCTGTTTGTTCTAAATACATATCTTTCTTATTATTAAAGGTATTTTTCTTAGCCCTAGGCTGTTCATATTTTTTTAATAATTCTCTTTCTTTAATAATATTATTATTTTTCTTTTTATTATCATTATTGTTCATCTTTAGCAAGCCTTAATCCTTTAGAAGTTAATTCTTTTATAATTCTATCTATATTGACCTCTGTTTGATAAGTACTTCTAAATCCTTTATCATACCAAATTTCAATATAGAATCCTTCAGTATCATATAATGCTAAAGCATTACATGTTGCTCTTGTAATAATTCTATATTCAACAAATCTTTTTGTATTTAGATCAAAATCTTCTTTTGGTTTTAACACTTTAAACCAATGTGTTATTTTTTGAAAATGTAACACATCATCCTTTAAAGACATAATAAAATCAGAAAGACCACCATTATAAATCTTTCCTCTATTAAATTTTAAAAATACAAAGCATGGCTTCATACCTTTTAATGTTCCATCTATTCTCATGTCTTGTAAATAAGCTTGTCTATCCATTTTTCATCACCAAAGAAATTATATCATAATTAAGTTTAAATATATATTATTTTTCTTGACAAGCGCTTTCATAAATGATAATATATAGATGACATAAGAAATATAAATTTTCTAAATAATCTCTCCCAAAATGAAAGGATGCGTGAAGCATCCTTTCTCTCTTTTATAAAGAAAATTTTGATAAAATGAAAATCTCCTTGCCTAAACAAGGAGATTTATTATTTTATTCTTCTTTTTTACCTACATATTTAGTTGCAGGACGTACTATCTTTTTATTATATAATAATGATTCTAAATCATGTGAAATCCAACCAACTAATCTTGCAGCTGCAAAAATAGGGATGAAAAGATCATGTGGTATGCCAAGCATTTCATAAACTAAACCTGAATAGAAATCGACATTAGCACACATTCTAGTGCCCTTCTTTTCTTCCATTACCTTAAGTGCAAGCTCTTCAAATCTCTTATAGAAAGTAAATTTCTTATAATTATCAGGATTTGCTTTCGCAAGCTCTTCACCTTTAGCCTTTAAAAGCTCACATCTTGGATCAGATAAAGTATAAATGGCATGACCAATACCATAAATTAAACCTGTATTATCAAAATAATTCTTTGATAAAAGCTTGTTAATTACACCAATAATCTTATCATCAGATGCATCTAATGATATATCATTGATAATTGTATCCATCATTTCAAGAACCTTTTGGTTTGCACCACCATGTCTTGGACCCTTAAGTGAGGCAAGTGATGCTGATAGCATTGAATAAATATCAGTATATGTTGATGCAACTGTAGTTCCAACAAAAGCTGAATTATTTCCGCCACCATGATCTGCATGAACTGTTAATGCCATATCAAGTGTTTGTGCTTCAAGCTTTGTAAATTTACCATCATTTCTTGATAAATATAATATATTTTCAGCTAATGAATAATCTTTTCTTGGGAAAGATATATGTAGACTATCTCCATCAAGATAATGTGTTTTAGCTTGTAATGAATAAGATACTATGGCAGGCATTTTTGCAATTAAAGAAATACCCTTCTTTAAAAATTCATAACCATCTAAATCATCTGGATTTTCATCAAATGAATATAATGCAAGGATTGATCTTGTAATATGATTCATTAATGATTTTGATGGATTTTTTAAAATGATATTTTCTAAGAAATCTTTTGGTAAATCATAATTTTCAACTAATAATTCTCTAAATTCCTTACTTTCACTTTTATTTGGATAATGACCAAATAATAATAAGAAGCAAGTATCTTCATAATTAAAGTCATTGTTACTTCTTTTAACAACATCTCTAATATCAATACCACGATAATATAAATTACCGATTTTTGACTTTTTAACACCATCTTCTACATAGTAGCCTGATACTTCAGCTACTCTTGTAAGACCTACTAAAACGCCTGTACCGTTGTTGTTTCTAAGACCACGCTTTACATCATATTTATCATATAAATCTTGGTCTATTGCTTCTTCATTTAAAAGATTTTCATATTCATAATTTAGGAAACTTTTCATTTCTACCTCCTAAAATTGGTTAAGTAATCCTCCGTCTTCGATTACTTGATATTCTATATCAGTTAAATCATTATCTTTTTCATAAGATAAATTCTTAGTGATATTTTTTACATAAATTTTTTCTCTATCATATTTAACATTAATTTCATCTAATAGATCAGCTTTAACATCAAGCTCAATTGGTAAGATACCGAAATTAATTAAATTCTTCTTATGGATTCTTGCGAAAGATGGGGCAATAACTGCCTTAATTCCAAGATATCTTGGAGCGATGGCTGCATGTTCTCTTGATGAGCCTTGACCGTAGTTTGGTCCTGCAACAATTACACCACCATTATTTTCTTTACATCTTGATGCGAAATTTTCATCAATTTGTGAGAATACAAATTCAGAAATCTTTTCAATATTTGATCTATAAGGTAATACCTTTGCACCTGCAGGCATAATATGGTCTGTTGTAATATTTTCAGGTGCTGAAATCATAGTCTTAACTGTGAAATCATGACCAATAGGTGCAAATTTAGGTAATGCTTTAATATTTGGGCCCATTACAATTTCACTCTTAAATGTTGGCTTATATAATAATGAATCACAAATAGGATATTCTACATCTAAAGAAAATTGCTTATCAGCTTCAATTCCTAAAGGATTTGAAATATAACCATTTACTGCAGATAATGCTGCAACCTCTGGTGATACTAAGAATACCTTTGCACTCATTGTGCCAGATCTTCCATAGAAGTTTCTATTAAATGTTCTTAATGATACTGCATCAGTTCTTGGTGATTGACCCATACCGATACATGGACCACAAGCTGATTCAAGGATTCTTGCACCAGCTTCAAGTAAGATTGATAAAATACCATCTCTTGTAATCATTTGTAATACCTGTTGAGAACCTGGTGCAATTGCAAGTGATACATCAGGATGAACCTTCTTACCCTTTAATATAGATGCAACTCTTATAAAATCAAGATATGAAGAATTTGTACAAGAACCAATTAATACTTGATCAACCTTAATATCCTTTAAATCTTCTACCTTCTTTACATTATCAGGTGAATTAGGGCAAGATGCCATTGGATCTAATGTTGCAAGATCAATTGTGATATTTTCATCATATACACAATCATCATCAGCCTTTAATTCAACATAATCATTTTCTCTTGATTGAATCTTTAAGAAATGCTTTGTAATTTCATCTGATGGGAATACAGATGATGTAGCACCAAGCTCTGCACCCATATTACAAATTGTTGCTCTTTCAGGAACTGTTAATGATTTAACACCATCTCCATAATATTCAATAACCTTATTAACGCCACCTTTAACAGTCATAATACCTAAAAGGTGAATAATAATATCTTTAGCAGATACACCTGGGCGAAGCTTATTTAATAATTTAACACCAACTACCTTTGGTCTTACAATAGTAAATGGTTTACCAGCCATTGCAAGTGCAACATCAAGTCCACCCGCACCAATTGCAATTGCACCAACACCTGATGATGTAGGTGTATGTGAATCAGAACCTAAAATAGTTCTTCCTGGTACAGCGAATCTTTCTAAATTTACTTGGTGACAAATACCATTACCAGCTTTAGAGAATACGATACCGTATTTATCTGCAACTGTTTGTAAGAATTTATGATCATCTGCATTCATAAAGCCATTTTGTAATGTATTATGATCTACATAAGATACTGATAATTTAGTTCTTACCTTATCAATACCAAAGCTTACAAATTCAAGGTAAGCCATAGTACCTGTAGCATCTTGTGTTAATGTTTGATCAATTACAATACTCATTGTATTTGATTCTAAGTCTTCTGTAACCTTATGAGCATCTAATATTTTATAAGTTAATGTTTTTCCCATAAATAAACCTCCATACAAAAATATATAAAGATTTTATCATATTTTTTTATATTTTAAAATAATATATTTTATATGACATGCTTTTAAACAAAAAAGGCCAATAATTTTGGCCTTATTTGTTATTCTGCAATTAATAATTTATATGGTTCAATTTTTCTAATCTTTAATGACATTATAGTTATTACAACAATTGATAATAATACTATTACAATTGGAGAAATTACAATTAAATCAATTGGTAAATTTAAATTACAATTCATAATACCAAAGCCTTCCATTGCTACTGTAAATATAGGATTCATTAGGAAATAGCTTACTATAGTACCAACTAAACCACCTAATATAATTAATGGAGTAAATGATAATATGTTTTGTATTATTAATTGTTTAGATGTAAATCCAAATGATTTTAATATACCATATTCAAATCTTCTCTTATGAATTAAATTTCTTAATAAGATATATATTACTAAAGAAATAGTTAAGATAGAAATAATGAATATAACAATTACTAATGTTTCAGATAAAGTTTCAAATGTACCCATTGCACTATCCATAATATCTTGGAAATTAACTATTTGTGCAATTTTATCTCCATATAAATCTTTATATTCATTTAATAATTTTTTAACATTACCATCTACCTCAAAATAATACATATGTGTATCTACATCTAAGTTTACTATTCTTTGTAGACCAGCTGCACTCATAACACATTCAAAACCACCATTATTTGTAGTTTGGCATAATCCTGAAATAGTATATGTAAATTCATCTAAGCCAGAGAAATAAATCTTATCACCAACATTTAATTTTCTTGATTTTGCATATGATCCTGAAATCATAACCTCATCATCATTCTTTGGTAATCTACCCTTATAGCATACATTTTTATTATTGTAATTATCCATGTTATCACATGCAACTACATATAATTGCTTAAAGTTTTCATCAGTAATTGATGATTCATACATTTCTCTTAAATTTTCAATTCTATCATCATTTGAAATAATATTATATATTTCATCATTATTTTCTTTTTGTACAGCCATACCAGCTTCAAATAATTCTAGTGTAAACATTTCTACCTTAGGATTTCTATCGAAATTCTCATAGAATGTTACAGCTGTAACTAATGATAATGAAACAAATATTAATACGATAAATGATACAACATTTTGCTTTAAAGAATTCATCATATTTTTTAATGAAATTCTTAAAGAAACTGATTTTTTAGTTTTATCTAAACCAAAATAAGTTCTCTTAGCTTGATTACCAGAATTTGCTTCTCTTAAAGCATTTACTGGTTCAATTTTTTTTACTTTAATCATTGCTAAGAAAATGATTAAATAAACAAATGTTGGAATAATAAGCATTGGTGCAATTGTTGAAATAAAGCTAAATGATACATTGTAAGGAATACCTGATTGTGCAACTAATACACCAGATAATCCTTGTATAAATGCATAACCAAGACCAATACCTAATAATAATCCTGCAATCATGATTATACTAAATTGTAAGATAATAGCTTTTCTTATATCATTTGATGTATAACCAATTGCTTTTAAGATTCCTAATGTTTTTAAATTTTCTTTTAAATAATTACTAATATTATTATATAAAGATAATAATGTTATAGCTATGATTACAACTGATACCATTAAAAACATTACAAAGAAAATATCTGACATAAATCCACGATTTTCAATAATCATTTGATTTGTTTTATAATCAAGCTCATAGCCATAATTTAATCTTGTATTTCTAATAAATTCATTAATTCTTTCATCTAAATTCTTTGTATTATTATAATTTACATAAAATGTAAATGATTCAATATCTGGATTATCTAATATGAATTGATTATAAAAATCATCTGAATAGATCATTTCTACAATACCCATATTATTACATCCACCAAATGTTGAATTAATAAAGCCTTTTACATCTACTGTATATGTTTTATTCTTATAAGTAATATCATATTTATCACCTACATTAATTTTACCACCTGTGTGATATTGATAAGGAAGATAAACATAATTAGAATTATATTTCTTATTTTCTTCTATTATTTCTACCTTTGATACTTTTCTATCAAATGCAGATGAATTTTCAATATATACACCATTTGAATTTGATCCATCACCATATTTAGATGTTATATTTGCAATAATAGTATCTTGAAATACATATTCTTTAATTCCATCTTCTTTATCTAATACATCGATTATTTGTTCTTGTGTTGTATCTTTATCTGTCACAAAAAACATCGCATCAGTTGTATTTAAATCTTTGGAATTTCTTTCAATATTTATATTAAAATCTGTTTGTAATAAGAATAATGTTGTAATAAACATTGAAGCAATTAAGATTAAAATTGATAAACAAATTGAAAGACCTTTAAATTTTCTTAAATTTGATTTTGCAATTATTAATGATTTCATAATTACCATCCCATATTAACTAAGAAGCTATTTAACTTTTCTTTTCTTGATTCATCAGAATCAGTATATCTATCTAATTCTAATTCACCAGCAACTTCACCATCTTTAATATAAAGAATTCTATTTCCTCTTAAAGCTGAATTAATATCATGTGTAACCATTACAATTGATTGACCCTTTCTATTAAATTCAGTTAAAGTATCTAATACATCCTTACCAGTAGTTGAATTTAATGCACCTGTAGGCTCATCTGCAAATATTAAATCAGGTTCAGATATTAACGCTCTTGCAATACCAACTCTTGCAGCTTCACCACCTGATAATTGAGATGGGAATTTATGTCTTAATTCTTCTTTAATATCTACATTATCAAGTAAAATACTTGCTTTAGATATTATCTTCTTCTTGTCTTTTTCTTTTAATAATCCTTGAATTAAGACATTGTCCATAACATTCATAGAATTAATTAAATAAACTGATTGGAAGATAAATCCACAATTCTTTCTTCTAAATAAAGCTAAATCATTTTGATTAAGCTTTGTAATATCAGAATCATTGAAGATGATATTACCTGATGTAGGACTATCCATTCCAGATAAGGCATATAATAATGTTGACTTACCTGCACCAGATGGTCCCATGATAACTGTGAAATCATTTCTATAAATCTCTAAATTAATATTTTTTAATACCTTTTGACCAATCTTATTGATCTCAAATGACTTACATAAATCATTAGTTTTTATAATTGCATTATTCTCCATATACTTTCTCCTTTTGACATAAAAAATATTATTCAAAAGCAATACACTTCGTTTTATGTGATATATCGCTTTACGCTATACATCATATCACGAAGTATATAGTGTGTCAATATTACAAATATAATTTTTTTTGATAATTCTTTAGAATTATATTTTTAAAATAAAGAAAAAATGGTTGAATTTTTATTTCAACCATTTCATTTTATTAATTAAATTTAATTAAGCCCCAAAGCTTCTTACCACGTCTAATTGGTACAAATTTATTACCAATCGCAATATCTTTATTAACCTTAGCTTCAATATCATTGATCTTATCACCACATACTGATACAGCATTATTTTTAACAAATTCTCTTGCTTCTCTTTTTGATGATGCAAGCTTTAATTCTATTAATGCATCTACTAATGATACTTCTTCATTTTTCTCTATTGTAGGTAAATCATTGAAGCCCATTTCAATTTCTTCACATGTTAAATCTTTAACATTACCTGAGAATAATGCTTCAGAAATCTTAACTGCTTCATTATAAGCTTCTTCTCCATGTAAGAATGTAATAACTTCTTTAGCTAAAGCCTTATGAGCTTCTCTATATTCAGGATGCTCTTGATTTTTCTTTTCTAAATCTTTAATTTCATCAACAGATAAGAAAGTTAAGAATTTTAAATAATCAATAACCTTAGAATCTTCTGAATTAATAAAGAATTGATACATCTCATATGGAGATGTTTTCTTTCTATCTAACCAAATAGCTTTACCATTTGTTTTACCAAATTTAGTACCATCTGATTTAGTTAATAAAGGCATTGTAAATGCATATGCTTCATCGCCTGTTTTCTTTCTAATAAGCTC
>JAEEGL016791840.1_pt1 | contig 18188 bp, 12 predicted proteins | sample 9134231 | NCBI WGS metagenome assembly JAEEGL01 (sample SAMN16246548, study PRJNA631951) | gut metagenome | biome: gut microbiome; feature: rumen; material: fiber-attached | host: Bos | place: Iran: Karaj | collected 2018-10 | reverse complement strand
TCATCGGATGCTGAATGCGGTGGAGCCAGGGACTGTGGTACCCATCCATCGGCACCCAACAAAGGATGAGTCTTTCGTTATCCTGCGAGGCAAGGTTAGAGTGACTACTCACAATGATGATGGCTCTATCATAGAGGATGTGGTGTTGAGTCAAGAGAGTGGCAACTATGGGGTTGACATTTCTAAGGGTGTTTGGCATATGGTGGAGGCGTTGGAGGCGGGGAGTGTTGTCTTTGAGTGCAAAGAGGGGCCGTTTGTTCCTCATGAAATAGACGGGATACTTGAAATACTTAAGAAATGAAAAAGGTGTTGAGTGCCTTGTGGCAGTTCTGCTCATATCTGTTCTGGCCTCAGAGACGGCCAAAGTAATACTAATGGTTTTATGTACTAATTGATAAGATAAACGGCACGACACCTCACTGCGTCTATGGGATGCAGGGAGGTGTTGTGGTCTTAAAGACCTATTGTGGACCGGAAGTTTTCAACAAGTGTTGTGAGGGTGGAGAATTGAGATAACTTTGCGGAAAACCGCTTTGAAATAGCAATTAATAACAACAGATCGAAAAGTCGCATATGATGGGAGTTGACGATATGATGATAAGCTTTGCTTTATCCTATATTGCAGGTAATATACCGCTGATAAAGGACTGGCTAGAGCGGAACCAAGGGTTGCAGGAGGAGATAGATAAGTGCTATGACAGAGCACTGAAAAAGTGGTCCGTAAATAGTGGTATCAGGGAAATAGAACAATTCCGTAAGCCTTTGCATTTTGAAGAACTGAAAGAAGTGCTCTCCGGAAAGAGTATTGAAGATACAGGTTCAGTTGAACTCGTAAAGCTATGGATTGAAGAATTGCGGAAGAACGATACTTGCTATAGTTTTATATTGGAGCATAAGAGCGATTTGCTGTCTATCAAGTTGGACGAAGGATTTGTTCAGGTAGTCCAAGCACTTAACGATAATAGACAAGCTCTACGAGATATCTTGGAGAAGAATAGAGAGGATCATGACCAAGTGATGACACTCTTGAATGAGATCAGAGCAAACCAGGCGAACATTCCTGAAAATGAACTATGTGGTAAGATACTACATATTGTTGAAGGCGTGTCTAATAGATTGATAGAGAATCTGAAGCTAACCACCGCACAAGAGATCCTAGAAGAAATAGAAAAAGCATTCGGCGATTCTATCAAGAAGAACAAGAAGCTGAAATCCACTTTTTTGAAGGCAAAGGGTCGCAGTTTGTCTTTTAGTAATCCTAAAGAAGCTATTGATTTGTTTCATCAAGCCTTTTTGCTGACGCCTGATGATGAGGAATTGATAGAGACAGAGGTGATAAGACTACGAAAGAGCCATTTGGCAGAGGCCCTTGCCCTCAGTAAGCAACTATTAGCAGATAATGTTAAACGCTATGTTTTAGAGGTGTGCTATTCTGACAATCCGGAACAAACTTATAATGCTTTACCAGATGCTATTAAAAGTGACTATTCTTTGCGTTACAGCATATTGACGATTTTGGGAGAGCAGAATAAAGAAACGGCATTCCTGTTCTCTGAAGAAACAATAAAAGAAGATAGTTGTCTCACTTACCACAATATGACATCGTGGATGTATGTTATGACATGGCATAATGTACACTTCGGCGGAGAATTGCGACTGTCAAAACTTCAACCCGTATCTCAATACACAAAGCCTGCATTCGAAACGAGTAGCAAGTTGATGAGTTTGTTAGATAGGACAGAAGTTAAGCCTTTTTTTGCGATGGCAGAAGCATTTCATTGCTATTGGGGACATATTCTTGATGGTAATCAAAAATGGATTGATGAGATTCATGGAATAAGCCGTAAAGATGAAGAAGATCAAGTTGTCAACTTGAATATGCTTGAGGTGTCAATGCTTGTTACAGAGCAGCGCTTTGATGAGGCATTCCAGATAATTGCTTCTATGCGAGAGCATATCACTCTGAGCATAGCAGACTATGTAATTATGATGGGCTACCATGCCAACGACCTTAATATGATAGGTTGGGTGATGGATATCGTCAAAGAAAAGTCTTTTAAGTTAAACAGTATAGCAGCAGTACATATAGCATATTGTATAAGCCCTGCAACAGCATCTGGAATTCAGCGCCTAATAGATGATAACTTGTTTGAAAACTGTCAAGACGCAATAGTGCTACGGGAATTGTGTAACCTATATGACGGAAGAACTGTTAATTTTGAGATTTTAAAACAGAGTTTAGATGGCCTAACGGACGATATGACAGCTTATGCGGCTCAAGTGCTTGCCAACTCAGGTGAGGCAAAAATGGCATTTGAACTATTGAAACCCAAGGTGGGTGATGGTAAAATGAATATGCGTCAGCGCATCTTTATCGATATAATGGCTTTACTGCCTGAGGAACATCCCCATTTGTACAAATTACTGATAGAGCATAGGGAGAGTGGGGAACCGTGCGATAGTGGCTTGCTGAGTTTGGAGTATATGCTTGATACTCGAGTGGGTGATTATAAAAACGCTTATGAGGCAGTATCGATTCTTTATGATAGGATGCCACATGATGAAAACGTGTTGGTAAACTATGTGCGTATGACGGGCCGTTTTAATCCTGATAAGTTAGAGTCTTTGAAACAAGACGTGATGAGATTCCAGTTCAAGGACTTTGCCAGTGTTAAACAAGTATATCAGATATATGCAGAAAACAAAATGCCAGACGTGGCAGTGGAGCTGTTATATCGATATGTCAACGATACTACAGACGTAGATGCCCGTGCTTTCTATTATATGGAGGCGACAATGGGTGTTATTAATTCTCTCGTTTATAAGAGTTATAAAGTAGCTACTGAAGGACTTTATGTTATCTGTGATAGTGATACTGGGGGACGTGAATTCTTTAAGGTGGATCTTGATACGGAGCTCGGTGAAAAACTAATGGGAATGTGTGAAGGACAGAGGTTTGAGGTGATTGTTGATGGAGAAGAAAGAAACTTTGTTATTTCTCATATAACCAACAAATATGGGAAACTGTCTGCAGAAGTTGTAATGGAGGCGGCTAGAGGAGATAATCCTCATTTTAAACCAATACAGTTAAGTCCGGATCGCCTTTTAGAGAGCTTACAGGAAGAATTGGTGAGAATTAATCCTGAAGCGCTTAACTACCAGAAAAATAAACTGAAAGCAGAGGATGATTATGAGCGTGGAGATGGTGGAATTATCAATTTTGTGAAGGATGACGACATAATTGGAGGCTATTATAACCGATTATTTTCGCCTTCTAAAGTGTTTGTAGCACCCTGGCAGTTGCTTGAAGGTCTTACAATGCAGGGCGGCATTATGAAGGGAATGCGCTTTGTTCTTGATATAACAGGACTGTTGTTGCTTTTTGAATATCATCAGAAGACGGGTTTCAAGTTTAAAGAGAAATTCTTAATTGCGTCTACTACATACGAGTTTGTTGTGACGACTTGTAAGAATAGCGCGCGACTTGCATCGTATAGTTATGGAGAGGCCTTGCGAGGTGAGGCCATCGTAAAGCACAAGAATTATATTGATATTGATCTGGAAATCAGAATGAACAGACTTCGCAAATGGATAGACGAGAACTGCGAAGTTGAGGTGCCGGATAAAAGTCTGTCGTTTGACGGGCAAGAAAAGAAGTCTGTAACACAGATGTTGCTAATGAATACGCTTTCTCTGCTATTAACACCGTACAGATGTCTGATAACCGATGATCAAATGATAGAGAAGATGCTTCGCCTGAAGGTTAGGGTAATTACGACTGAAACATATATGCGGCTAATCAATGAAAACAATGATGCGGATAGATATGTTGAATTCCTTTCAGATTGTAATTATATCGGTGTATTCTTGGGTAAAGACTTTATCATGGAAGAATACCGGAAGATGGAAACAGGGCAGCCCAATAAGATGACTTATATCACTAGAAATGCAGGCTATAATGAGATACAAGGCTTGAGTGTGATACAGGCATGTATTAGCATTGCTTCTGAAGCAAAGGATCAAAGGCTGGCGAGGATGACAATTACAAACTTGCTGGCCATGATGATTAACGCCATAGAACCGTCGAGACGCAGCGTTATGGTTGCTAGACTGATGGCTACTCTGCCAATTGAATACAAGAATACGCAAATTGTAAGGCAATGTTTGCAGGATGCGGCTAGGATGAAGAAAGTAATACTGCTACCCCCGGGATATGGTAGTAATTGCTAATGAATGATAGTTTGAAAGATGACGCAGACTGATTTGTGGCTGAATAAATACCAAGCGGTGGTGGCGTTTATTGAGTCCAATAAACGAAATCCAAGCAAGCACCGGATTGAGGAGCATTTGATGCTGAACTGGGTGAAACATAACCGGAAACTGTTAAAGGCTGGTAAAATGGCTCCGGAACGGGTTGAGATGATGGGGAAATTGGTAGAATTGTGGGAGGAGAATAAACGTAAGAACCAATATCAATAACAGCATTGCTACAAACCAGAATAGAGTGTAATATGAAAGTAGCCACTAAAAATAATTTGGATATAATAGTTGACCGTCTCATGGACAGTCACGCTAGTTTATTTGTGGGTGCAGGATTTAGTAAAAATGCTCAGCTCTTATCTGGGAGCAATCTTCCGCCGGATTGGAATGAATTGGGAGACTTATTCTTTGAAAAAGCTAGGGGGCACAAACCCTCACGAAAAGAGCGCGAATACGCTAATGTTTTGAGATTGGCTGAAGAAGTAGAATGTGTTTGTGGTAGAGATGTCTTATCAAGCCTTATAACTGATGCTATAAACGACGATAATTTAGAGCCGTCAAATCTACACGTCCAACTGCTATCATTACCTTGGAAGGATGTTTTTACAACTAATTATGACACTCTGCTAGAGCGTGCAGCCAACATACTCAATGAGCAAGCGAAACGTGTTTATTCGTTCATAACTAATGACCAGCAGATAGGATTATCTTCTCAACCCTTCTTAATGAAACTGCATGGTGATATTAAGGAGCCAGGTTCAATTATCATAACCGAAGAAGACTACAGACAATATCCTGCACATCACCAGGCAATGATAGGTCATATTCAACATACTATTATGTTGGAGACCTTAGTCCTCATAGGTTTCTCGGGAAATGATCCAAATTTTATACAATGGTTAGGTTGGGTAAAAGATGCATTAAGCAATAATCAAAGGAAGGTGTATCTGCTTACTGTTGATAAGGTCTCTGATTCCTTGATAAAGACATTTGAGAAAAAGAATGTCATCATAGTAGATTTGCACAACTTTGCCGGGAAAGGGGCTAAACCATCCGAAAACATTGAAGCTGCTATCCAATATATTCACAATCTTAGCCATAAGCGTGAACAGGAATCGGAGCAATACAGAAAACAGGCGCTTGCCTGGGGGAGAACAACAAGTGCTCATGAAAAAGACATAAAAGTCTTATATGATAAATGGAAAAAAGAGCGTGATTCATACCCTGGATGGTTAGTAATGCCTCGAGACAGAAGAGAAACATGGACAAGTGTGGGTGGTTATACACTTCCTGCAAAACAGGTAGAACAGTTAAAGGCGCCGGAGGACATTCTATTCTTGGATCAATTTAATTGGCGCATAGAAAGGTGCCTAATTCCGATTGATAACAGTTGGGAGCCAATCTACTTGTCTGTCTTAAATAAATACTCACCTTTTATACGCCGTACTAGAAAAGATGTAAAGGAAGCTTGGGTTAATCTGAAATTGGGGCTTTTGAGATTGTATAGAGAAGAAGGATGGCTGAAGAAATGGCGTAGTCTAAACAAAGAACTATTTGCTCTAAGATATAAGTTTTCTATTATTCAACAGTGTAGATATGCCTATGAGCAGGCTTTGATGGCAACCTATCAGAGTGATTTCAAGGGTTTGGAGAAGGTGCTTAATCAGTGGCCAGAGCAAAAGACTGATCCTTATTGGGATGTATGTCGTGGATCATTATGGGCTGAGTATATATCCTTAGAGAAAGGCGCGAAAATCACGAAGAAATCCTTCAATGCGATTTCTGCAAAGTTCCAAGCCGCCGAGACAGAGAAAGATCGGTTCTTGTGGGGATCACGTATGGTACATGCGCACACTGTATGGAACAGTATGTCTCAAGCTAATTATGTCTTGAATACAGATGTTACAGATGAGGCCCGTAATACTTGGGTTAATTTACGTCCATACGATGACATATGGTATGAGCGGGACTTTTTTGAAATTCGTTTACGCTCTATAGAGCAGGCGGCACAAGTAAAAATAAAGGTGGCATCATTTGAACTGGGAAAAACGAGAACCAGTACAAACTTGAGTGGTAATGCAAAGGATTATAGAATTGCCTATGCTTTCTTCCGTTATTATGAGGAAACGGCATTCCCTATCCATCTGCCTTATCTTAATGCAATAGATAAGGCAACTCTGGAAAAAGCCTTATCCGTTATGGAATATTGTTCCCCTGCAATAGCAGAGAACTGGCTATTACGCTCAGGAGACCCGAAGATCGTTTCTGCAGTATTCAATCGCCGCTATTTGGCACTAAAGAGTAAGAAAGACGTGGCAGAGGCATATACCAAGCATCTGAACCTGTTGCGATTACTACTAAAAACTGACGTGGGTGATACGGTTCCGTCATGGGTGATTGTTTTCCGGAATATTTTGCCCGAGATACTCTCAAGACTTTGTATGAAAGCCAATTACAAGGATAGGGAAGATACTATTATTTTAATTAATCAGATATATAGTGCTCGAAATTCTGTGCAATATGAGGGTGTTCCCATTCTTCTATCATCTTTGTTGTCATCCTTTACAAATGAGCAAGTAAACAATCTGATACCAAGGTTACTGGATATGCCTATAGCATATGATAAATTTGATGACTATGGTCATGAGCCGTTTTTTTATTTGAAAGAACTGGGTACGTATGATTTTCAAATAGCTCATGAAACCATTGACTCTCTTTTTGATAAACTGGGAGAGAGCGAGAATAATGACAAATTCATACTCTATAGACTCCTTTTCTTACAAAGATGTGGTGCCCTTGATAGTGAAGAACAGAATAGACTTGCGGAAGAGTTATGGTTAAAACGGGATGATTTTGGATTTCCGACGAGAACGCCTTTTGCCAAATTCGCCTTTCTTGCTTTACCTCATCCCTCAGATGTAAATCCTCAGGAATTGTTAAGAAATTATATATCTAATTCTCATCTTCCAAGAATGGGTAAAGGTCAGTCAGTAAGCTTCTTTGGCGGAAAAATTCAGCTCTTGAATGAGATTAAAGGAACGAATAACACTGATATTGATTTTTCTTGGGATTCGGAGCTGCTCAATTCTGTATGTGCTGACATTCTGGACATGTGGGACACTGATAAGGATCGTTTGAATGACAATACTATAGTATTTGGAACATCTGTTAGAGAAGAGCTGGAAGGCAGACTTAAAGATGTTAAATCAGTCTTGGTTGGAGTTATTGCAAAATATGGGGATTTCTTAACTGAAAAGAACAAGAGAGGTGTGGCAAAAATGATAGAAGAAATGGAACAACACGGGATACCAGCTTTCCGCGTACAAATTGCATTTGCCCCAATACTGAATACATCCATAGATGTTAACGAGGAGATAGATTCACGGCTTGGCGCTTCAGACGAAAGAATTGTTGATGATTGCTTAAGTGCTATTGTATATCTTGACCAAAAAGGACAGAATACGGCTAAATGGGTTGAGAAGATAAGCGAGTATTTTCGTGGCGGTTGCGAAAAGGGACGGATTTATTATATCAATGTTTTGAATTATTTCGAGGATAAAAAGGATTATAAAATAAGTGAGAACACCCGTAAAAACCTATTGATTGGATTAGGACGTTTATTCGCTGCTACTACTGTTCAAATAACGGATACTGAATTAGTGGTTAATGAGAAAATGAACCTTCGAAGGCTGGTGGCGCCTATTGTCCGTAGGTTAGTTTCTGATGGAATTGATGATTCGCACGATTTGATTATCTCACGATATCGCGAGTACTACGAGAACGAAGAGACATGTTTAGATGTTAGAAATTGTTATTACGATGGGGTGTAACATATATGGCTTTTAATAACCTCTCTGAAATATGGTCTTTTTATGATGATTATGGGCGAAAAAGGTTTTCTGCCCATGATATCACAGCAGCCATCAACCAGTTGCCAGAAGGTAATTCAGAAGAGACGCTATGTCGTTTCGAAGCGCTTGCCTTTGCATTTGTGGGAACAAATAGAGAGAATGAGTGGGGTATATATTATTACGGACACCAGTTTACTTTGAAGTGAACCCCAAAAGTTGGACGGATTAATTTATGATTTGATATTTGGAGAGCTCGGTATTGTGCCAGTTTTACCGCCTAGTTGGGACAATTTTATTCTCTAACTTGAGAGTGGGATTTCTCGTGCATCGGCCCATATGATTATTGATTAATAGTTTATCGTCGAGCTAAACCTTCTGTTTGGTACTGTTTCTCGTTTATCGGTCTTTATTCCGGTTCGTTGGATGCTTTTGATGAGCATTGTTTTGAGATGAAAAGATCTGTCAGGAAGAAACTGGATGATTCTTTTGAATTGAAAAAGAGTTCGCACCCTGTTATGGCATGAATTCTTATTCTGTTTTTAAGAATGACAGGCTGGTGTTTATGATGGATGGTGATAGGGCATCGGTCTTTAAGCCTGATGAGGTTGAGGTGATATCGGCCCCTGAGGATGGTGAAGTTAGGTGCTATAGAGTTGGGGAATGGGTGTTTACTGGATGTGTTTCTTTTACTCCATCTTTGAAGAGGCTGCTGCTTGGTGGGTGCTTGGTTTGCCCGGGGGTGAGGAAGATAGGGTGATGACAAAGGGGACGGTTGACTTTGACTGTCCCTTCGGCCGTCGACCGTTGGTTTCCCTTCGGGCCGTCGAGCTAAACCTTCCGTTGGGCACTTTTTAGTAACATCGGCCTTACATATTGATATCGGCCCTCGCAACATATGGCGTTGCGGGGGCTTGTTGTTTTGTATGGATATTATGTCATTTTTCTTCTGCTTAGTTGGGTGATTTTTATTCTCTAACTTGGGAGTGGGATTTCTCGTGCATCGGCCCATATGTTTATTGCGCAAGAGTTTATGGATGAGTGAGCATGGGAAGTAATAATCTTAAATAAGATTACTCGGGCTTTAGTTGATGAATTGACGGAGAAGGCTGAGGGCATGGGGCGGGGTGAGGATGGTTTATGATTTGGGGAAGTGGGAGTGGGGTTGGTGGGGGACGGTACCAGTGGGGACGGTTGACTTCGTCGAGCTAAACCTTCTGTTTGGTACTGTTTTTTTATTGGTCCATTTGAAATAAGAAATAGCAGGCTGCTGACACAGCCTGCTATCTTTTTTTAATGCTTCTTGTCTAATTGAACGCTATTATCAATAATTTCCTGGTTTGTTGAAAACTCGTTGAATATTAATTAGATATGATATGCATATAATATTTTATTAATAGTACATTTACAAATAGAATAATGAAAAAGAATAATTAAATTAGAAAATTATAGTTGTATGACATGGAGAGAATATGAAGATGCAGTCTTTGAAGAATGTAAAAGGGTCTTTCAGTTTAAAGAAGTTAAGATAACTAAGAATGTTCAGATTGTTGGACATATTTCTGGGACAAGACGTCAGATAGATGTTCTAGTTGAATTATTGCAAGAAGGTGAGCCATATTGTACAATCGTAATTGAATGTAAACATTATGCTCAAAAGATCAATATTAAGACTGTTGATTCTTTTGTGGGTTTTTTAAAAGATGTTGGAGCCCAAAGAGGTATATTGGTATCTGAAAAGGGATTTACAAAAGGGGCTATTAATCGCGCTTATAAGGGGGAGGATGATATAGTGGTGGATATTTTGAGTTTAGGAGAATTGCAGCAATTTCAAGCTCATGGAGCTATCGTATATTCTGGAAAGAATGCTATAACAATTTCACCTCCGTTTGGATGGATAGTTGATGGGCAACAAAGAGGGTTCGCTCCTGCAGTTTTCTACAGAAGAGGCATTTCGTTTAAAGAAGCAACAGAGAAAGAAAATGAGTGGATGTACATTAAATTCAAGGTAAAAGAGTTAGAGAACGATACGCTAGGTAACCTTATTAAACTACAAAACGAATCGCTCATGGAAGTAGATGATAGAACAGAAATTGTTTTATCTGAAATTGATGGATTGAAAGTCAGAAAAGCATTTGTTCCATCATATCCGGTGCCTGAAATCACAGTGTTCCGTGAATTTGATAACTTCATAGCATTTGTTGTCCTGTTTTGTCCGGTCTCATATATTGATAGGGATGTAAGAAAGATTATTGATGTTTTTCTGGACTCAATACCAATATGTATACAGCATGATGATAATACAAGAGACTAGTAATAGTTGTTGATGGCTTAAAAGTGTATTGCATATATGAATTATATTTTATGCTCAAAGTGTTTTGAGGATTATGGATTAAGAAAGATGGCAGAAAGGATTGGAGATGAAACGCCTGCCATTTGTCCTAATTGTGGATGTCAAGATGGAATAAAACTAAACGAAGACAATATTTATGAATTGTGTTCTACATATTTTGTCGATGGATCATATCATAAAACGGATTATGGTGGCTCACCACTCTTTATAATCAATAATACCCCCAATGAACCATATACTGATTTGTTTAATAATCATATTCGAAGTGATATTAGGTTAATATCAAGAAAGATGCATTTAACTCCAGTATTATATGGACCCCCAATGTGGCGGGTGGGTGTTTCAGAATGGATAGACAAGTTGACGTCTAATAATTACCAAATAAGAAGACAAGCAATAAATAAACTAATATGTAGATGTAATAAAAAAGAAATTTCAGTTGGACAGGAATTATTTAGGATTCGAACAAACATTGAGAATCCTACAAATGATTTGTTCTTTGATGCTCCGGATTATCAGAAAATAGGGAATGGTCGTTTCAATATAAAGAATGACGTCGTGTTTTATGCATCTTTTGACGTTGAAACATGTATTCATGAGTGTAGAATTAATATGGAAGATATTATATATGTTGCAACAATAGAACCATGTGAAAAACTTTGTCTTTTAGACTTGTCGAATATTAACGAAGATGAATCGGAAGAGGTTCCATTTGAGTACTTGCCAATGATAGTAAATCAAATTCTCCATGCAGGAAGGCGATCATATTGCATTACAAGGTTATTATCAAAGGTTGCCAAAGAAAAAGGTTATGATGGAATTATGTATCCGTCATATTTTAATAATGTTAGAGATTCTACCTATATAAATGTGGCTTTATTTGGACAAGTAATAAGTCATGGCATTGTGAGGGTCAAATCAATTAATAGAGTTCAATTGAGTCAGGTTGAATATAAATATGATTTTGGTCCTTCAATTATGTCATAATTATATGTTTATAGTTAATGAGGTTATCTATTAAAGTAATGGTTTATGGCAACAAGAGACCGCAGTCATGTTATTGGTGATAAGGCTGTAAGAAAAATATCGGACTTATTAATTCCGGAAGAATGGACAATTAGCATACCTGATGCTGATTATGGTTTAGACATGCTTGTGGAAATAGTAAAAGATGATAGAACCACAGGTAAGTTTTTCTTTGTTCAATCTAAAGGAACAGATAAAGGTGTTAGAAAAGGCAAGATTGATTACCGTATAGATGTTGAACACTTAAAGGATTACAGTAGAATAAAACTTCCAATACTATTTGTTTTATATAGTAGATCTGAAAATAAATTTTGGGGATGCTGGATTAATTCTATTTACAGCAGTCTTTCAGAAAATGAAAAGCATCAGAAATCATTAACATTATCATTTAGGGAATCAGATAATATTACAGCTGATTCCTTATGGGCAATAAATGAAGTGTTTTCTCTGGATATTGTGAATAGCATTACTATAAGGGCAAGTGGTGTTATAACCGATGGTATTTGTAAACTTAATAAACAGATACAATCATTAGTGCAATCCGAAATAGACGGTTATATTACAGAAAGTAACAAGTTATCTATAATAAACGTTGATATACAGTACAATGGGGATCTTAATGATGGATGTGTGATAGTTTCATCTAAGAATGGAAGTATTTCGATTCCCATTATGGTAGAATCATATGATTTTTTGTACTTAAAACCTGTTAGCAACTCTGATTGCCCCATATTTGTTAGGAATATTTTGTTGTCAATAGCAGTGTTGTCAAGCGTTGTTTCACATAAATCGATTGAATATGTTTTGACCAATATTTCAAGAAGTTCAATATCAATTATTCCCAGAGATGTGTGGGAGGGGTTTATAATGAATATTCCATCAGGGATGTTCAACCAATTAATGAATGCTTTTAAACTATTTGTTCAGGAAGAGCAATTATTATTGGCACAATTGATTATGATGAAGGTGTTCATTGATGATAGAGCATTATATCCTCATCTTGTACAGCAATTTATTAATGAAGTAAGGGATGACTCAATGAAAGGCTGTCTCTACTACAATTTAGCGAACAGTTTGAGACATTATGATAAATTGACAGATAGCATTAGTTGCTATCTAAAAGCCAGAAAATATGAGCCGGATTATTTAAATAGAAATTATTGGTGGAAAGAATTAGCAGGGGTTATGTTCGTGTCTGGGCATCCAAGATTTGCAGAATTATTCTATAAAAAGGCGATGTCTTTATCTGGCAAAGATGAAATAAGTAATTTGCCATTGCTTATATCGGATTGTTTAGTTGTGCAGGGAAAATATGAAGAGGCATGTTACACTGAAAATCAATACTTGTCCAATATCTCATCGGAAACAGATGTGAACGATTATCTGTTGTTTAAGTTTAGCATTACAAGAATGATGTTTGAACAAATAAATGGTCCAACAAATAATCTGGAATTGTTCAATGATGGACTTAATTATGCAAACAAGGGAGAATATGAAATGGCTAGTTATTTATTCTTGTGCGCTTGGAGGCTTGATGAAAGGGATAATGAAGCTTTATCTAATGCATTCATTTCATCTTTAAATACTGGAAACTTACAATTGTCTCTTAGAATAATGAAGGCGATAAAGAGCTTATTTCCTGAGAAAGGCTATAACCAAATAGTAAAAAGTATTATAGGAAAGGGTAAAATATTAACAAAAGGTCATAATGATGCATTAGATGCCCTATCTGATTTGTTTGATAAGTTGTGATGTTACTATAGTCATACGATTATTGGCATTATTGTATCGGTATAAATAAAGATGTAATATGAATTCAAATATTGGATATGAATTGTTTGCAAAGGAGGTTTATGAAATGTTGGCTACTTATAATGGACTTGAGTCATCATCTGTTCAGCATAACGTAAAAATAAAGGGTAAGTCTGGTCAGGAGCACCAGGTCGATGTTTACTGGGAGTATGAGAAGGATGGAGCAGTACATCGGGTTGCAATAGAATGTAAGAACTATAGTTATGGCGTTTCTATCGGCAAGGTACGCGATTTCTATGGGGTGATATCGGACCTGGAAAATGTGAAAGGCATTATGGTGACGACGGTTGGTTATCAGAAAGGTGCAAAACAGTATGCTGATTACTATGGTATTTCCCTTCAGGAACTAAGAGCTCCAAAAGATGGGGAAACGATAATTGGTGAGTTGGAGTTAAGGACGGAACTCAGAGTAACGCATCGGTTATTCCTTGTGGATGAGGAGTGGGCTGCTGAGCATAATTTCAATATAGCTTTACATCGGGAAAGATTGGACTTATGTAGAGTACCAAGGGACAATAAATGGAGTAAGTCTACTCATGTTCCGTTGTCTACTATTGATGATTATATAAGGGATAAGAAAGGGATGGTGATTACTTCTATTGATGAATTGCATAAGCGTGTGCCGGATAATCGGCATAATGATAATGCTATTGTTTACAGCTTTGAGGATTCATACGTTCAAGTGGATTCTTGGGGTCTGGTGAAGATTAATGAGATAATGTTTGAAGATGAGCATTTTGAGGATGAGTATATTTATTCAGTTGATGCGGGACGGCTTGTTCGGGCAGTTCTTGAGTATGCTTTGGTTGGGGGGAAGACGGTGATTATGTAGATTTGTGACAGAGTTGTGCCGTAAATAATCATATTAATCAGTCATATTTTTGTTTATAATGACATGCACAACTAATTGATGATTGTCTTCTTAATATACCGCCGTAAAAAAATTGCGGATAATAAAAAAAGTGCTACTTTTGCAATATAAAACCAACTGAATATATGCTAAGACGTTTTGCTGTAACAAATTTTCGTGGGTTCAAAGATAAAATTGAACTGAATCTATCCAATCCAAATAATTATGAGTTCAATAGATTTGCAATCAAAGATGGATTGGTGAAGGATGCCATTATTTATGGTCCAAATGGTTCTGGAAAATCCAATATGGGTTTGGCTTTATTTGATGTTGTTAATCATCTAACTCAAAAAAACAAACTGCCGGATTACTACAAAAACGTTACTTATGGAAAAAACAATGAACTAGTTCAGTTTGAATATGAATTCCAGTTTGGCGAAAAGATTGTTGAGTACGATTATTCTAAAACTTCAGATGGGGTAATCAAAGAGGAAAAATTTGTTGTTGATGGAATTGTGTATTTTGATAGGAAAATGCTTTCAGTTTATTTTAATAGTAGTTTTTTCTCTATTCAACCATCTATATCTGATGATATAGTTCAATCTGCTAATAACTTTTCAGTAGTTTCATATCTCCTTTCTTCATACCCGTTATCTACAAATAGTCCTTTGATTTTACTGAATGATTTTGTCAACAGGATGTTGTGGTTTCGTTGTTTGGAAGAGAGAAAGTATATAGGCTTAGAGAATGGAATTACATATATAGACGAATATATTATTTCCAATAATAAAGTTGAAGATTATAGGGATTTTATATTGGGTATCAGCGGTCAAGATTTTGTTTTTAAAAAGCCTAATGAGGGCGATAAAGTTCTGATTTGTATTATTGATGGAAAGGAGTTGCCATTCCATGAAATTAGTTCTACTGGCACCCATTCTTTGTCGTTGCTTTATTATTGGTTCAGCAAAATAGAAAACACATCTCTCGTATTTATTGATGAATTCGATGCTTTCTATCATTATGAATTATCTTATGAGGTATGTAAAAGATTATTTGAGTTAAAAAACCAAATCCTTTTAACATCACATAATACATCTTTGTTGACCAATGATCTTTTGCGTCCGGATTGCTATTTTTTGATTAATGGAAAGGAAATCAAACCTTTTGCGGAATGTACGAACAAGGATTTACGAATAGGGCATAACCTGGAAAAGATATATAGAGGAAAGGGGTGTGACATATGATCTTGTTTGTATTTGAAGGAAAAAGGGAAAAGAATTTCTTTAAAGCGCTGGGCCCTCTATTTTTTGGGGAAAAGACTAGTGTTGTTGCAGTGTACGATTGCAACATAGATGCACTATATCATGAGATGGTAGAACTCGGTGAAGGGGCGGATATTGCTGCTATATTAATGAGTCGTTATAAAGGACAAAAGAACGATCCTTTTGCCGGTGTGAATCGTTCGGATGATTTTTCGGAGATTTATTTGGTTTTTGACTACGACTTTCATGATAAGAGTAGAAGTCCAGAAGATTTTAATAATCAATTATCTTATTTGTTGGATTTCTTTGATAATGAAACGGACAAGGGTAAACTGTATATCAATTATCCTATGGTCGAGGCTATAGCGTATACAAAACAAATACCAGACCCGGATTATATTTATTATACTGTGACAAGAGAAGAATGCGGAAAATTTAAACGTTTAACTCATTTCTTCTCATATTATCCAAATTTTGATTTCATTATTAGAGGAGAAAGGGATAGTTTGTTAAAAACATGGAATGAATTGAAAGAACAAAACGTGAAGAAGGCAAGGTATATGTGCGAATCGTCTTTATTTGATCAAAAGGCTATATTAAATGCTCAAATTACAAAATATGAATGTCTGGAAGGGTGTAAAATTGCAGTCTTAGCAGCATTTGCTTTGCTTATTTTTGATTGGAATGGTAAATAGATTTATGAAAAAGCTCTGCGTATACATATAAGAAAGACACATATGTAATATCACGAAAGATTAATGTATCTATAATTGGATCATAAGTACATAACAAAAAAAAGGGGAGGCATAAAAGCCTCCCCTCCTCATTAATGAGTAGGGGCGACGGGACTCGAACCCGCAAGTCAAAGAATTGACACTAGATTGCTAATCTAGACGGTATACCAATTCCACCACGCCGTACAAATGTACAAATAATACATAATGTATTTCTCTATTTTGTGTTCTTTTGTGATATTTAGGCTCTTTTTGTTGTGTATATGGATTATGTCGTATGTAGTCGTCTTTAAGAGTATCTCTCACTAACAACTAAATAGCTTGGTTTTATCGGCCCAAATGAGTAAGTTTGTGGAACCAATAATTCAATTGTTTGCGAATATGAAGAAAGAAGAGAATTGTTTGCGGCTGGAGGAGATTCGGACTGCTCTGGCTAAGGCGGATGCCGAGAGGTTGAGGGCGGGTGTATCGGCCCAGGAGAGAGAGTTGATGGAGGAGGCTTGCGTGACGCTTAGGGAGGCGGAGCGGCGGGCTATTGTGAATGCCGAGACGGGGCTGGTGGAGCGGTTCCGGGAGAGCGCGGGGAGCGTGAATTTGCAGGCTAAGCGGATTCGGGCGCTGGTGACTAAGCTGAATAAGATTCCTAAGGGGCTTGACACGGTTGAGGGCGTGATCAAGGAGTGCGTTAAGGTGCTGCGGGCTATTGCTATGTGGTGCACTATGCTGTTTTTGCTGGTGTTTATGGGCAGTTGCGCTAGTATGAGCAAGGCGCAGCTTAAACGGGTTGGTGCGCTGGCAGTGGTTAGCGATAGTGCTGTGGCGGGGCCGGGGAGCGTTTTTAGGTTGCTGGATGAGGTTAGGTTGGACCGGGGTTTGATGTACGCTGCCTCACTTTCTGGGGCTGAGGCTCGGGTGGCTGAGTTGAATGGGGTGGCTCTGAGTAGTTCTGAGCTATCTAAATTGTCTGATAAGGCTGATGTATGCGTCAACATTCTGGAGAGCTACATTAGGGCACTGAAGTCGCTTAGTAACGAGGCTCGTTGGAAGCAGAACGGTACTGAACTGCGGGGGATTGGGCGTAATATTGATTCGCTGGCTATTGCTTATAATAAGCTGGATTGGGGTGATGATGTTGAACCTGGACTGGCTAAGCAGTTGGGGAAGACTAGCGGGTATTTGGCTGAGCAGTATGGGAAGCGGCGGCAGTTGAAATTGGTTAAGGAGATTGTGGCTGAGGGAGATTCTATTGTTGGTTGCTGCTGTTCTTTGCTGATTGCGGCGCTGAAGTCTCCTGAGATGCTGGAGTTGATTGAGAATGAGCGCGTGGGGTTGGAGCAGGATTATAAGGCTTATTTGAATTCTTGCTCGTTGCGTGGGGTGGAGCCTTGGGTTGAGTTTGATCGGGTTTATGTTGAGGATCGGCTTAAGATTGAGGCTTCGCGCGATGTGCGCCGGCAGTGCATTACCCGGTTGCAGGCGTTTAGGCGGGCTCATGCTGCTTTGCTTAAGGAACTTGATAATCCACGCACGTATTCAGAGTTCTCGGATGCGCTGTTTGAGTTGAATAGGCAGATTTGTGCAATTGGGGGTTGACCTCTTTTGCACTTTTTTTTATATTTGCGGTAGTGGACTATAAATTTTTTGCGATATGTTTGAACTGATTTCATTGCCGTACGGGGCATCGGACCTGGAGCCCGTGATTAGTGCGCAGACGCTGAGTTTCCATCATGGGAAGCATCTGCAGGGGTATGTGGATAATCTTAATAAGTTGCTACCTGGAAGCGGCATGGAGGCCGATTCGCTGGAGCTGATTGTTTGTAAGGCGAGCGGCGGCATGTTTAATAATGCCGGACAGATTCTGAACCATAATCTTTACTTTACTCAGTTCTGCAAGGGCGGAAGTCCGCTTAAGGATGGATTCCTTAAGTCGCAGATTATTAAGCAGTGGGGCAGCGTTGAGGAGTTTCAGAAGGAGTTCGTGGCCAAGGGCGTGGGCTTGTTTGGCAGCGGATGGGTTTGGTTATCGGCCAAGAAGGACGGTTC
>JAEEGL016587875.1_pt1 | contig 18188 bp, 14 predicted proteins | sample 9134231 | NCBI WGS metagenome assembly JAEEGL01 (sample SAMN16246548, study PRJNA631951) | gut metagenome | biome: gut microbiome; feature: rumen; material: fiber-attached | host: Bos | place: Iran: Karaj | collected 2018-10 | reverse complement strand
TCTGAATAGCAAAGGTCAGCTGTCCGGATCTGTGTCTGATGGAGATATCCGTAGATGGATCATTACAACAGGCAATCTCCAGGGAAGTGTCAGAGATATTATGAAAAAAGATCCCAAGTGCCTTTCAGAAGAAGCCAAAGACAAGGCCGGAAAACTCATGTCCATAGAATCTGTAAGATCTGTTCCAATTATCAATGAACACAGAAAGATCGTAGACATTATTTTCATAGAAGATATTCATCGTCGTAGGAGAAAGAAAAACAAATCTTTAAATGGAATCCCTGTAATAATAATGGCAGGCGGAAAGGGAACAAGGCTTTATCCTTATACCAAGATCCTACCTAAACCTCTTATCCCAATAGGTGAGATACCGATACTTGAAAGGATAATCAATAGATTCTGTTCATTTGGAGCAGATGAATTTTATATAACAGTTAATTATAAGAAGGAGATGATCAAGTCTTATTTCAAAGACCTGAATTCATCTTATACCATACATTATGTTGAGGAAGGTAAGCCCCTTGGAACAGCAGGAGGCATTAGCCTTATAAGAGATAAGCTCCAGGGACCTATTATCATAACCAACTGCGATATCATGATAGAAGCTGACTACGCAGCCGTCCTTGAACGCCATAAGTCATCCGGCGATGCTATTACTATAGTGTCATCCCTTAAGAATACTGTCATCCCATATGGAGTTTTGTATACAAGTGAAGAAGGCGTGGTCTCATCTCTTGATGAAAAGCCCAGCCTTTCATACCTGATCAATACAGGCATGTATGTGATCGATGCTGAGTATCTTAATATGATACCTGAAGATACAATCTACAACATGACCGACCTTATAGATGATTTTATGAAACAGGGAAAGAAAGTAGGAGTATTCCCTATAAGTGAAAATTCCTTCCTTGATATGGGACAGTTTGAAGAGCTCAGGAAGATGGAAGAGCGTATAAGTGCAGGAGATATCAATGAATAATGATGAAACTAGTCTACATGCAAGAATCCAAAAAGAAGCAAGGTGCCTTTATCAAAACAGTGAGCAGGAGGGCATGAATGCTTTTATGCCGCTTATCAAAGATATAACAAGTGCGGTTATTCCATATACTACTTCCGGAAAAAGTGAAATTCAGATCATCCTCCAAAACCTCCAAAAAGGAGTTGAAGCCTATAAACATACAGATATGATAGGTATGGCTGATTGTCTTATGATAATTGAGGAAAACTTAAATGAATGCAGTTTATAAGAAGAATCTTGAAGCACTTAAAAAAAGACATTATCTTAAAGATTTGAATGATAAAAGCATAGAAGATGCGCTCCTTAGTGGTCAAAGTGATATTAAGTCTATATATGATATAAACATCTCCTCTGATGCTACGGGTAAAAGTATTATCTGTATCACCAAAGACGGCTATAAATATGCCCTTTCAAGCAGAGTAGACAGTGAAAGCGCAGCACGAATATATGCTGAAAGGTATAATAAACCTGAACCCTTTGAGACCTATTGCCTTTTTGGACTTGGAGATGGAAGAGTAGCAAGAAATGTTTTAAATGACTTATATGATAACAACCTTCTTATAGCAATAGAACCTGATATAGAAGTCGTATTGACTATAATGAGTACTTACGACATTTCTGATCTTATTAACAATGATCAATTTTATCTTCTGATCGGAAATCCCAGAATCTATGAAAAGCTTCAAGATATTCTTGAAGGTGTTATCAATGCAGGGACTATAGCCCCGATAAGATACCTTATATCTCCGGGATATGATGTCCTTTACTATGACATGTGCAGTGGTTGTATCAAAATGGCTGATTATGTCATGGATGCCATAAGGATCAACAGTAATACTCTTATTAAGATGACAGATGTTATGAATCTTAATACCTTCAAGAATATAAGATATCTGGTAGAAGGTTCTGATTTTCACAGCATGATAGACCGCTTTAAAGAGATAGATATAAGCGGGATTCCTGCAATACTGGTTTCAGCAGGACCGTCGCTTGATAAAAATATAGATGACCTAAAAAGAGCTGAAGGTAAAGCCTTTATTCTGGCTGTAGACTCTGCTGCAAGAGCACTTGAGAATCACCATATAAACTATAATGCTGTAACTACAGGTGATGCCGAAAAGGAATATTCTGTATTTGAAGATGACAGAACCCGTACTAAGCCTTTGATCGCAGAGATATCTTCTAATTATAAGATCATTGAAAACTGGAAGGGCAGGCTTTTCTTTGACCAGGCATCAATGGGATATGTACTTCAAAATTCAATACTAAACGGAGTGCTTCCTCATGATCTTGGAGGCGTTGAAACAGGTGGTTCTATATCCACTAATGCCTTTTCTGCCCTTATGTCACTCGGATTTAAAACAATTGTTCTGGTGGGTCAGGATCTTGCCTTTACCGGAGGTAAGGGACATGTAGAGGGGTATAGCGATCAGGAATCTGAAGAGGAATTGAAATTAAGAGGAATAGAACAGGTTGAAGGCTGGGACGGAAGTTTGCTTACAACTGATGCTCAGATGAGATATTATGTCAGATGGTTTGAGAAGAAGATAGAAGCCGTAAAGGGGGATATTACAGTAATCGATGCTACTGAAGGTGGTGCCAAAATACAAGGCGCTTTAAACATGACCCTTAATGAGGTTATAGATAGTAGATGTACTAAAACTTGTGATTTTGATGAAGTTCTAAGAAGCGTTCCTAATACTTTTGAAGGAGAAGACATAGATAAATGTAAAGATCATCTCCAAAAGCTTCCGGACAGACTGATGGACTATGAAAAGAAACTTATAAAATATAAGGAAGCTTATATTAAGATGGGTAAGTTTATCAAAGAGGGCATTACTTCCGGGAAAGAGTTTGATAAGACCTATAAAAAAGTCAAAGAAGCCAATAAAACAGAGTTTAAAGAACCTCTATACCACCTTGTCACGTCCTTTTGTCTAAGAGAAGTTTACAGATATAAGAACATTGTTATGGACAAAGATAAGCCAATGGATGAAGTTCTTATGGCTTGCGCCCAGATGATGGATGATTGCATCAGCGCAATTGGAAAAATAATCAAATTAATTCAAAAAGAATGGAATTGGCTATAAAAGATATTCTGTGAACTGTGGTATCTTTTTTAGAAGCTCTATACATTATTAGTACTCAAAATAAACGCAAAACAAAACGTAAAATTTTACGTTTTGTTTGATCGACTATTAAAAGCTGTTTGTCATGACTTTCAATGCAACGAAAATGCAACGTAAAAAAATACGTTGCATTAATAATATATTGAAACGTTCGGCACAGGAATAACTCGAATTGTTAATGCTTATAAAACTTACCAAATGAAGCCGTGTTTTGAAATAAAAGATAATTCTATAACAGTCACATTGCCAGTGTTATCATCGACTAAATCCGTTTCATTAGATGAAAATGAAGTACTTCATTTACTAGGTGGCGAAATGCGTTACAGTAGTAGTGAAATAGCCAAAAAGCTTAATTGGAGCAAAGATAAGGCAGTAAGAATAATAAATGGTCTGGTTGCGTCAGGCTATGCCATGAAACATGGAACTGGTAGAGGTACGAAATATTCGAAGAAGTAAAAAATCAAATTAATAAAAAAAGAATGGAATTGGCTATAAAGATTCTGATTTTTTTGTCGATAAATAATGTGTAAGGGAACAAACCATGGTTTGTCATGGTCATCCCGCAAACACGCAAACCGAAAGCACGGATGCTTTCGAGGTCTTTTTTCAAGGAGGAAAAAAATATGGTAGTACAACACAATCTTACTGCAATGAATTCACAGAGACAGCTTGGTATCACAACAGATTTACAGGCTAAGTCTTCAGAAAAGCTCTCATCCGGTTATAAGATCAACCGTGCAGCAGATGATGCAGCAGGTCTTTCAATTTCCGAAAAGATGAGAAGACAGATCAGAGGTCTTAATCAGGCATCTGACAACGCACAGGATGGTATATCTGCAGTACAGACAGCTGAAGGTGCTCTTCAGGAAGTACAGGATATGCTTCAGCGTATGAACCAGCTGGCAGTTAAGGCTTCTAACGACACTCTTACAACAGATGATAGAGGATATATCCAGGCAGAAGTTGATAAGCTTGTATCCGAAATCAATCGTACAGCTTCAACAACTCAGTTCAATAATCAGAACCTTCTCGATGGTACATTTACATCTAAGAAGCTTCAGGTTGGTACTGAGAACGTAGATGATAGCCGTATCAACGTATCTATCGGTTCTATGGGCGCTAAGTCTCTCGGTGTTAGCGGACTTTCCGTTAGTACAGGAACTACTGCTCAGGCAGCTATCGATACTGTTAAGAATGCTATCCAGTCTGTATCCAGCATGAGATCTGATCTCGGTGCTACACAGAACAGACTTGAGCACACAATCAAGAATCTTGACAACATCGCTGAGAATACAACAGCAGCTGAATCACAGATCCGTGATACAGATATGGCTGAAGAGATGGTTAAGTATTCGAATAATAACATCCTCGCTCAGGCAGGTCAGTCAATGCTTGCACAGGCTAACCAGTCTAACCAGGGCGTTCTTTCAATCCTTGGCTAATCTCAAACAAAATAGTAAATCTGTCATTTTAAGTGAATGATTGCAACTACCAAAAGGAGCCCCGGAAACATCACCGGGGTTTCTTTCAGTGTGGATTTATTTCTTCTGGGAACAGAGATGAATAAAATTTACAAGAAATTCTAAAGTTTTAAATTTTGATGTCGATAAATATAGTGTAAAGAGAAAGATCCAGATGATAATCATCTGGATCTATTTTTTTGTAGCATATTATTATACTCTTATTATATATAAAAATCAAGAATTTTATTGGTATATCTATTAAGTTTTCTCCCTCCCTACCGATATAAAGAGTGTAAGAAAGTTTCAGCCTTGGAAAGGAATCCGCAAAGTAGGCTACATAAATTTAAGAAAAGGAGAGTGGCAGCAGGGAAGCGGGCCCCGATTCAAGGAGGAAATTAAATATGGTAGTACAACACAACATAACCGCAATGAACGCTCAGAGACAGCTTGGTATTACGACAGACAATCAGGCAAAGTCTTCAGAAAAACTCTCATCAGGTTACAAGATCAATCGTGCAGCAGATGATGCAGCAGGTCTCGCAATTTCCGAAAAAATGAGAAGACAGATCAGAGGTCTTTCACAGGCATCTGATAACGCACAGGATGGTATCTCCTGCGTACAGATCGCAGAAGGTGCTCTCCAGGAAGTTCAGGATATGCTTCAGCGTATGAATGAACTTGCTGTTAAAGCTGCTAACGATACTCTTACAACAGATGATAGAGGATACATTCAGCAGGAAGTAAATGCTCTTATATCTGAGATCAATAGAACAGCATCCACTACAGAATTCAATAACCAGACACTTCTTGACGGAACATTCACAGCTAAGAATCTTCAGGTTGGTTCTGAAAATCTTGACGATAGTAGAATCGTTATCTCCATATGCTCACTTGGTGCAGCAGGAATCGGTGTATCCGGACTTAGCGTATCTACAAACGTAAATGCAGATCAGGCAATCAGTATAGTAAAAGAAGCTATTACATCAATCTCCAGTATGAGATCTGACCTCGGTGCTCTTCAGAACAGGCTTGAACACACCATCAAGAATCTCGATAACATCGGTGAAAACACATCAGCAGCTGAATCACAGATCCGTGATACAGATATGGCAGAAGAGATGGTTAGATATTCAAATAATAACATCCTTGCTCAGGCAGGCCAGTCAATGCTCGCTCAGGCTAACCAGACCAATCAGGGTGTATTATCACTTCTCCAGTAAAATATATACTAAATATGATATAATATATACTAACAGGAAATCCGGCAGTTCACCTGCCGGATTTTTCTGAAAGTATATATAACTATACTTTTGGTATTTTTTATTATATCAGGAAGGATGTTGTATATGAATTATTCACTTTGCAATGACTTCTTAAATTCTCAAAAAGTCTTATATCCTTTTGGAGAGTATCTATCTGACTACAGATCCGGAAAACATGATTTTGCTCCCTGGTCTGTAGAGATCCATCCAACAGCAAGATGTAATCATAACTGCATTCATTGCTCATATAAAGAAAGAAATGAAAGTCGTTGTCATATGGACAAAGGCGTTTTTGATAAACTTATAGATTCTCTTATTGCTATGAAAGTTAAAGGCGTATATTTCTCCGGAGGCGGAGAACCCTGTATATACGAAGGCCTTGCTGATAGCGTTGTAAAGTTATATGAAAACGGTGTAGAGTCTGCGCTTGTTTCTAATGGCTCACTTATTGAGTCCTCAGGTGTTTTAGATGTTGCAGATCACTTTAATTATATTGCCTTGTCAGTTCCAAGCTGCACAGAAGATCTATTCAAGAAGATCACAGGAACGACAAATATGTCTAAGGTTTTAGCCATTCCATCCAAGATAAAAGAAAGATTTGGTGATAAGTCACCTGTAATAGGTTCAAGGGTAGTTGTTACTAATCTTATAGTTGATGAAGTTCCTCATATCCTTGAGACAATCAAGGAAAGAGAATTTGATTATGCTATTTTTAAGATTGTTAGAGACTATGAAGACAGAGGACTTGGCGTATCAGATGAAAAAGCCAAAGAACTTGAAGATGTAATTGGAAATCTCCTACAGGAAGGCAAGATAGATCATAACTTTACTAATCTTGATACTGTATTCCAATATAGAAAACCATACACAAGATCGCCTATATGTCATATTAATCAAATGGGACTTCTGGCAGCAGTAACACCTGAAGGAGATGTATACCCCAATATCTCAGAGATAGGCAAAGAAGAATTCCTTGTTGGTAATCTTTATAAGAATTCATTTGAAGAAATATGGAATAGTAAAAGACACGATGAAGTCAAAGAAGCTTCCAATAAGAGATGGAGCTGCGGAGATTGTAAGAACTGCAGAGCTATAAGTTATAACATGATCATGGAAGAGATACTTACAAAGCTTCCAATCCAGATGGATCCATTTATCTGAGAGTGATAATCGATAAGCCTGGGAGATTACAACATGTATATTGGAGAATATCTCCTTGACATCATAAACGAAGCAGAGAACTCTGAATTTATATTATTGATACTTGGAAAGGACTGTACTAAGGTTGCTGAAACGGCAGGGCAGTTCTTTCCTTCTTGTGTTATTTATTCTGCAGAAGTTACAGATGAAGATATCAAAGTATTAAAGGAAATGAACATTCTCTTTGATTATGTAGTTATGACTGATGTGATAGATGATGATGAAAAGTTTCGTAATATTCAAAGAGTTTTACCTTTATTAGATAAGAAAGGGCATATAAATATAGCGTGTCCTAATTCTAATAACATATTAAATATATCAGATCTTCTAAAATGTAGAACTAAACGAAGCAAAAATTCTATTGTTGAGAAAAGAAATTATACATATGCGGATATAGGCGATAGAATCACAGATTTAAATTTGCTTATTACCAAGTTTGGGCTATTTGGAAATCCATATGAATCCTTCCTTAATAAGGATGAGCTTATAAAAGAACTTGGAGATGATCATGCCGATAGCATAAATGCATTATATCTACCGTATATAAGGTTTTCACTAAAAAAGGAAGAGGCATATATAGAAAGAAGTGACATATTTCCGGATTCAGATGACGGACTAAAAAGTTATGTTGGAGAAGTTAATTCTTTCAATACGTACAATATTGTCATTAGAAAAAGCTATCAGGATTATGAGTTCTACATGAAGAATCTGGATCCGCTAAAAAAGGAAGTAAAGTTTAATAAAGAAGCAAATGACATATTAAAAAATAAGATTTTAGAAGGTAGTCCTTTCTGTGCACTAAGAGTAGGAAATACAGAAGCGACGCTAATAGATAACTACTTTAGTAGCAAGTTAGAAGGCCAAAGAGGTTATAGCAATATTGCAGTAAACTATGCGCTTAAAACAGGTGGCTTTTTTGTGCCTGATAGCATAGATTTAGAAACTCTCAATGATTATTTTGATGATTTAGTAAATATACAGCTAGAAGGATTTAAGAATGCAGACATCATGATGATGTGGGGAGCTTGCAGAATTGAAGCTGTGCTTGCTAATCATTTTGTATTGCCGTCATGTTACAATATTTCCTATTTTTCACTTATTCCGTATATAGAGGAATATGAGTCATGGACTATAGCACTTGCCGGCAAAAAGGTTCTTGTTGTTACAAGTGTTCCGAATTCTGTAGAGTATCAATATCGAAGGAAGGATGTTATCAGTCCATATAAGATTAGCGTTCTTCCTGAATTTACACTAATCACTTACAGGATGATACAAACATGTCAGCAGGATAAAAAAGGCTTCGGTACATGGTTTGATGCACTTACCCATGTTGAAAAAGACATACTTTCAATAGATTTTGATATTGCCATTGTCGGTGCCGGATTCTATGGTGTTCCGTTATGTAATGCAATAAAAAAGGCAGGAAAGATTGCAATAGAAATGTGCGGTCTTACACCATTTATATTTGGCGTTGCAGGAAAACGCTTTGTACAGGATCAAAAAGGATTTTATGGGAAATATATGACAGATGCCTGGATAAGACCTTTTGATGAAAAACCTTCATGGTATGCACAGGTTGAAGGCGGATGTTATTGGTGATTTCTCGATGAAGGAGACTTTGGGAATATGAATACAAATATGGATGGGGATGTTGTGAAGTTAATAGATAAAGTCGAAGATAAAAAAGACTGCATTCTAATGTTATCTATGTTGGTAAGTTATACACGTAAGCCGAAGTACTTCAATTTGCTACAAGATTATATTCTTGAGAACAACGATGAGTTCCCTGTTAATACACAGTTCTACCTATATCAACAAGTATTGGGAATGAAATTTCGATATGATTTTACATGCAGTGATGATTCTCAGCTTAAAATGGATGAATGGATTTTGAACATTCTTCAGAACTATCGTGAAAATATTTTGGGCCCAAAGGAACAAATATCTCTTGAGAAAAGGAATAAGAATCTAATTTTTGTAGTAACAGATCAATTTCTGGGAAAGACTCATGCGCCAACAAATCTTGCGATGCAATGGTGTGAAGAACTCGTCAGAAATGGCAAATCAGTTATGCTTATAAATACTGCTGAAATAGCTACTAATGTTGGTGCAATTCCTTTTGATGGCTATTTGGCAAACTATATGCCTGAATATTCGGCGCTTAATGAAATTGAAATAGGAGAAATAAAAGTTCCATTTTTTCAATGTGATCAAAATATGCCTGATATAGATGTTTTAAAAGTGCTTCTTTCTGTAGTTGAGAAAGAATGCCCGGAAATGATCATATCATTTGGAGATACGGTTTTTTCTTATTTAGCTAACCAAATAGTCCCTGTATATACAGTAGCACTTGGTTCTGCAATGCCTCGTAGCTTTACCAAATATAGAATGCTGATTGGTGAAAAAAAGACCGAGTCGGAAAAACGTTTTATGGAACAATTTGGTTTTTCTGATGATTCCATTATCAAAGCCGGATTTACTTTTTCTTTACCAAAGCAAAAAGAACAACATTTCAGGCAAGAGTTTGGGATAAGTAAGGATTCTTTTTGTCTACTTGTAATAGGGACTAGACTGGAAGCTGACCTGACAGATGAGTTTATGGAAATGTTAGATGGACTATTAAATGATGAGAGATTAAGTGTATTGTTTGTGGGACAGTTAGATTACGAACACATAGTATGTCCCTATAAAAATGTTTTAGATAGGAGTAATCACATTTCACATGCGCAAGACTTACTTTCTATAGTTGAGCTTGGTGATTTATACATAAATCCAACAAGAATGGGTGGTGGCACATCTGCTTTATTTGCACTAAAAAAAGGAAAACCTGTAGTTACAGTAGACTACGGCGATGTGGCATTGAATGCTGGTGATGAGTTTTGTGTTTCAGATTATGAAAGTATGCAGGACATAATAAAAAAATACTTAGAAGATTCTTCTTTTTACGAGAGTATGTCCAATATAGCAAAGCAAAGAGCGTCAACTTTAACTGAGGCAGATAATCCGTATTATAAGCAAGTGCAGGAAATAGAAAAGCGAGAGGAAGAAAGCTGCTGTTATTAAGAGTTCAAGAGGATGTGCATATGTCATATGAAGATGTGAAAGAAAGAGCCTTACGTATTGTTGGTGAAATAAATGACGATAGTAATGTGAATGCTTTAAATGACAGGATTAGTGAGTTCATAAATTATCTTAAAAATAATACATCAGATAAGGAGTATGCATATCGGATAATAAGCGCATGTGCAGACGATGTTGATGAAACAAGGCTTAAAGTACTTTTCTATTCAATACTTTTGCAGATGCCATTATGTCTTGTCAATAACAACGTAGCTTTTGAAAAAATGATCAGCGCTATTTTGAATACCAGCTATTTATCTTTAGAGGAGCGAATAACATATTTTTATGAATTTTCATATAGGTTATTTGTTACTCCAGCGCTTCAAGCAGATGATAATAAATTATCGTTATGGAGGATGTTTAATTCGATCGTAAAAGATTATCATGACCAATTATTTTTAAAAGCTGATTTTCCTTATCTTATAAAAGAAAAACGTAGTAAAAACTTTTTTGTTGTGATTGCAGATCAGATTCTTACTGAAGAACATGGACCGACAAAATCGGCTCTTGATAGATGCAGAGCATTAATTTGTTCTGGTAATAATGTACTACTGCTTAATACAGGTGAGAATTGCTTTGTAGACAGCCCTGTTTTGTTTTACGACGGCGTTATAGCAAATCATATAGATGAGCTTGATAAGGCTGAATATTTACATTATCAAGGGTATAAAATACCTTTTTGCCAAATTGGTAAAGGCCCAATGGATAAAGATGCCTTACTAGATTATCTCCATATCATTTATGATTATGCACCTACCATGGTAATAGATATAGGCGGAAATACTTTATTAGGAAACTTATGTAATTACTTTATTCCGGTACTTGCAGTGACTCTTGGCCCGGATAATCTTGTAAGAACTACTGAGAAATGGCAAACGATAGGAAGAAAGATCAATGATAATGATAGACGTATTTTACAAAAAATAGGGTATCCGGAAGATAAAGTTATAGAAATGATGATGACTTTTGAGTGTAAGGAGCAGACGACTAGTTTGTCAAGATCAGACCTTGGTATGAAGGATGATGAGTTTGAGATAGTAGTTGTTGGTGGAAGACTTCAGGAAGAAATAGATGCAAAGTTTTTAAAAATGATGCGTGCTGTTTTAAAATATGATCACAACATTCGTTTCAATTTTTGTGGAAGATTTTCAAATTATGATGAAATGATAGGGGCAGATGTAGTGCTTTCAAAAGTATGCAGATTTCTTGGTATGCAATCTGATATGATGGCTGTCCTTGACAATATGGATCTATATGTAAATCCTATCAGACTTGGCGGAGGCACAAGTGCGCAGGAAGCAATGCTGAAAGGTGTTCCTGTTGTTACATGTAAGACGGGAGATGTGTATGCCAATTGCCATGAAGATTTTGCAGTGAATAACTATGACGAAATGATCTTAACAATAAAGAAGTATATTGAAGATCAGGATTATTATAAATTCCAGTCTGAGAAAGCTAGAAAGCTAGGAGAACTGGAACATGATACCATAGGAGAATTCAACAGAATCATTGAAGAGTGTCATAAAAGAGACGACGATAATTACTTCCGTAATTAAGAGCTTTTTGATGGAGAATATATGATTCCACTATCAGTTCCAAATTTTGAAGGTAATGAAGTTAAATATACAAACGATGCTGTAAGTCAGGGATGGGTTTCTACCGGTGGCGCATATGTTAGCCGCATGGAAGAAATGCTGTCAGAATACACATCATCATATGCTGTGGCCTGTCAGAGCGGAACAGCTGCTCTTCACATGGCTTTATATGAACTTGGAATAACATATGGTGACATGGTCATAGTGCCAACACTTACATTTATAGCGGCGGTCAATCCTGCTACTTACGTTGGTGCAGAACCAGTATTTATGGACTGTGATGACAGCCTGTGTATGGACGCTGATAAGCTTGATGAATTCTGCGAATCTGAGTGCAAGTATGACGGACATAATCTCGTACATTCCAAAAGTGGCAAAAAGGTTAAGGCTATCATAGTGGTTCACGTTTTTGGTAATCTTGCGGATATGGAAAAGATTATGGACATAGCTTCTAAATATAATCTTTATGTAATCGAAGATGCAACAGAAGCGCTTGGTAGCAGATACGAATATGGAAGATATAAAGGGTATATGGCAGGTACTATTGGAGATATTGGCGCCCTTTCATTTAATGGTAATAAGATTATTACTACAGGTGGAGGAGGTGCAGTTTTATCCAAAGATAAGGACAGGGCTTTACATATTAAGTACTTATCTACCCAGGCCAAAGATGATCCCCACTTTTATATACATAACGAGATAGGCTTTAACTATAGAATGACAAATGTGCAGGCAGCTATCGGCTGTGCTCAGATAGAAGAGCTTGAAGAATTTATCATTAGAAAAAATAAAAATCACCAGATATACCAGGAACTGCTTGAAGGAGCAGATTTTGGATATATTCTTCCTTTTAGAGATAATATCAGGTCTAATAAATGGTTTTATTCTTTGGTTATAGACAGGGCAAAATGCCCTTTAGACATAAAAACATATATTGATGCCTTATCTAAAGAAGGTGTAGAAACAAGACCTATCTGGGGGCTTATAGGAGAGCAGAGACCATATCAGAAATGTGTTTCATACAAGATAGAAAAGGCGAAATATTATTCTGAAAGAATAATAAACCTTCCATGTAGTACAAACATAACTAAGGATCAGATTGAAGAAACAGTAGATAAACTTAACAAATGTCTAAAGATGTAGATATAGATTGACGGAGGCATCAAATTGTCAAGTATACCAATTACTCAAGAAGATACCATTATCAGGACACAAGGAGGATACCCCCTTATTACAGTGGGCAAAGGGACATATGCCGAGAGTATTAGTATACATTCGCCTATAGATATGGATATTAATTCACCATATCTTTTCCAGATTGGAAGATATACAAGTATAGGGGATAATCTGACGATCGTCAGTAATCTAAATCATGATTATAAATCTGTTTTCCAAGGTGTGATTCCTGAATTTGCAGATGATACAGCTACTTCCTTTAGGTTAAGAAAAGGGCAAAATGACGCTAATCTAGAGCAAAAGGGCATGGTTCTTATAGGGAATGATGTTTGGATTGGTGATGATGTAACTATAGTTTCAGAAGTTACTATAGGAAATGGAGCTGTTATTGCAGCTAGAAGTGTTGTAGTAAGTGATGTTCCGCCTTATTCGATCTATGGTGGGAATCCTGCAAGATTTATTAAAAGTAGGTTTGATGATGAGACGATAGGACTTTTCCAAAAGATAATGTGGTGGGATTTTGCTAAAGAAAAAATTCTTGAAGCCAAAGAAGATATGATGGGAGATCCCCAGGATTTTGTGCACAGATATGGAAAACTGGTTGAGTATTACGAAAACTCCAATGTTCTAAATATTTCTCATAAAGGAAGTATTCCTTCGTTATTAGCATTTATTGATGCTGAAACTCAGTACAACTCATTTGGCAATGTTTTAGTACAATTTTGTAAGACTTTTGCAGATGGACAAGCTCAGCTTATATTGTGTTATAACCCTGGTAATGAAGCGGAAAATGAAACTGCAATGGAAATTTTAAAGATGGCATCTGAGCTTCCTAAGAATATGCTGTTCAGACTGGTGCCGCTCGAACCAGATATAGAGGAAGCTGCTATTAGTGAAGTGGATTATTTGATTGTCGGGCGTGGAACAAGTTTTATAAAAAGAGTTTCATATGCTTTTAAATATGGTGTTCCCTGCATATCTGGAGTAGATATGCCTCTTTTCAATTCAAAGATGATTGAGAAGATAAAGGGATAGTAATCATGTCTGAAGATCGCAGTGAAATTTATATATTGCTGGTAGAGCTTTAGGGAAGGAGTTTTATGTCTGACCCCAAAAGATACATATTATTTTTTGTAGACAGCTATTATATTAATTCCGCCGGAGTGTTTTTTGAAGCAATTGGAGATGATATTAAGTATGTGATTTTTTCTCAATTGGATATCAGATCTGAAAGCTTTGGGATTACATATATTGGCCTTGATCATATTGCTGAGTTTGCTGATGAAGCGATTGACTATATAGTTATTGCATCAGAATTTCCTGATGAAGTGTATGGAAGGATTGAAAAGGCGCTGCTTAGGCATGAATATAAGGTCATTAATATGCTTGAAGCATCGTCTGCTTTTCTTTCATTTGAAGGCAATATAAACTTTTTGAGATTACATGCAAGCATGCTTATTCCAATCACTTTGCCATCTAAGATATTGGAAGAAAGAAGCAGGAAGTATTCAAAAGACATGCATATAGTGATGTCTTTTAATTCAAAGTTTTTGATTCCATCTATAGAGACAATATATTCCCTCTTTTTGCATAACAACGATTGTCATATACATATTTTCTATAAAGACCTTACTCAAAGTGAGAGAATCGTAGTAGAAAGACTTGCAAGGCTTGGAGTCAATAACCGTATAGAGTGGCATTATGTTACTGAGAACCTTAAAGACAGGATACGTTTTGATATTGGCAGGTTTTCAATATATGCGCTGAATAGATTTCTGGCATATCAGATCCTTGATGATACTATAGAAAGATGTTTGTGGCTTGATTCGGATCTTATGATAAGAGGAAGTATCAGGGATTTGTATGAAATGGACATGGGAGATGAGTATTATTTTTCGAGCGTTCTTGAAGGTTCTGATTATGAAAATAATATCCTTGGCAAGAACAGGGAATATACAAATAATGGCGTGCTCCTTATGAATCTTGTTAAGCTTCGTTCTGATGATATGATGGACAGGTTCTGGGAGTGCTTGTTTGACCCTGATTACAAATATCCATTGAGTCAGGATGCACTTAATGTCGTGTTCAGGTACAAGATTAAGTTTTTCAAGCAGATAATATGGAACAGTTTTCCTATTACAGATCTTTCAGATGTTCCGGATTCTGAGTTCTCCAAAATAGTCAATAAAACAAAGATAGTTCATTGGCTATCAGCCCAGAAGGCATGGCTTCCTGAATATGAAGGATATTGGAGAGCGGTAGCAGACCAATATCCTTATGCCAAGGTAATGTACGAAGAGTACAAGAAAAGGCTTGTGGAGAGCGTAGGCTATGTTTCCGGTGAAGAAATATAAGAAAGCAAGATTTGGATAGAGCGTATCAAAGATAAGAAAGAGACAAAAGATATTTATATCAGGTAGAGTATATGGCGAATAATAAGAAAATCGCTTTTATCATCTGTACCAACAATGAAATTCAATTCAATGAATGTAAGCTGTATATCGATAAGCTTATAGTTCCGGATGGATATGAAACAGAGCTTATTCCTGTATATGGCGCTGTTTCTATGACTTCCGGTTACAATAGCGCCATGTCAGAAACTGATGCCGGATATAAGATCTATATGCATCAGGACGTCTATATTATCAACAGATATTTTCTTTTAAATATAATTGATATTTTTAATAAAGATGAATCTATAGGCATGATTGGAATGATAGGATGTCCTTCTATTCCATCAACTACTGTTATGTGGTTTGGGGCAAGGTTTGGGAACTTCCGGACCTGGCCTTTGGGCCAAAGAACTCATGAGAGAATCGGAGATGAATCTGTAGTACATGAAGTAGAAGCAATAGATGGATTTATGATGGTGACAAGTGTTGATATCCCATGGAGAAGTGATCTTTTTGACGGGTGGGATTTTTATGATGTATCGCAGTCATTTGAGTTTAGGAGAAAGGGATATAAAGTTGTTGTTCCTAACCAGCTAAGTGCATGGTGTATTCATGATGACGGAGTTATTATGTCCCTTTGGGATTATGACAGATACAGAAATGTACTTATAAGTAATTATAGTGATATGGTCCCGGAGATAGATGAAAATGATCCTGATTATAATGCGTATCTAAGCATTAAGAATATGTGTGACAATAGCACTAATATGCGGAGAATAATTCAAAGCATTCTTTCTAAGATAGACAGTATTATTAAAGCTCATGACGCTAAGGCGTTTGCACTGATATGCGAAGAACTTGCGTCCAAAGATAGCCTTCTCAGAGTTTCTTCAAACCTTACACAATTGCAGCAGATGGGTGAGTGTGTATCTAAAGAATTGAAAATGGATCTTCCGACGTTTATTGATGATGTGGCAAGTGAAGAGGAATTTGAAGATAAGAAATCTAGGCTTAAACTTATGCTGCGAAGGATAGAACTAGCTACTTCTGACGATGAATCTGATAACATATCCTCGCAGGAACTGGATGAAGCTTTCATGTTTATTATAAAAAGACAGATCTCTCCTTTTGGTATATATGCTGTTTTGTATTCGTCTATTTCTGTATATGTAGAAAAAGAGGCTACTATGCTTAGCACAGTACTGGCACGATTAGATCAGGGAGATGCTGCAGGTGCATACCTTTCGCTGTCGCTGATCCCAGAGCCATCTGAAGAGACTAGGATTCTGATAAAAAAGCTTCAAGGCAATATAACATAAAAGATGCGAATGGCATGTCTAAAACATGTCACTCGATCTTTGCGATTATCTGTGATTTATAGTCTGCATCGTCTATTTCTTCGATATTACGGCCTGAAATCCTCTCGTCCATACTGCAGTACTTATATGGAATATTGACGCTGTACATGTTGGGTGCTTTCCTGATAAAAGCTTCGTATGCAAGATCTACGTGTCCTATATCTATTGCCTGATATCCTTCTTTATAAAGGTCATATGCAAGTGCAGTCGCAGTTGGGCCAAGTGCAAGTAGGATAAGTTTATCTTTAGGAAGCTTTACCGCTTCATTCATTATTTCATCGTATCTGTTTATTGCATTTTCAGCGGGACCTAATATTCTTCCTATACTCCTGCAATTGTCAAAAAGGTCATTTCCTACGCTCATTCCAGTATGACAGCCTTCAATAAAAATGCATTCGCGCTCGTTCCATATTTTTTTTAGATTATTAACATCATCTAAGGTATTTATATTATTGAACTTAGCATCTCCATATATTTTTTCAGGGTCAAGAAGCTCGGCATGTAGCCTTCTGACCATTGGGCGCATGTATGCACGAACGCTGTCAGCATCTTCTTCCGGAACATCCGACAGGTTCATATAAAATGTTGGATGTAGGCCTATAAGTAACCCATCTTCATTGGATGCTAAAACCTCTTTGAGCTTTTGTGCGAGCAGTTCTGAAACATCCTGGAAATTCCATCTCTTTTGCCCGACAATAGCTGCGAATTCACCATCACCAAGCCTTGCTATGGATCTGCCTTTTTCTGATAACTGTTGTATAGTTTCAGCCTTTGACAAAATCTTAGGTTTATAAAAAAATGATCTGTAATCCGGATCCATAAGTTCGAATGGTAAGCTGTCTATTCTGTAGCGATTGATCATGGCATATTCCCATAACCGGTTCAGTTCATCTTTGCTGATCTTACCGGTATCGGATTGCTTAGTTATCATGTCAAGCATTTGCTGCAGCAACATATTTACAGTTTCGCGCCATTTTTTGTTTTCGATATTTTCTTCTTCTAATTCATGTATTCTTGCAATAAGTTCATCTTCTTTACTCATTATCAGAAACCTTTATCCTTTCAAGATATATGTCTAGCTATGCTTATATAACTAATATCTGTTTCAGAGCATTGGCGTTTTTTATCCGATCATAGTATACGTAGCATTATCAACTGTTATAGGAGTTAATGGACCATATTTTTTCAGATATTCTAATAACTTTGTTGATGAATCGTTAAGTATAATGCGGGATGAGTGAGATGTGAGGAAAGGGATTAGCGTATCTTTATAAACATCCCAAAAGTTTTGGTCCATATCCAGAATGAAAACTATATCAAAGAATACATCCTGGTCACCTAATAACTCCTCGAAAGATGCTATACAGTCATACATTTTGGTATGGACAGGTAGCACGTCCAGATATAAAGGAATCCCGCATAGGAATATATCTGGCGATATCACAGCGTCCTTGACCTGCCTTGAAAGCGCACC